>Ga0247840_10007892_pt1 | contig 14567 bp, 10 predicted proteins | sample LaCruzMarch2015__FD_192404 | JGI IMG/M metagenome (GOLD analysis project Ga0247840, IMG submission 192404) | Freshwater microbial communities from meromictic Lake La Cruz, Castile-La Mancha, Spain - LaCruzMarch2015_17m | ecosystem: Environmental > Aquatic > Freshwater > Lake | place: Spain...
GCAGCGACAGGCTTCCCGCCCGCGGGGTTGAAGCTCAATACGATGCGATCGCCCTCGATCTTCATCGAATCATAAACAGGGCCGGAATAGGCGTTTTTCCTGCCTGCCGTCTTTGCCAGCGCAATCAGCGCCAACCGGTGCCCGACGTCCTTCTTGTTGCGCGGGTGGATGTCGTCTGATTCGCCCAGGTCGATAAGCACGGCCTGGCCGGTGCCGGGCAGCGCCAGCGCCGACTGTTGCGCTTCGCGGAGTTCGGCCCACGCACTCTCGGCGGGCTCCTTGAGCTTATCGCGGTAGTTGGCGAGTTGGCAGAAGTAGAAGGGGAGGTCCGGCTGCCCCCATTGCTTGCGCCAATCAGTAATGAGGAGCGGGAAGGCTGTCCGGTATTGGTAAGCCCGGGAGGCATTGGATTCGCCCTGGTACCAAATCACGCCATTGATCGCATAAGAAAGGATGGGATGGATCATCCCGTTGAAAAGGTAGGACGCCGCATTTTGGACGCGAGGCGGGGGGGGCACCTGTTTGGGCAGACTCTCAAGCGCTGCCGGGTCGCCGGGAAACCCATACTCCGCCTTTGCAAGCCAATCCCCGGCAAGAGACAACTCCCCGGCCTGCGGCTTTCCCGGGATCTGCGCACGGGCCATTGGATGGTAAATGCGAAGAGCAAGCACGTTCCTGCCGGGAAGAACATCTGCGGCCGGCACTGTGAAACGCCCTCTCGTGCCCGAAGCCTGCTGTTCGGCAAATTTTGCCGGATCCGTTTGCGCAAGCAGCTTCCCGTTCCAATACACACTTTCAAAGCCCGCTACCGGGAGATTCAAGGCCAGGGGCTCCCCACCTTTCAGCTGAAGCTCTGTTCGAAGCCACACCGCTCCGAATTCCGGAAACCCCTCCCCCGCAATCTCACCTGGAACTTTGACTTTCACCCAGCCATCCGCGGAGACATCCGGACCAGCGTAAGCCGGTGCATCGAATGGCTTGTCCACCCGGCCGAAGCGCACAAGCCATGCCGCAAATGCCTCCACATAGGCCTTCAAATTCGCGGGAAATTGCTCGATGGCTTCCCATTGCTTTTGTCTCGCTGCCTTGAGATCGGGCACACTGTCCATGGATCCTGTGCTTGTCCATGCCTCGGAGGGCGTGCCTCCCCACGAGGAGTTGATGATTCCGACCGGCCGTTTGAGTTCCTGAGCCAGATTTTTCCCGAAGTAATATCCAACAGCAGTGAACTGGCTGGCGGTTTCAGGTGACGCAACGATCCATTGGCCTTCGGCAGTCTCCGCGGGAACCGGAGTGGGGTTCTTCTTTACAAGGAATTGGCGAAGCATCGGGTTGGCGGATGCTGCGATTTCCGCGTCCGCCCCGGAGGTGTTCCTAAGCGCCCACTCCATGTTGGACTGGCCGGACGCCAGCCACACCTCCCCCACCACGACATCCCTGACAACAAGCTTGTTCTTCCCCTCCACCACCAGCTCGAAAGGCCCGGGCCCGGAGTTCTGAAGATTCAGCTCAACCCTCCACTGCCCGTCGCCATCAGCACGCGCTTTGACCGTTTGGCCGTTCATTGAGACCACCACTTCTTCGGCAGGATCCGCATTACCCCAGATCGGAACGGCCCCGCCGCGTTTGAGAACCATGTGGTCGGAGATAATCGGAGGGAGGGAAACCGCCGCCAGAAGCGAACTGGAGATGGCCAGGGTGGCAAGGCCCAGAAGAACAAAATACCCCGAAAGAAAACTTGGCAATCCGGTGGGCGCTGGAGCCAAGAGCGGCCTTGTGCGCGGAGAGATTCGCTCAGGAGCTCCCGCCATTGCTGACGAATGTGAAAATTTTGCTACGCAAAATGAGGACAATAAATTGAAGTGATATTTCACAAATTCCTTACAGTTAATATTTTACACTCTTGATCCGAATAACTTTCCGCAAAATGCGGAACGGCTCAGAGGGTTAATGTCTATCTCTTCTTGCGCCTCTTCAAGGAAATTCCAGCCACCCCTGTTCGTAAAAAACTTGCATAATCGCCTCCTCCGGCCACCTTTCGCCATCCCATGCCCACAGGCCTCCATCGGCTGAAAATCCTTCTGCTTGCCCTCACTCTGCCGGCAGGCGGGTGTACCGTTCTGCGGGTCCATGTCCTTCAGCAGGCCCCGGTGATCGCCCCGGCCCATGAATCGGAGCCCTCGCCTGCGGGCAAACAACTAGCCCTCGGATTCAACAAAAAGCTCAGCCGCACCGAACGCCTTCAGGCCCTCACAGGAGCTTGCCGCCTCGCCCTGCCCGGGTCTTCCCGGGGTGTTGCGCCTGACCTTGCAATCTACAACGCGGCCCTCGCCCAGGTCGTACGCCTCCTCTCGGAGAAGGATTTTGCCAATGAGGCAGGAATCACAGTACTCCGTACAAAGAAGGACATCCTTGACCCTTCGACCGCCGATTCGCTCATTCCAGCTGAAACGGTTTCCATCCGCGGACTCGCCTCGCGCAGCACCCAGCCCGGGCTGGGCATCTCCTACTCGGCAGGATTCCGCCACGATTCCCCCGCTCTGCAGGACCAGCCCGGCATCCCACGCATCGGGATGGAAATTCCCGTTACCGCCGTGCTGACTTTTCCCTCCGGACGCGCACAGCTCGAATTCAGGCGCACCCTTGACAGCGACAGCCTCCGCATCGGTGGCCGCAGGGTCCAACTTGCCGCCGATTTCTCCGCTCCCCTTGCCCTCCTGATTTCCCGGGGCAAAAACCGTGCGATCGATCTCTCTGCGCTCCTTTTCTCCGACCGGAATATATCCCGGGCCGGGCTCCTCCAATTCCAGGCATACGATCCCGACAAAATCCCCGTCATTTTCGTCCATGGCCTCCTCTCGCGCCCGGAGGCCTGGCTCAATGCCACAAACACTCTCCTCGGCGATCCACTCATCCGTCAAAAGTACCAGTTCTGGTTCTACCTCTACCCAACCGGCCTCCCCGTTTGGCAGTCCGCAGCCCTCCTTCGCTCGGAGATTGATCGCTTCCGCACCACCCTGAGCCCGTCCAACAAATTCGGCGAAATTATCCTCGTCGGCCACAGCATGGGTGGACTCATTTCCAGCCTCCTTGTCCGCAGCGGAGGAGAACCACTCTGGGGGCAGTTTTCCGATACTTCTCCCATGAATCTCAACCTCAGTTCAGATTCACGCGATTTGATTAATAAGCTTATTTATTTTGCTCCAAGAAAGGATGTTAGCCGCGTAATTTACGTTGCAACTCCTCATCGGGGCAGCGGGCTTGCCCTCAATCCGATTATTTCGCTCACCTCGCACCTCGTTCGCCTTCCCTTCCGCATGGCACGCCACGATCGCCTGGAAATCCTCAGCGCGATTCGCGATGACGCACGTTCCGCATTCGTCGCACCAGCGAACAGCATCCGGTTCCTGCGCGCCAACTCCCCTCTCCTGCTTTCCATTCTGAACCTGCCCATGCGCCCCATCCCTTATCACTCGATCATCGGGGACCGCGGGCGCGGAGACACGCCCAACAGCTCCGACGGGGTCGTCCCGTATTGGAGTTCCCACCTTCCCTCGGCAGCCTCCGAAAAAATTGTACCCTCCGGGCACGGTGCCAACGAACACCCGGCCGGCATCGAAGAAATCCGGCGCATTCTGCGGGAAGCGGCCCTCTAACCCCGCCCTGGGACCGCTGGCATCCTGCCGGCACCTCCTTTTTGCCTGCCCCACTTTAAACCCGGACCGGATTTTGCCCGCAAATGGCGCGAATAAACGCGAATAGACAGAGGGGGCGTGATTAAAGGTGGGGGCCGGTTGCTCCCCCTGGGACCGCTGGCATCTTGCCGGCATTTCCTCATTACCTCACCCACTATTAATCACACGCAAGAAGAGGAAGCCGGAAAACCTAGACTTGAAAAGAGCACACCGGCCTCCTCTGTCGAAAGTTCTTCTTATTCGCGGGGATTCGCGTGATTCGCGGGCACTTCCGCCGTTTTAATATTCTCAATCTCGCGTCGGCATCCGCTTTTGTCCTTGAATGCCACCCGTCTCTGCCGGATGATACGTTATCGAATGAAATACCTCCCGCGCGCCTTCACACTGATCGAGCTCTTGGTCGTTATTGCCATCATTGGGATCCTCGCCAGCCTCCTGTTCCCTGCGGTCAACGGTGCAATCAACGCCGCCCGCAAAGCCCAAGCCAGCAACGACGTGACCCAGATCGCGACGGCCATTGTTGCCTACCAGACGGAATACGGACAGTGGCCAGCCAATGCCAGCGGCTCGGCGGCAGATGTGGGAGGAGATTTCCTAAAGGCCCTGATGGGCACTAACACGAGAAAGATCGTGTTCATCGAAGTCAGCGATGCAAAGCGTAAGAAAAGCGGACTTTCAGCAGGCGGCGTTTTTGTCGACGCCTGGAGTAATGCCTACCAATACGTCGTGGACACGAACTACGGCAGTGCAGTATCGGGCACTCCCAGCTTTCTTGGCACGCCCCCCCGACGCAACGTGGCCGTCTGGCAACAAACCAATGCAGACTACAAAGGCACCGGGGGAAGACTCCCTGCCGCCTCATGGTGATTCCTTTAACGCGGGTGTAGTTCAATGGTAGAACGGTAGCTTCCCAAGCTACATACGAGGGTTCGATTCCCTTCACCCGCTCTCCTGAGAGCGCACCCTAGGTAATCGAACCCGAGCTTGCGAGACTGCCCGCGCGACAGCGCCCTCCACTCCAGCGAAGCCAAACTCGCAGGTCATGCGGTGCAACCGCAGGACAATTCGATTCCCTTCACCCGCTCTCTCTCTGATAAAGAACAACTTACGATGATTTCCGTTTTAAAATCATCAAAGTTCAAACAAAAGTTCAAACACTTCCACCGTTTTCCGAGCCTTTCCAAGGTATTCCAAGAGACTGTGAAGAGACGCAATTCGCCGCCCATTCGAGCATTGCCAGCCCCTGTTCAACAAGGGCTCATTTCTCGGGAAAAGAGAGCCGCTGATTTTTTTGGATCTGCCGCAGCCAATCGTCTGAAACTTTCGCCTCTCTCGCAAACTCCGGCCAGCGTTCCACGACAGCGCATATTTCTTCGACGATCGTCTTGGCCCGGCCTCGTTTCATGAGCGCAGCCCTCGCGCACGCTTCGAAGTCCTCCATTGTGAAACCGTCACGCTTTCCGTTGACCGTCATCTGGTGCGCGCCCGTCCAGAGGCCGGAGGGATTGAAGCTGTAGGTCACGTCAAATGCCGGAGCCAACGACCAACGGCCCTGCTTGTCCATCAGGAAGGCGATGTTCTTCACGTGGTCATCCTGATTCCTGGCCACGATGTTGAAGATCATCCGCCGGAACTGCTCTTCCGCTGCAGACATCGGCAACTCGAGCTGCCGGATCGCGAGCATCGCCTGCTCGTAGGAGTAGGCCCCGGCCTGATTGAAATCAAAATGTGACAGAGCGCACAGCGACTGCATGTGGAGTTTCTCTCCGCCTTCCAGGCGATCGAAGCGGCGGGTCATGAAATGCCGGCGTCCCTTTTCTTCGAGCAGCCGGCACTCGCTCATCGTGACGCCCGCCGCCTTGGCCATCAGGTGATACGCGTATTCGATGGCTCCATAGCCCTTGGGGTCCTCCATCTCCTTGTCTTTGTTCCCTGACACGCCGTCGAATTTCAGCAGCCAGTATTCGAACCCTTCGCCCGCCTCGATCTGCCCGGAACGCACTTCATTGGTTTCGCGGTTCCACGCGATCACCGCCTTCGCACGCGCCCCACCCGCGGAGGTGCCGACGCGAAGAATTTCCCGGAGGGCTTTCTCCCGGCCTTTGGCGTGGAAGTGCCCCTGCAGATCACCACGATGCGTCAAAACCTCCGAAGCCAGGCTGACCAAGGCGTCGATTTCGACTTTATGAGCCTTGACCGGACGTGGGCCGAGCGAAGGGCGGAATTCCAGCGCGCCCATGCCGCGCGTCCCTGTATAGCACAAACGCTCCACCGCGCTGAAACTCTCAGGCGTCCGGCCTTGCGTCGCCAGCCAGGCGTCAATCAAGGCGTTGCCGAACCGGTCGGGCAGCGAATCGGCCAGCAGCCCGGGCAGCCCGTGAAACGTGTTTCGAGGCAGTGCCGGAAACTCATACACTTCCTCGCTCAACGGCATCGTGAGTGGGGAAATCTGAATACCGCTCGTTGCGAAGTCCGGGTCGTATTGGAATGTGGCCACTTCGCGCCCATCCTCGAGCAAAACCGCCCCGATTGTCCGCCCCCATAAACGCACTTCCGCGATCATGACGGCTCACCCCACGTCCATTTTTTCGATTCGCTTTTGACGGTTTTTCGCCCCGTCGCCCGCTTGCGTTTTCGGCTTTGGAGTTTCAACTGCGCAATCGGGCTCGCCGCTGCTTCCGGGATCAGAACCTCGAATCGCTCCACCAGGCCGAGTGTTCGGCACACTCTGACGAAACTCGATAATTGCGTGGCCGCAGCTCCCAATTCCAACCGCTGTACGGTTCGCAACCCGATCCCCGCTTGATCTGCGAGTTGTTCTTGAGTCAAATTCTTGGAAAGGCGAACCTGCGCCAAACGCTCCCCGATCAATTTGAGGAGCGTCTCGTCAGTCAGTTTATCAGAAATCTCCATACACGCCACATATGGCGGTTTGATTGAGAATATCAAGATAAAACGCCGCTTATGGCGTTTTATTCTTATTGCAAAAGACGATCTTTCGGTTATAGTCTTTTATCGGCTGGTTGTTCAGCCCTCCCTTCCATCCCACGGAGGGAGCGAGGCTTCGGAGTCCTGTTTGCTTTCGGCTTTGGGATTTTTCAGATAGTCGGAGCGATAAGAGAACCGGTAGCCGTGTTCCAGCTCCTCGAGGACTCCAACGGGCTGGTGGTGGAAAAAATTTCAGCTTTTCTCATCACTTGCCTCCGGGCGGAATGGTGCTGGCTCCATCCTGTGGCCAAACAGTGCGAGGACCTGGTTGACCTTGTCGAGACGAAGAGATGCCTTGCCTTGCTCCAATTCGCGGACAAATCTCAAGCCCAATCCCGCACGATCCGCGAGATCGCGTTGAGTAAGGCCCAGCGTCCGCCGCTTGGTTTTTATAAATTGAATCAATGGGCTTTTCATGGAGTGCTCCCTTTCGGGTATAAAAGCAGTCGCCTTCCAATTACTATACCCGAACGGGGATAGCAACCTGAATTTGTGAAAAATTACCCCCGTTCGGGTATGCCATTTCCAGACAAAGAACTTCGAAGACGTGGGGTCTGCCGTGCCCTCCGGCTACGGGGTCACGACATACAATCTGAGGAGGCGCCTCGTCGGCTGCATGCATTGAAAGCAACGGACGGCTCGGCGAGCCATCCCTACCGTTAGCCCGAATATCCCACAGTCCCCTGTGGGATATTCGCACTCTGTGCCGCGTCCGCGGGGCTAATCCCGCCTCGGCGGCCCCTGCCAAACAGCCTCCCAGGCTGATTGGCGACGGGGTGCATACCTCACACTCTGCCGAGTGTGAGATATGCAGGTTAGTCCCGCCGGGCTCAAAGCGGCAGAGGGAGCTGGAGGCTTGGAGGCCCGAGGCCGGTGACCCCCAGGCCGAGGAGGCGGAGGGGGCGGTTCACGAGCCGTTCCCGGCGGAGGATCGAACACGCGATGGCGTAGATGTCCTCGGCACTTTCGACAGGATCCTCCATGCTGGTCTGCCGGGTGAGGGTGGTGAAATCGGAATAGCGGACCTTGATCTGAACGGTCCGTGCGGCGAGCCTCTCCTTGCCGAGCTTTTCTGCCAGCTCCCGGGCCTGGTCTTTCAGCGCCGGCACGAGCACCCTGCGGTCGTCGGTATCGCGTTCGAACGTTTCCTCGGCGCTCACGCTCTTGACTTCGCCGTCGTATTCGAGCGGGCGGTCATCCTCCCCCATCGCATAGCGGCGGAGGATCGGGGCGTAGGAACCCACGAGAGCCCGCAATTCTCCCTGGTAATCCTGAAGGTCGCCAATCGTGAGAAGCCCTGCCTGGGCCAACGCCTCCGCCGTCACCTTCCCGACGCCGTGGATGGTTGACGCCGGGAGCGGGCGGAGGAAAGTCACCTTCTCATCCTCCGTGATGCAGTAGAGGCCGTCGGGCTTGCCGTGATCGCTCGCGATTTTGGCCAGGAGCTTGTTGGCACCGATGCCAATGCTCGCGGTCAGGCGGCGCTCCGAGCGGATGAGGTCCTTCATTTCCTGTCCAAGCCCCATGACGCCCGCTGAGTCGAAGGTTGCAAAGCGATGGCTCATGTCGAGGTAGGCTTCGTCCACACTGACCTGCTCGACGGCTCCCCCGAAGCGGGTCAACAGCTCCATGATCGCACGCGACTCGGTGCGGTAGGCATCCATCCGGGGACGGATGAACACCCCGGCGGGACAGAGCCGGTGCGCAGTCCTCGACGCCATGGCGGAACGGACGCCGAATGCCCGCGCCTCGTAGCTGGCGGCGCAAACCACTCCCCGCTTTTCGGGCGATGAACCGACAATGACGGGCTGGCCCCGGAGGGACGGGTTGTCCCGCTGCTCCACGGAGGCGTAGAAGGCGTCCATGTCGAGGTGGAAGATGACGCGGGGCACGAACGAAGATGGTATCAGACTGTGAGAGAGGCAACAACCAGCGCCGCACGTGGAGTTAAGCGGATCTCAGGAACGGTTCCCATCCATCTTCCGGCTTGCCTCAGGGCTGGGCCGAACGCTTTTGGGGATTTCTGACCTCCGAATCCAGTTCGCCGGCGAAGGGGATCGAGTTGGCGGCTCCGGGGCGGGTCACTGTGATGGCAGCAGCCTTGGTGGCGAGGATCAGGGCAGACTCCAAATCCTGGCCGGCAGCCATGGCGGCAACGAAATACCCGGTGAAGGTGTCGCCGGCGGCGGTGGAGTCAACGACTCTCACTTCGGGGGCGGGCAGGCGGATTGTTTGACCGGACTTCCGGCAGAGCACTCCCTGGCCTCCGAGCGTGAGCACAAGCCCCATGCCGGGATACCTCGCCGCGACGACCTCTGCAATGGCCCCGGGTTGATCATTGCCGGCAATCGCCGCCCCTTCGGTTTCGTTGACAATGAGCCAGTCCACCATCTCCAGCGGATAACGGAGAACGGCCTCATCCATCGGAGCCGCGTTGAAGCAGACGGTCAGCCCGAGTTCTCGCGCGAGTCGGAATGATTCAGGAACCGAGTCGGTTTCATTTTGGGTGAGGAACCATGCGCCCTGCGGTGCATCGCCCAGTGCCAACAAAACGGCATCCCGGCCAATGCTCCGATTGGCTCCACCGTGAAGGAGGATGGCATTTTCTCCGGTATCTGAAACCTGGATGATCGCATGCCCGGTCGGATTCTCAGTTTCTTTGAGCCATGTGATATCGGCCCCCTCTTTTGTCAGGAATTCGCGAAGCCATTCTCCATCCGGACCGCAGGCACCGATATGGAAAACCCTGGCTCCAGCCCGGCACAGTGCGACCGATTGGTTGAAGCCCTTGCCTCCCGCTCCGCGTTCGTAGGAGTGAGAGGCCAGGGTTTCGCCAGGCCGGACAAAATGTCCGACCCGGTAAACATGGTCAATGTTGATGGAGCCGAGATTGAAGACCGGAGTCATGATCTCAGGCATGCCGCCCGGCGGTTGTCGGAAAGTAAGCGTCAAGCATCTGGATGGTCGCCAGCTTCTCGATCAGCGCACGTGGAGTAAGTCCAAGCGCATGGAGGAGAAGGCTGGACTCGACGGCTACAGTCGTTTGCCCATAGCGTGCAGGGTCAGGCGCTTTTCGGCCCGAGCCTGTTTCCCTCACCGACGAGGAACGGTGGTTGGCAGGAATTCCGGATGACCAGCCGCGTCGAAATTTTAATGGTCTTGGCGGAGTCGCGTTCTGCGATTGCCGATACCATTGCCGAAACGGCTTTTCGGGCCATCGTTTCCACCGAAAATTCCAAGGCCGTAAGTGGAACCGCACCCAACCCGCCTGAGCCCTCGACAGCAAAGCAAGCCACGGACAAATCATCAGGGCAGCGAACGCCCCGGTGGTGCATCTCTGCCAGCAGGTTCCAGGCTACGATCAGGCTGTAGGTCACGACTGCCGTGGCCTGGGATTGCTTGGCGAGGTAGTTTGAGACCACCAAGTTGATGATACTGTCGGCTGACTTGGCCGAAAAACCATGGTTCTCGATATCCCTGCGTTCCTGCAAATGTTCGGTTGGGGTTGCCAGGAAACCCACCTCCCCGTCCGGCTGAAACTGCCGGATTCCCTTTCTCAAGGCATCGATGATCTCTGTTATCGCCGGATCCGGCTTCTCGATGGCCTCGCGGTTGAGGACCGGTTCGAGGTAATCGACCTGGCGATGCCCCTGTTGGCCAAGGTATTTCCCGAGTTCTTCAGCCCCGTTGGCCCGATCCATGACGATGGATGTTTGGGAGTCCACACCCGCGCGGGACCCGATGACAACAACTGGAATTCTTTGCGCAGCCAGGGCCGCCATGGAGGGGACATCCGTATAGTCGAGGCGTGAGCCGAGAAGGATAATCCCCTCGACACGGGACTCTGAAAGAAGTCGCAAAATGCGGTCTTCCTCGGAGGTCGACCAGCGGTGAAAATGGATCTCCAACTGGTAGCCGCACTCTGCTGCTTCAACACTCAGAGAGTCCAGGAGCGCTGACACGTAGGCCTCTCCGCAATAAGGCATCACCACTCCCAGCATGAACGTTCTGCCCCGCTTGAGCGATTGGGCCATCCGGTTCGGCACGTACCCGAGCTGCGCGGCCGCACGTTTGACCTTCTGGCGCATCTTTTGTGACGGCAAAGGGCTGTCATTGAGAACCAGAGACACGGAGGCCGCCGTGCAACCCACCTTCTTCGCAATATCAACAATACTTACACGGGTCTTCTGCACTGTTTAATCATTCAAAGTTTTCGGGTTTTGTCCAGCAGGAATGGTCGGGTCTTGGGTAGGAGATCCCCTACTGGCCGACGCCAGCAGGCAGTCACAATTGATGACTTTTTCCATCAGGTCATTTGCGGTGTAGAAGTAATGACAGGTCGGCTCATAGCCGATGAGCGAATCCTCCTTCACGATGGCCAGGAGTTCTTTGGCCAAGGCGATTTCTTCCTGGAGGATTGCCACCAAAACACCGGGGCGCGGGCCTGAGGGGCGGTCCCTTTCCCTGATGTAGGCGACCTGGAGCGCCACACTGCGATAGTGACAGCGAAGCGTCGAGGCAACCCGAACGAGTTCAGAAAACTCCGGGGATGTCGCCGCACCCGACTTTTGCAGGTTCTCCAAGATGACAACGCCTTCCTTCCAGCGCGCTGAGACCTTCTCGAACTGTTTTTGAAATACTTCCTCGGGATAAATTGCCCGCCAACCCTTCAGGTCGTCGTAGCAAAAGCCCAACATCGTGGCCCGGTATCCGGTGGGATTCTCAAAAAGCAGATTGGCCGGACCAAAGTTTTGCGGTGCGCAATACAAGACCTGATTGCTGGGGGGAAACTCGGCCATGGCCTCCCCAAAAATCGTCCAGGCGCGCTGGATTTCCGAAGCGGCGGCCCCGCCGATTTGCCGGGCCAGGTCCTCCGATGAAGCGCCCAGCAGTCCGAGGTTGCCCCCAAGGAAGGCTCCCAGAGTCCAGCTCAGCATCACCCCATCGACACCCTCCGCCTGCAAACCCTGCAAATGGTCTTCCACCAGGCCGGCGACGGGAATGTAGGGCACAGCCGCGCATTCCCAAGTCGTGTTGATCTGGATTTTGCCCACGCATTTCAGGCCGCGTTTGCGCGCCTCAGCCCACAGGGCCCGCGCGGTGGGACCGGGTCCGGGACGGGAGACGTAGTATTCCCCGAGGACGTCTGAAACTCCCCCCACCTCGGTTGGAATGCCCAATTCGCTCACACACATGACTTCCACCCGGTCGGGCAGCAGTTCCACCGCCTTCGCCGCCCAAGGCGCCTTCCAGCCCCAGCTCCATACGATCAGACGGGCATCAGGGTTGGCGGCATGGATGCCGGCCTCGATTTCCCGGTTCACCTCGGCCACGACGTCCGCCACATCGCGTGCCTCGCAGCGCGGGCAGCAATTCCCCCAGGCGGGTCCGAGGCCCTTGGAGTAGCAGTTGGTCAGGTTTTCCGACATGGAGATGGTGAAGGCTCCGCCCAATCCCGGAGCGTGGCTGAAAACATGGGTGCAGGCCTTGCGGAGAAAATCCCGCACGGCTGAGACCGAGGTGCATAGGGCACTGCAGTCGTCCGCCGGCAAATCCGCCCCCTTGAGGTCCGGGTGCTGGTCGAAGAATGCAGTGGGCAGGCAGCGCGGCTCATTCAGGTAGAGGATAATCTGGATCCCATGGGTGGAGGCGCGGGCGATAAGGCGGCGCAGATTTTCGAGGCGTTCCTCCCATCCCTCCGAAAGGGCCGGAGCCCGGTCCCAGGGAAAGAGCTTGTAGAGGATCGCCTGGAACCAGACCGCGTTGATTCCCCAGGAAGCCATGGCCGCCAACTCCTCGTCGGAACAAAATGATCCCGAGTCATCCCGCAGCGGATCGCCATAGAGGGCATTGGAGGGAAAGGCCAGGCGCAGTCCGAAGGGCACATTGCTGACGACCGCGGGAGCACGGTTCAACCGCCCGACGAACGAAAAAGGAACTTCCTTGGTTTTTCCGGTGCCTTCGGGGAAATGCCGCCGCACCGTTTCGCGCAACCGGGTGGTCCGCGCAACCTCCTCTGTCGAAAGCGCACGCAAACGCAGCGGCTCACAATCGGGCTTGATCACCCCCATCTTATGCCAGAGGAAATCATCCTCCAGCAAAGCGTCGTGCAGCTTTTCTTTTGTCCAGCCAAGCAAAACCAACAACTGATCGTAGGGAAGGAGATGCCAGTTGCGGCGGATCAGGGTCATGTAACCCCGCTCTTCCCATCGGGGATTGGCGGCGGACTCTTTCTCGTTCAGCCCGATTTGAAGGCCTGCACAGAGTATCTCCCCCGGCTCAGCCTGGAGAACCCGTGCGAGCCGGTCAATGGAGACGAGGCCCCAGTTCCGCCAGAGAAAAGCTTGATGCAGTGCGGGGAAGTGGGGCAAAGGCACGGGGGCCTTGGTATTCCCCATCGGCAACCCGGTTCCGTTGTCAACAATCACACCCAGTCCCCTAGTAGAGAGTCTTCATCACGGTACGATTCCCGTCCGGAGCAGCCTTTGCCTTGGCGGCTTCGACGATGGCTCGTGCATCGGCCGAAAGCTGTTTCGAAGTGGTGGCCAGCATGGCGACATCTCCTCCGCAGACAATCATTTGAAAACCCAACTCAAGGCACAGCTCGATCATGCCGGCTCCCGCTCCGACGGTCACTGCAATTTTGCCATGCTTCTTGGCGGCATTGGTTACGGCTTCCATATCTGCTCCCAAGGACTGGGGAGTGCGGGGTTCGTTCATGGAATACCCACGCCTGAGCATAATATCATCCGGCCCGAGGAAAATGCCGTCCACGCCGGGTACGGCGGCGATCTCATCAATATTAATCACCGCCTCGGGTGATTCGATTTGAACGATGACCATGATCTCGTGCGCCTCTTCGGCATAGCCGCGGCCAATGCGGTCGATGGGGCGGCGTCCTCCATAGGAACGGTTTCCCATGGGGGGAAACTTTGCCGCCCGCACCACCTGGGCTGCCTGGGCCGGTGTATCCACGCAAGGCACAATGACTCCGGCGGCACCGGTATCCAGTGCCATCCCGATCGGCCCGGCCTCGTGCCCGGGCACGCGAATAAACGCCGGACGCCCAACCAGATCACACGAGCGCACGAGGCCTATTACATCTCCATATCCCAGCTCACCGTGCTGGCCGTCCACCCAAACCCAATCCCAATCCCCACCGATTCGCTCCACGACTCCGGGCGACGGATACATGATGCAGAGTCCGAGCTGCGGCGGCTGGGAATCCAAGGTTTTTCGAAAGTTGTGGTTGATGCTTGGTTTATTCATGGGTGTTGTCTGTTTGGTTTGGGTTGATTCGAAATTCAACAGCGCGGGCTGTTGTGGGAGATGTAGTCCTGCAGTTTCGCCACGGTGTGGAGGAACGAACTGCCCTGCGACTCAATCGTCACTCCCCCGATATGCGGGGTGATGACCAGATTGTCACGGCGGTTGGAATATTGGATGAGGGGATGGTTTTGCAAATTGGGGTCCCATTCACCGTCGATGACGTCCAGCCCGGCACCGCCCAGATGGCCATCCTCCAAGGCAGCCAACAGGGCCGCTTCGTCAACGATGAGACCGCGGCTCGTGTTCAGAAGAATCGCTCCCCGCTTCATCGCGCGAAGCGCCGCAGCATCGAAAAGATTTCGATTCTCGGGAGTCAGGTGAATGTGAATCGAAACCACATCGGAGTTCCGCAAAACCTCCCCAAAAGAAACTTGGCGAACTCCCTCCGGGGTCGTCAGTGGTTTCACATCACAAACCAAAACCGGCATGCGAAAGGCGCGACCGTATTCTGCCACCATCCGCCCGAGACGTCCGTAGCCGACGATGCCCAGTGTTTTCCCGGAAAGCTGATTGCCGCGAAAGCGGTCCCGCGCCCAATCCCCCGCCCGCGAGGCC
>Ga0247840_10007900_pt1 | contig 14552 bp, 7 predicted proteins | sample LaCruzMarch2015__FD_192404 | JGI IMG/M metagenome (GOLD analysis project Ga0247840, IMG submission 192404) | Freshwater microbial communities from meromictic Lake La Cruz, Castile-La Mancha, Spain - LaCruzMarch2015_17m | ecosystem: Environmental > Aquatic > Freshwater > Lake | place: Spain...
TTTTAAGATAAATTATACATTTAATTTATTGATAATCAACATATTAAAAACAATTGAATTGTGGAGTTTTCAACTCCTGATTCGCATGATTTATGAATTATTGTATCGCTAAGAAAATTTTATACCTTTCAAATCTCTCTCCCCTACCCTCTCAATTGTTAAAGTTTTTTGATTCCAGTAAAAAATTGACTAACAAGGCAAGTAACAAATTTTAGAATTAGCAACACACTTACTTGCACTTTTAGTCTTAAAATGTAATAATTATTACAATATGTAACCATCGGTTCATAAGTAGGCAGGGAAACCGTGGTAAGACAATTCAAATTTGCACTGATTGTTGATAAATATTCATTCCGTTGTAATGTATTTTAACTAAAGTTGTTATATATTTGCGCTCGAATTCTCAAAAAAAAATGAGGGGATTAATCCTTGTTTTTTAAATAATGATTTAAAAATCAGAATATTAATTTTACAAAAAAAAAAGATTTTATGATGAAACGATTCATTTATTTCGCAATTGCATTTTTTGTTGCCGTGAGCGCAACATTGAATGCTCAGGTAACAACATCGGGCATTAGCGGAAAGGTTAATTCTGGTGGCGAGCCAATTATAGGGGCAACGGTTGTAGCTACACACACACCTTCGGGAACTGTTTATGGAGGGGTATCAAACGAAAAAGGTCGATTTAACATTCAAGGTATGCGTGTTGGTGGACCATACAAAGTTGTTATTTCGTATGTAGGCTTCAACAATGTGGAATACGATAATGTTTTCTTGAAACTTGGAGATGCAAGTACTCTAAATGCTGATTTGAAAGAAAATTCACAGCAACTTGGAGAAGTAACTGTAACTGCTGTAAACGGAGTTAAAGGTTCATCGGGAGGTGCTGCAACCAATTTCGAAGAAAAGCAGATAACAAATACTGCTACTGTGAGTAGAAGTATTTATGATGTTGCAAAGTTATCACCATTGGTTTCGGAATCAAAAATTGGAGGTATTTCTATTGCCGGATCAAATAACCGCTACAACTCATTCCAAATCGATGGTATGGTTTCGAACGATGTGTTTGGGTTGGCTGGCTCTGGTACAAACGGTGGCCAAACAGGAGCAAACCCAATTTCGTTGGATGCAATAGAAGAAATTCAAGTAGTTGTTTCTCCTTTCGATGTTCGTCAGGGTGGCTTTACCGGTGGTGGTATCAATGCCATTACTAAATCAGGAACTAACAAATTTAAAGGTTCTGCATATAGTTACTACACGAACCAAGACATGTTTGGAACTTATAATCAGTTGAAAGATACTGTAGAAAAACTTACAGATCAGAATACAAAAATTGCTGGCTTTACTGCCGGAGGTGCTATCATTAAAGATAAATTATTTTTCTTTGCAAGTGCCGAATACAAATACAATACCTATCCTTCCGGCTATTATCCTGGGGTTGTTCCAACTTACATTTCGGATGCTGAAGCTAAAGCTATCGCTGATAGATACGAAGTAGTTACCGGGTATAAAGAAAGCTATAGCAGACGTAACATAAACACTCAGGGTCTTTCGTTGATGGGACGCTTAGACTGGAATATAAATAAGGATAACAAATTCGCATTTCGCTATCAATTAAACGATTCATACAAGGATGTTTATGGTGGAGGTTCTAAAGCATACTATTTTGCCAATAGTGGTTATAAGATGATAAACAAAACGAATTCGTTTGTTGCTGAGTTAAATTCACATATAAGCGAATCTCTTTACAACGAAGCTCGTGTTGGCGTTTCATTTGTAAGAGACCAGCGCGAAGTACCCTATTATGCACCTAATATTACAATCGAAAAAGTGGGTGGTACTTACAACGCCACCACCAATTCTTGGTCGCAAGGCATTGTAACAGCTAATATTGGTACTGAAATGTACTCAGGAGCTAATAGTTTGGATCAAGATATTTATACTTTCGAAGACAATTTATCGTGGTACCTTGGCGATCACAGTATTACTTTTGGTACTCATAACGAATTTTACAAAATGTCGAATCTATTTATTCAAGCAAGTACCGGAGCGTATTATTACAAAAGCTTAGACAAGTTTTTGACCGACGATGCATACAAATTCGCCTATAATTATTCGGATTATGCATTAACGGGAACTTATAAATGGGCAGCAGATATTTTAGCCGGTCAATTCGGTGTTTATGCACAGGATAAATGGAATATCAACAATAACTTTAATGTTACCTATGGTGTCCGTCTCGATGTGCCTATGTTCTTTAACTCGCCAAGTACAAACGCTGATTTTAATGCAAGTACTTATGCTACCACTTACGGTGTAAAAGTAGGAGAGGTGCCTTCACCAAAATATATGGTTTCACCTCGCTTAGGTTTTCGCTACTATACCAACGAAAGCCACAAAACATTAATTCGTGGTGGTGGGGGGCTATTTACGGGTCGTGTGCCTTTTGTATGGATTTCAAACAATTGGAGCAATACAGGTGTTGAATTGAAAGGAACTACTGTTTCATCAAGTGTGCCTGATTTTGGAACTTACAAGAATGATCCTGTTGCTGCAATGAATTCTGCCTCTGGTTCGGCATCGAAACCAACAATTAACACGGTTTCAAAAGATTTCAAATATCCACAAGTATTTGGAACAAATATTGCCTTATGATGTAAAAATGACATTGGAAGCATTGTACTCGAAAACACTTAACAACGTTTGGTTCGAAAACTTAGCATTGGTGGATAATGGTAAAAAAGTATATGCCGTAAGTGCAGATGTGGCAAATTCTGCAACAACTTATTATACATCAACTCCAGGAAGTTATTATGCTATAGTAGATTTGAGAAATACAAATCAGGGTTATACTTATGCATTAAATGCAAAATTAGAAAAAAGTTTCAATTTTGGTCTTGATCTGATGGCAAGTTACACTTACGGACATGCTTACTCGGTAACCGACGGTACAAGTTCAATTGCATACTCTAACTGGAAATACAATTACGCAGTAGATCCGAACAACGAAAATGAATTGTCGTATTCAATTTTCGATATACCCAACAGAGTAGTTGCTCAGGTAACTTACACTACTCCAAAATATATGAATGATCGTCTTGCAACTGTTGTATCGTTGACCTACAATGGCTCAAACGGAATGAGATATAGTTTGTCAATGAGTGAATCTACTGATTTTAATGGTGATTATCAACAAGGAAATACCTTACTTTACATTCCAACAGCCGATGAACTTACCAAAATGACATTTGCAACTGCCGATGATAGAACAAAATTTGGAAGTTGGATCGAAAGCGACGAATACGCAAAGGATAATCGTGGTAAATATGCTGATCGCAATTCAAACATTGCTCCTTGGGAAAATCATATCGACCTTCACTTTGCAGAAGATTTCTTCTATCTAAAAGGTAAAGATCAAAAAATATCATTAACTTTCGACATAATGAATTTCTCGAATTTGCTTAACAAAAATTGGGGTACAGTTTACTCGTCCGATTACAACATAACGCCACTAACTGTAAAATCACTTGCTACTAATACTGATGGCAATAAAATACCAACATATAGTTTTACTGATGACAAAATCAATAAAAGTGACTTTTTAAGTCGTTGGAATGCACAAATTGGATTAAAAGTAACCTTCTAATCTTATAGAAAGTTGCAAAAAACAAAAGCGTTTGTACATTTTGTGCAAACGCTTTTTTTAGTAAAAGAAACAGAAAATATATACTAAAAAGATGAAACAGATTATTTTTGCTATTTTATTAATAAACACATTTTTTGGATACCCTAAACCGTATAAAATTAATAGAAATCAAAGAATTGAAAGCTATGTTATAGTACTGTCATTAGATGGGTTTAGAACCTCCTATTTAGAAACATGTAAAACCCCGAATTTGGATTCTATTTCTAAAGTAGGTGTTAAATCAACGTTCATTCCAAGTTTCCCCAGTTTGACATTTCCAAATCACTATGCAATGGCAACTGGATTATATCCTAACAACAATGGAATTATCCATAATAAGTTTCGCACAAAAGAAGGACTTGAATATACAATTGGCAATAGAAAAGCTGTTGAGAATCCTTTGTTTTACAAAGGAGAGCCTATTTGGAATACGGCAGAAAAGCAAGGAATAAAAACTGCTTCGTTTTATTGGGTTGGGAGCGAAACAAAAATCAATGGACAACAACCAAGTATATGGAAAAAATTTAACTCGTCGGTTTCATTTTCATCACGTGGTGATTCTGTTATTTCGTGGCTAAAAAAACCTGAAAATGAACGCCCGCATCTGATTATGTGGTATATAGAAGAGCCAGATCATTGTGGACATATTAATACTCCCGAAAGTAGTGAAACTAAAAACACTGTTGAAATATTAGATAAAATAGTGGGAGATTTTTGTAACAAGCTTAATCAATTGCCCATAGCATCAAAAGTCGATTTCATTATTGTATCCGATCATGGCATGGCCACTTATGACTCTAAAAAGTATATAAATCTGTCAGCGTTTTTGCCACTTGATAGTTTTGATTATGTAGTAGATGGTGCTCCGACATTACTTTATCCAAAAAAAACATTTACAAATAAAGCGATGGAAATACTAAAAAACATACCAAATATAAAAGTATGGAATAAGGATGATGTTCCTCAAAAATATCATTACGGTAAAAATGAAAATATTGGACAAATTGTAATTTTACCTGATGTGGGAACGCAGCTTGAATTTAGTGATTCAAAAAATTCATCAAAAATATTAGCAGCGCATGGATATGATAATTTTTCACCAGAAATGCAAGCAATTTTCATTGCAGCTGGTCCATCCTTCAAAAGGAATATCACGACAACACCAACGCCAAACGTAAATCTTTATTTGTTAATTTGTAAATTATTAAAAATAAAACCATCGAAAAATGATGGCGATATTAAACAAATTAAAAAGCTGGTAATATAAAGTGCCAAAAGGTAGATATCTATTGTGTTCAATTCTTCTTTATACTTTCTTTTGTGTCTTGTGTGTTTTAATTTCTTAAATTACATTTATTAAATTAAAGCCAGCAGTCAACATTAAAACTGTTATATTTTCAACTTTTTCAAAAGGGAGTAAGAAGTCTATTTTCATTCAATAATCTCATATTCTGCATAACTTATTTATAAATATTCATTCAGTTGTAACCGAGTTTAACTTTATTTATCTTATCTTTGCGCCTCAATTTTATAGAAGTTTAAATTTGAATTTTCTCACCAATTTTATAACAATAACAATTAATTCTCTATCATTTATGAAGAAAATTATTTTCTTTTTTTTGTTGAATATGTTTGTCTTTATAGCATATTCGCAAGACGTAATTAAGGGCACTGTGGTTGACAAAGCCACCAATGAGGCACTTGTAGGTGTAAGTATATACAATCCAACTTCGGGTGTGGGCGTAAGCTCTTCGTTAGATGGAACTTTTAGTATTAAACTGCCAGCCGGAAAACAGGATTTAACGGTTTCGTATGTGGGTTATACAACAAAAACAATTCAAATTAGCTCAAATAGTTCTGAGAGAATAAATATTGAACTCGAAAGTGATGCTATCGGGCTCGATGATGTAAACGTAACTTCGTCGGTAGCTGTTCGACGTAAAACGCCCGTAGCACTTTCGGTCATAGAACCTTCGGCAATTGAAATGAAACTCAGCACGCAAGAATTTCCAGAGATATTAAAATCAACTCCAGGAGTTTATGCCACAAAAACAGGTGGTGGCTACGGCGATGCGCGAGTAAATATTCGTGGTTTTTCGTCCGAAAATGTTGCTGTAATGGTTAATGGCGTACCTGTGAACGATATGGAATGGGGCGGTGTATATTGGTCGAACTGGGCTGGATTGAGTGATGTAACTCGATCGATGCAGGTGCAGCGTGGTTTGGGAGCTTCGAAAGTGGCTTCACCTTCGGTTGGTGGTTCAATAAATATTGTAACCAAATCGACAGATGCAAAAAAGGGCGGTACTGTTTTTTTTGGAACAGGAAATGACGGTCAACAAAAAATAACATTCTCATTATCTACCGGATTACAAAATGGCTGGGCTGTAACCATGATGGGCTCAAAAAACTCAGGAAATGGTTATATTCAAGGAACAGAATTTGAAGGTTATTCGTATTTCCTGAATGTTGCAAAAAAAATAAACGACACACATCAATTATCATTTACAGCCTTTGGCTCTCCACAGTGGCATAATAAACGCCAAGACCAATTATTAATTTCGGAATGGGCGAAATACGGATTAATGTATAATTCCGCCCTTGGTTATGATATTAATGGTCAACGTAAAACTTTCAACTACAATTATTACCATAAACCACAATTAAGTTTGAATCATTTTTGGACAATAAACGAAAAATCAAGTCTTTCGTCCGTTTTATATGCTTCAATAGGTCAAGGAGGTGGCTACGGTGCTGTTGGTGCAAACCGCAATGATTCGTATGGCTCTACGGGAGGTATTGTAAATACAAAATACCGAAAAATTGATGGCACATACGATTTTGCCAAACTTCAAAACGAAAATGCTGCAAGTGAAACTGGTTCTCTATTTGCCATGCAGAATAGCATTAACAACCATTTATGGTATGGCTTACTTTCAACATATACGAACTCTTTATCCGAAAATTTTGAGCTTCAAGGGGGATTAGATTTGAGATATTACAAAGGAATTCATAAGGCGGAAGTTGCCGATTTGCTTGGAGGTAAATATGTTATAGACCCAGCAAGAGTAACTGGTAAGTTTAAAGACAATGCCGTTTGGGTAAATGAAAAACTTGGTGTAGGAGATATTACTTATCGCGATTATGACGGATTTGTTGCTCAGGAAGGTGTGTTTGCACAGTTAGAATATAATAAAGAGAAGTTAAATTCATTTGTTGCTGTTGCTGTAAATAATTCTACTTACTGGAGGGTTGACCGTTTTTATTATGATAATGTTCGTTCGGACATTGCGAATAAAATTGGTTATAGTATTAAAGGTGGTGCAAATTATAATATAAACAGCAATCATAATGTATTTGCCAATATAGGATATTTTTCGCGAACACCTTATTTTTCGGGTGGAATTTTCTTACAGGCCACTACTAGTAATGCCCAAAATTTAGATGCTCAAAATGAAAAGGTTTTTTCTGCTGAAATAGGATATGGTTTTCGCTCGAAATACTTTTCGGCTAACCTGAATATTTACAATACAAAATGGATGGATAAAACCATGGTTAGAACATTGGATGCCACCGACCCTGAAAAAGGAACAATTAATTTAACAGGTGTTGATGCATTACATCAGGGTCTTGAACTAGATTTTACAGCAGAACCAATAAAAAAACTGAAAATTAAAGGGATGATTTCGTTGGGCGACTGGCGTTGGGTAAATAATGCATCGGGTTATTTATATAATGTATTGGGACAAGCTATTGATGTACAAGGAAATGTTGTAGAAATGCAAAGCCCGAAACATGGATTTGTAACACTTCAATTAGCTGGTATAAAGGTTGGTAATTCGGCACAAAGCTCATCAAATTTGAGTGTTGAATATGAATTTCTGAAAAATTTTAGAGCAGGTGTAGACTATACCTATTATGCTCGAAATTATTCTAATTTCAGTGTTATAATTAACAATTGGGGAATAAATAAATTTGAACAGCCGTGGGAAATTCCGGCTGCAGGTGCGGCTGATTTTTTCGCAAACTACCGTTTCAATATTGGAGATTATAAAGCTACAGTTTATGGTAATGTAAACAACCTGCTAAACAACGTTTATATTGCTGACGCTGTGGATGGCGCCGATCACACATGGCAAACTGCTCAGGTATATTATGGTTTCGGTCGTACATGGTCGATGGGTTTAAAAATTTCATTCTAATAAAAATATACAACGATGAAAAAACTAATTTATATTTTTCTATCATTTTCGTTCCTCTCTATTCTTACTTCATGCGAAGATTATAACGAAAAAAACTTCGAAGGTTATGCTCAAATGGAGCGACCAACAAATTTAGCATCCTATTCATACACACTTACAGGTACAGATTTTGAAACTATTGGTAATGCAATAAAAAAAGATGTTGAAGCATTAATATCGGCCGAACAAGCTAAACTGACAGCTAAACTTAGTGAATACAAAACAGCTACAAATGCAACTGACAGCGCTCGAATAAAAGCCGAATATGATGCTTTAAAGCCAATTGTGGATGCTAATGTTGCAACATCAAAGCTTGACCCAAACTATGTAACCGGTATGTTTTTGAAAACGAATAAATTTTTTAATGACACATACACAGCTTCTGATTATGCTCCCGAACTTTTAAATAGCAAATATAAATTTGCAGATGTAGGCTCGAGTGTTCAGCTTACTTTTAAAGTGCGAAACGACATAGACACCTTAACTGTTGCTGCAACCAATAAGTATACAATGGTTGTAGATGATTACAATGCTTTAGGTGAAGCAGTAAATCAACCTGGTCAATTCGATAATTTCTCTTCATTAATTGACCCTGATGTTTTTATACCACGCTTTTTGTCAGTAAAATATCCACTTGCACAAAAGGACGATATAAAAATGATTAAATATCTTTTTTATGTTTCAGCTCCAGCTACAATGACTTATACACTATTCAAGTATAATGGAGCAACTTGGCAAGCCTTTTCTAAAACTGAACAATTTGTATTTGCAGATTCAAATAAATGGATTTTCGATCCAACAATAACAATTACACCAGTTGCTGATGATTTTAAATTATTATTAATGCCCTTTTTATATGAGTACAATGGTAAGACACTACCTGAATTAGAAGGAATAAATGAATGGACAGCAACTGATACTGTTCGGTTTGTAATAAATCCATTATATCCTCCGGCAAGTGCTACTGATTTTACAAATGTACGTAATGAGTTTTTCTTTGGAACTTCGTGGTATTACGTTAATATCGACATTCGCATTACGAGTAGAACTTATGCTTCAGATAGTCAATTACAAAATTATTTTGCAAGTGTAGATGTCGATGCCGCTTTGGATGCCGATGGTAAAAAATCAGCAAAAACTGCATTTCTTGAAAAACGTGTAAAACAAGGATTAGCGATAATGTTGTCGCTCAAATATCCCGAACTCGAGCCTAAAGTGAAAGGAGTTGATCAACATGTAAAAGTAAATGTTCAGGTTTACGATGGTGCAAGATGGTACTGGACTTACGATTATAAATGTGTTGAAAAAGGTAAATTTGATTATGTAGGACGCACAAAATGGAAATAACATATCATTAAAACTGACAAAAACCGCATTTTAATTAAACTTGAAATGCGGTTTCAAAACAAAAAAACAGCCCAACTTCAAAACTTCGAAGTTGGGCTGTTTTTTTTTTGTGATCCAGCTGGGGCTCGAACCCAGGACCCCATCCTTAAAAGGGATGTGCTCTACCTGCTGAGCTACTAAATCAACAACTTTTTTTTGCTTTTCGATTGGTGTGATCCAGCTGGGGCTCGAACCCAGGACCCCATCCTTAAAAGGGATGTGCTCTACCTGCTGAGCTACTGAATCGTTTTTCAAAAAGCGACTGCAAAGATACGGCATTTTTTCAAAATAGCAAACACCTTAAGAGTGTTTTTTATTATATTTCGTTTAAAAACTGATAAGAGTTAAACTATCAGCAATTTAGATTTTAGAAATACTCGATTTATATATCTTTTTATTGCCGAATTTTGTATTATACCATCAAATAATAGTATATTTGCAGCCGAATTCATACATACAAACTGAACTTGGATAATCTGATTTATATTTTTTGGTCGCTTTTGCTTTCGGCATTTTTCTCCGGAATGGAAATTGCCTTTATAAGTTCGAATAAACTACGTTTCGAATTGGACCGCAAGCAAAAAAGCCTTTCGGCATCTATTCTGCATATTTTTTTACGAAATCCACAACAATATATTGCCACTATGCTTGTGGGCAATAATATTGCGCTTGTTGTGTATGGTTTATTAATGGCAAAAATACTAACTCCTGCCTTTTATTGGATCGAAAGTCAATTGATAGTTACGCTGTTTCAAACCATTATTGCCACAAGTTTAGTGCTGCTTACGGGTGAGTTTCTGCCCAAAACAATTTTTAGAGTCAACCCAAATTTTTGGCTGCATCTGTTCTCGTGGTTTTTATTGTTTTTTTACATTGTGTTATTTCCCATTGCCCGTTTTAGTTCGTGGATTTCATTACTGTTGTTGCGTACGTTCGGTGTAAAATTCGATAAAGGTAACGAGGATATTGTTTTTTCGCGTATCGATTTAAATTATTTATTGCAGGAGAGTATCGATTTAACATTAAATGAAAATGATATTCAGAACGATGTAAAGATTTTTCAGAATGCACTTGATTTTTCGAAAGTACGTTTGCGCGATTGCTGTGTACCTCGAACCGATATAATTGCATTGGAATACAACACGGATGTACAAATACTTAAACAAACCTTTATTGAAACCGGATTGTCGAAAATACCCATTTACAAATCGGACATCGATAATATTATAGGTTATATTCACTCATCCGAAATGTTTCAGCATCAAGCCGATTGGAAAAAACATCTAAACCAAATCCCCGTTGTGCCCGAAACTATGGCAGCCCAAAAGCTGATGCGAACCTTTATGCAGCAAAAGAAAAGCATAGCGGTAGTGGTTGATGAGTTTGGCGGAACAGCCGGCATTGTAACACTCGAAGATATAGTGGAAGAGATTTTTGGTGAAATTGAAGACGAACACGATATACAAGAGTATACAGCCGAAAAAGTTGGCGAAAACGAATATCTTATATCGGGCAGGCTCGAAGTGAAAACTGCCAATCAAAAACTAATGCTTGATATTCCCGAGTCGGATGATTACGAAACAATGGCCGGATTTATACTTCATCACCACCAAAACTTCCCGAAATTAAACGAACAAATACGGATTGAAGGATTCCTTTGCAAATGTGTAAAGGTAAATAATAACCGTGTGGATTTAGTAAAAGTATCAAAATTATAAAATAGAAACAACAGCCTTTCAATTGGGTTAGAAAATCTATTATTTATTGATTTTCAGCGAAATAATAAATAAATAGTACGTTATTTGACTTGTAATCACTTTTGAGTTGTTATAATAAATTTTAATTTAATACCGATACAAGCGTTTTTTTTTGTATATTCGTGCCCTCAAAGAGAAAAAGAATTATTTTTTTAACAATACATCTTATTTAAAAATGGCTATTTTAGGAAAAATCAGAAGCAGAGGTGTTATGCTAATGCTCGTAGTAGGTTTTGCATTATTTGCATTTATTATTGGCGACGCACTAACTCAGGGCTCGACTTACTTTAACAAATCGCGCGAAGTAGTAGCCGAAATTGATGGCGAAGAAGTAAACATCAACGATTTTCAGGCATCTATCGACCAAATGGTTGAGGTTTACAAAATCGAAACCGGACAAACCGAATTGACCGACGACATAAATTCACAACTCAGAACTTCGGTTTGGGAAAGTTTATTAAACGAAGAATTGTTGTATGCCGAAGCTGAAAAATTAGGCTTAGCAGTTGGTGTCGACGAACTTTCGGATCGTTTAATTGGCAACAACATCCATCCTCTTATCTTGCAACGCAGAGCTTTTGCAGGCGAAAACGGACAGTTTAGTCGTCCGGCATTGGTTCAGTTTTTGAACAGTTTGGAAACAACTGCCGAAAACGAAGAAATGCGTAATCAAATAGAACAAGCCAAAAAATACTGGAAATTCTGGGAGAAAAACGTTAAGATGACGCTTCTACAGGAAAAATACAATGCATTAATGTCGAAAGTGGTTACTGCCAACAGCTTGGATGCCAAATCGGAATATGAAGCAGCAAAACGCAGCGTGGATGTAAATTACGTGGTTCAACCTTATTTTGCAATTCCCGACAAAGATGTTGAAGTTTCGAAAAGCGAAATTAAAGACCGCTACAACCAACAAAAGAAACAATACAAACAAGAAGCTGCCCGTTCGTTAAAATTTGTGGTTTTCCCCGTAAAACCTTCGACCGAAGATTACAAAAAGGCGGAAGTTGCCATGAATACGCTAAGCCCAGAGTTTAGAGTAACAACCGAAGTTGCTGCTTTTGTAAATCAAAATTCAGAAGTTCGCTACACTGGCAAACCATATTCGGTAGCATCAGTTCCTGCGAATCTGAAAGATTTTGCATTTGGCAATGCAGCCGGAACAGTCATGGGGCCCGTATTTGCCAACGACACTTATACCATGGCACGTGTTATGGAAACTGGCATTCTGCAATCGGATTCGGCAAAATTACGTCATATCTACCTTGCAAAAGCCGACGAAGCAAAAACAGACAGTATTGTAGCAGCTATCAATGCAGGTGGCGATTTTGCAGCTATGGCCGTTAAATATTCAGCTGTAAAACAAACAGCAGCCAATGGCGGCGAAATAGGTTGGATAGTTGAAGACATAACTGGATTAGACAAAGAAATTATTACAAAATCTTTTGCAAGTGCTGTAAATGGCATTTTTACTATTAAAAACGAGCAGGGAACACAGATATTTCAGGTAACTGAAAAAACAGCTCCTAAACCCAAAGTAAAATTGGCTATTTTCGAAATAAAAGTGGCGACCAGCAATATGACTGTCAGCAAAATTTACAACGAAGCAAAACAATTTGCAGCCGAACTGAAAGGTTCTGAGTTTGATAAAAAAGCACAGGAAAAAGGCTATACAGTACGTACAGCAAACGAATTGCCAACAACTGCCGATAAAGTAGGTGAATTGCCACAATCACGCCAGATAGTACGTTGGGCGTTCGAAAACGATAAAGAAACTGTTTCGGATGTATATGATTGTAATAATCAGTTTGTTGTAGCTACTGTTACCGAAGTATTGGAAAAAGGCTTCCGTCCGGTTGAAAAAGTTTCGGAACAAATAAAAGCAGAACTCTTACGTGAGAAAAAAGCTACGTTGATAATTGAAAAACTGAAAGCACAAATCGCTAAAACACCTTCGATTGAAGGACTTGCAGCAGCTATCAGTAGCGAAGTAAAATCGGCTCCGGCGGTTAACTTTGCAGCTTATCAGTTTGGCGTTGCCGGTTTCGAGCCAACAGTTGTAGGAAAAGTTTCGGTATTGCCCGCAAATAAAATTTCGGCTCCTATAAAAGGAAATGCCGGTGTTTATGTGGTTTTACCAACAAATCCACAAGTAAGCAGTGCACCTTTTGATGCTAAAATGCAGGTGATGATGCTTAACTCTCGCTTGAGTTATTCGTTGCCTTACACAATTATTCAAGACATAAAAGACAAAGCGGATATTGTTGATAATCGCATAAATTTCTTTTGATAGAATTTTTATAATAAAAAAAAGCAAAACGGAATGAACCTTTTCATTCCGTTTTGCTTTTTAAGTAAAGGTTCAATTTCAAAACGATTTTTTCATTTTATATATTCGAAAAGTTACATGACTAACGATACTAATTCACATCCCCTTCAGGGGCTTGGGGCATCTACAACCAACATGAAAACTCCTTTAATCGGCAAAACTGTCGACGAAATAAAAACATTAGCCGTAGAACTTGGCATGCCTGCTTTTACAGGTAAGCAAATTGCTGACTGGATTTACCGAAAACGCATTTTTTCGATTGAAGAAATGACCAATTTGTCGGCAAAAAACAGAGAAACACTTTCGCAAACTTACGAAGTTGGTCGCTCGTTGCCTTCGCAGGAAACTGCTTCGATCGATGGCACTAAAAAGTACTTGTTCACTACTCCCGACAATAATTTTATTGAAACGGTTTATATTCCCGACGATGACAGACATACGCTTTGTGTTTCGTCGCAGGTGGGTTGCAAAATGAATTGTTTGTTTTGTATGACCGGAAAACAGGGATTTACCTCCAATCTTACTGCAGCCGAAATTCTAAACCAAATACTTTCGGTACCGGAAGCCGACAAGCTCACAAATCTCGTATTTATGGGTATGGGCGAACCAATGGACAATTTGCCCAACCTGCTTCGTTCGCTCGAAATACTGACCGCTGACTATGGTTACGCTTGGAGTCCGCGCCGAGTTACAGTTTCGACGATTGGCGTATTACCCAAAATGAAGATTTTTCTGGAACATTCCAATTGTCATTTGGCAGTAAGCATGCATTCACCATTCCCCGACGAGCGACTAAAAATTATGCCGGTTGAAAAACCCTTCCCAATTGTTGACATACTGAACGAACTAAAAAAACACGATTTCAGTCATCAACGTCGGGTTTCGTTTGAATATATTATGTTCGATGGTTTTAACGATTCTATGCGACATGCTGTAGAAATGGTGCGTTTGCTTAAAGGAATTGACTGCCGTGTGAACTTAATCCGTTTTCATGCCATTCCCAATGTAGATTTAAAAACTTCGAAGGAAGATAAAATGGTCTTTTTCCGCGATTATTTAACATCCAACGGCATTGTAACAACCATACGTAAATCGCGTGGCGAAGATATTTTTGCTGCCTGTGGAATGTTGTCGACCCTCGAAAAACAAAAAAA
>Ga0247840_10007901_pt1 | contig 14551 bp, 12 predicted proteins | sample LaCruzMarch2015__FD_192404 | JGI IMG/M metagenome (GOLD analysis project Ga0247840, IMG submission 192404) | Freshwater microbial communities from meromictic Lake La Cruz, Castile-La Mancha, Spain - LaCruzMarch2015_17m | ecosystem: Environmental > Aquatic > Freshwater > Lake | place: Spain...
TTATCGGCACAATAGGTAAAACAGGCGGAGTCACGGTTGAAATTGGAGCGGGTTGAATCGGTGTTGGAACAACAGGTTTCACGATGGGCGATACGACAACGGGTGATTTTAATGCCACCATTTGTGCATCTTTTTCAGCAATCATTTTTTGCATGGCAGAAAGCTGTTTTTCGAGTTCAACCACTTTTTTTGATGAATCTGTTTCTGTTTTAACAGAAGCATTAACCGTTGCAAGTGGATTGGCGACGGTTTTTTCTTTTGGTGTTGTTATTTTTGCTTTAACGACAGTTTTTACAACTGATACGGATTGTTTTGAATGAGCTTTTTTTGTTGCGTCAAAGAATTTTGGCGATTCTACGAAACTGGGGATTTTTAACGTTTTCCCTGCAATCAACGAATTCGTTTGACGTGATAAAAATGCGTCAGGATTCGCAATTGAAATTGCCGCTAACATTCGATTTACAGAAACATTATTTTGTTTATTAAATTGCGCCGCGATATTCCAAAGCGTTTCATTTTCACGGATTGGACCATAAGTCACTTCGCTCATCATCGGATTGGCGGGCGCAGTAATAAAACGCAACGGTTCATTAGATTGTGTTTCTAAAATCTGTTTGGGTGAATCGATTGTTTGCGGTAATTGATAAGCCGCTGGCGGATCGACCAAAACTGTAAATTCACGATACAAACTGCCTTTCGCCCATTTTATTTCGAGCAAAAAATCTAAAAATGGTTCTTTCAAAACCTCGTTAGACGTTAGCTTAATAACCGTTTTGCCATTTTGCGTCACGGGTTGAAATTTGATTTTAGATAAAAATAACGTCCACGGAATTCCTGCTTCGTCGAATTTAGCGTTGGGAGCTAAGGCAATTTTAAAATCGGTCGCTTTTTCGCCTTCTGACAAAACCAATGCAATTTCAGCTTGCAATGTTTGATTAAGTGCTGATTGCAATTTCATTTCACCGATGCCAAGCGCGTGACTTTGAGAGCAAACCAGCAATGAAGCGGCAGCGAAACTGGTAGTCAAATGACGCAGGTTATTTTTTTTCATAAATGGAGGCTAGACATTTTTACTGTGAATAGAATCGGGATGTAAAATCCGAGTAATAATGTTTTCTATCAGCAAGATGAAAGCCAAAAATAAAAAATTTATTTATTTCAAATGATTACAAGATATATGTCAGATAATTGGCGAAGTTTGAAAAACGGGAAGACTATTTTTTGAGCAACATTTCCCGCGCATGTGCCAAGGTGTTTTTCGTCATTTCCACGCCGCCTAACATTCGCGCCGTTTCTAAAACACGTTCGTCTTTATTCAGCAGTCGAACTTGCGAGGCAGTCATCTCTTCATAATGTTGTTTTTCAACATACAAATGGTGATGGGCTTGCGCGGCGACTTGCGGTAAATGCGTTACGCATAAAACTTGGCGATTTTTACTCAATTGACTTAATTTTTGTCCGACAATTTCAGCAATGCCGCCGCCAATTCCCGAATCGACTTCGTCAAAAATCATGGTCGGAGTCGTTTTATCGTTCGCAGTTGTTACTTGAATTGCCAAACTAATCCGTGATAATTCGCCACCTGATGCCACTTTTGACAAGGGTTTTGGTGGCAAGCCAACGTTCGCGCTGATTAAAAAAATGACGGTATCGTTGCCATTTAATTTCGGCGTTTCTGTCGCTAACGCATTTACATCCACCAAAAATTCTCCATTCGGCATTCCCAGTTCTTTCATCATTTTCGAAATATATTGCTGCAATTTTCTGGCACTTTTTTGACGTTGTACGTTTAATTCAGCGGCTAACAGAAAATAGGCGTGTTGATAATCGGCGGTTAAACCTTCCAATTCTGCAATGCGCTCGCCGCTGTGACTAAGTTGTGCAAGCTCATTTTCTAAATGCTGTTGTAATTCAAAAAGTTCTTCGGGTTTAACGTGATGCTTGCGACTCAAGGTTTGTAACACGCCAATTTGTTGTTCAATTTCGTTTAATTGGGCGGGATTCACATCTTGATTTTCTAAAAAATGGCGCAATTCACAAATAGCTTCTTCGATTTGAATTTGCGCTTCCGTCAGCAATGAATTCACGCTATTTAACTCTGGCGCAAATTGTCCGATTTGCGTTAGGGCTTTGAGCGATGCTTTCAATTGTCGATGCACAGATTTGTCGGCATCATAAAGCGCGTCCAGTTCATTTTGTCCTGTTGTTAAAATCTGCTCTAAGTTTGCCAATTTTCGATGCGTTTCTGATAATGCGCCATAATCAAATTGCCCTAAATTCAAGGCTTCCAATTCATCGAGTTGGTAACGAAATAAGGCTTCGCGCTGTTCAGCTTGATAACGTTTTTTCTGTAATTGTTGAAGTTCTTGTTGTGCGGTTTGCCAATTCCGAAAACAACCATTTACGTTTTCTAGCAAATTTGCGTTTTTGCCGAAATTATCCAGCAATCGGCGTTGTTCATCGCTTTCAAGTAGCGTTAAATGGGCGTGTTGTCCGTGAATTTCAACTAATTGGCGGGTGAGCGTTTGCAACGTTTGTAAGGTGACGGGGCGATTATTGATGAAGGCTTTTGAACGCCCGTCATTATTGATAATGCGGCGAATTAAACAGTGGTGATTTTCGTCGAAATCGTTGTCTTGCAACCATTTTAGAGCCGACGGTGTGGCGGTTAAATCGAATTCTAAATTGACTTCGGCGCGTTTGCAGTTTGGACGCACATAATCTGCTGTCGCACGTTCGCCTAACGCTAATCCTAGCGCGGTGAGTAAAATCGACTTACCCGCTCCCGTTTCGCCAGTTAAAACAGTCATTCCTTGTGATAAATCCAGTTGCAAGGCTTTGACAATGGCTAAATCTAAAATCGTTAAATTTAAAAGCATCGTTTAAGCAGACAGTGTTTTTTCTAATAATTGCCGTAAATTTTCAGGCATTTCGAGCGTCTCTAAATTCCAATTTTCGTGGATAAGAACATCGTGCAAACACGTTTGCATAATATCGTGAGCTTTACTGGTTGCCTCGGCGATGAGTTCATGCGTTTTCAAATCTAGCAACGCTTCACCGTTTGAGATGCAATTTTTCTGATACTTGAATAAACGACGTAAATGCGCGATTTGTTCGCTAACCTGACTGGGGCAGGCGCACACATAAATAAAACCTTGATCTCGAATTTTTTCGATTTGGGCGTTTGTATATTGAATGTTGAGTTCCATTTTTTACCTCAGAATTGTTTTTGAATTATTGTCCAGGCATTTTAACGCAAAATTTCAGGTGTTCTACTTACTTCTTAGAGAATAATAAATTTTGGGTTTTCAGTTCGAGTTTTGCAAAACACAAACCTAACACGGAGTGGATAATCGTTATTTAATTTATTTAACGCCGCGTTTCATTTTTGAGTAACTATTTTTTTAACGTTTTTATCAAAATCACTTTCAAAATTTCTATCTTGTATAACACGAAATTTTTCATATTCTTTAACGGCTAAAGCAACAGCAACTGAATGACGAACCTTTCCTGCATCTTGCAATATGTCGTACTCATTAAATTTCAAAAAAGCATCTAATTTTCGTATCCAATCTGCCATTTTCATCGGAATGTGTCGTGCCGCATGATTCTCGGCATAATCGAGATACATCGATACAATTCGTTCCAATTCTTTAATTTCTGGCTCAATCAAATAATTTTTTGCCACCGAAACATCACTTTTCAAAATTTTACCGTCAGGTGCTTTTTTCCAAGTTTGTAATCCCATATTTGGCTGTCCAGCATCGGCGCGATCACAAATGATTTCAGCTGCTGTTTTACCCGTAATTGCCCATTCCAATTTGTTCTGCACTGTGTTTTGTAAAATTTTTTCGTTAGCTCATCGTCTTCGGAATAATCAATGCTGCATTCTTTGTAAATGTCAGTGATTTTTTGATAAAAACGTCGTTCGCTTGCTCGAATTTCACGAATACGCTCTAAAAGCTCATCAAAATAATCGTTGCCAAAACGCTTGCCTTGTTTGAGACGTTCATCATCAAGCACAAAACCTTTAATAATAAATTCTTTGAGCGTTTGCGTTGCCCAAATTCTAAATTGAGTTGCACGTTGACTATTCACTCGATAACCGACTGCGATAATTGCATCGAGATTGTAAAAATTTGTATTGTAATTTTTACCATCAGCGGCAGTTATTCGGAATTTCCGAATAACTGAATTTTCATCTAACTCCTTAGATTTAAATATGTTTTGCAAATGTTCGTTAATCGTCGGAACACCAACATCAAACAATTCCGCCATTTTCTTTTGGCTTAACCAAAAGGTTTCTTCTTCATAAATAACTTCTATTTTCACTTTGCCATTCGCATCGGCGTAAAGCAAAATATCGTTCAATTCTAAAGTCATTTCATTTCCTCGTTAATAAATTCCATCGCGCTTCATCCGTTTCAAAAGCCAGTTTTGTTAATTCTAATAACTGTTCGCTCGCGTTCTAATCTGTTGAACTTCCAAAATGGTATTAAAAAATGCTCCCTTCATGTGTTCATGCGCTGGTTTTTTACTATGACATTCCATACACAATACGACTAAATTATTTGGGCTATTGTCTGAAGGTGTACGATTTTTATGGTGTGTTTGCAGCAAATGCTTATTTAGCTTCAAGTCAATTTCGCATTCTTGACAAATATAAGCGCATTTTTCCTTACATTTTTTTGAAACATCATCCCAATCAGAAGTGTAGCCAGATTGTGGCGCATTTATATCTGAGTACATTGGTTTGTGAGTAAAAATTGAGTTTCCAAAATAATCAAAAAATTGAGAAATACTGAAATTTTGAACAGATTGATTGTGATTTGTTTTGTCGTTGTACCATTTTAAACAATTTTTACAGACATTTAACTCCTCTTGTTGATTAAACTTTTTCTTAAAAGAAAAATCTACAAAAAAGACACCATCTTTACGCTTAGTTGCGACATATTTTTTCTCGAAAGCACCTTGATTTTGCATATCAATCAAGGTTCGACATTCATATAAATGAAATTTTTGTAATTCTGAACTAAATCGATGTACATCTTTGATATAAAGAAGAATTTGCTCGCCATTAAAGAAAGCACCATCTTTTTTAAATTCAATTGATTTAATGTCAACGTCAAATCCTTTTGTTTCTAAAATTTCTAATAAATTTCCAGAAATAGGAAGGTATTTAGAAAAAGAAGGAATTGCTGTTGCTCCCATAGCTTCAACGAGATTATTTAATTCTGAGAAATCAACATGAATTTTCATGATAAGTGGAGTAACTAATGTTGCAAAATTTTCAAAATTTGGTATTCAGAATTAGTTTTAACTCTAAATTCCACACGTCTTGAATGAATAATGTCTTCTTTGCCATTTACCAAAATCGGTTTGCTTGAAGATAAGCCGTTAGCTGTCAAAATTCCCTTAATCCATTCACGTTGTGCTTCAATTTGGGGAATCATAAAACAGTATTCCAATGTTGCACGAGTTCTATTCTGGGACAGTGCCATATTAAAAAAATAAATTTTTTCGGGAGAAAAATTTTTATTACTCCATTCTGACGATGTGTGACCTTCAATTCTAATTTCTTCAATATCTGACTGATATTGTTTCAGCACTTTTATGTAACGAGGAAAGAAATTATCTAAAATTATTTTGAATTTTTCTTTAATTTCTGTTTCTCCAACATTAAATAAAACGTCTGGTTCTTTAAATCGAATGGCTAACGATTGTTTATCGATTTCTGCATCCCATTTTTCTAAATCATTTTTAAATTCGAGTAATAATTCATCGTAAATGGCATTTTTAGTTTTTTCATAGGTAACGGCGATTTCAACTAATTGATTTTTATCTTTACTGACTTGCATCATGTAAGTGATAGCAATGAATAGAAAAATTACCATCAAACCCGACATCATGTCGCTGACAGAAAGCCAATGTTCGCCCTCTTCATTATGTTTATTTTTCATTTCAGCGTACTCGTTCAGCTATTTGTAAAATTTCACGCAGTCTTTCGGTTAATGGCGTGTAATCATTAACAAATTTTGTTGATAAGCGTGCTAATTGGTCGCCCATTGTCTGTAATACTTTTTCAATGGCATCTGGTAATGCTTTATCAAGACTTTCTATTTTTGAGCTTGATTGAATCAGGCTTTTAGTTACAGCTTCAACGCTGCCATTTATATCAAATAATGATTTTTCCACAGATGTTTTGAAACCATTTGTTAATTCATTCAAGTTATTCTCAATTACAGGAAAAGCATTTTTTGCATTATGCGCTAGCTCGTCTAAAGTTTGAAGATGGTGATTAAAACCTTGAAGTTGTAAATCTAATTTCTTCAAAATTTCGCCTAGTTCATTTGAGACCACAACGAAATTTTGTGAATGATTTTGAATTTGACCGAATGCGTTTTGAATATCCGTTATGCCTTTTAAAGCGTTTTGGAAATTGCTGTTGAGTTGCTCGATATGGATTTTATAATTTTGTTGCCATTCCAATAAATCACCCACTGCATGGTTTAATTCTTTGAAATTATCACCAAATTGTTCGTTTATTTTTGCATTAAAATCACGCATCACATCTTGTAACGCTTCAATTAATGCTTCTACACCGCCTTTGGTAACAGATTGAGCGAAGTCATCAAATTTTTGAATTTGATTTTTAAACCCAGTGTTAATTGAATAATTTAACAACTCAAAATGTTCTTTATTATTTAAATCAATGCGTGCTAACAACTCATTCTGATTTTTTAATTCTTGAAATATCGCGGCAGAATAATCGTCAATGACATCGCCATCATCTTCCACCGCAAAATTCTGAGCTATTCGCACGATAATCGACGCGCCAATTCCCATCAAACTGGCGATAAATTTAACTTTCAAACCGTCTAATAATTTTGGAATGCTGTTTTGAATGTCATTTAAATCTAAACCAATCAAGCCAATTGAAATTCCCCAAAAACTGAAAAATATCCCAACTGTTGCCAAAATCGCAGGGGATTGTCGTGCGAAGTGTCTAATTTTGTGATTACTTGATTTGCTGAATGTTCCGAATAATGCCAGCAGCGTTAAACTTGTTATAACAATCGCCGCGATAATGTTGGTAAAACTACCAAAAATGGCATTGAAGATTTGTTGAATTTCCATGAATTACTCGGTTTAGTTTGGGTGGCTCAGATACGAAGTTGCGCTGATTATAGCGGTACAAGTACAAAAACGAATTCAAACATGCAAATCCGCCTTAAATGTTGATGCTAAATTAACGTGCAAAAAATCATCCGCCCTTAAATTGCTTTTTTTCAATCATTTCTCCTATAATTCGCCCTCACTTTCAGGTGTCGATATTTTAACTATCGAGTAAACGGGAATTTGGTTAAAGTCCAAAACTGCCCCCGCAACTGTAAATTAAGTTAAGCGTTCTTTTAATGTCACTGTGAAATCATGGGAAGACAAGAGCGTTGGTTTTAAACCGCTTAATAAGTCAGGAGACCGACCTCAAAGTGTTTATTTCAGACAGCGGCGGGCTAGTTTTGAAAGCAAATCACACACTTTTTTTCGCCAGTCGTTTTGTGATTTTCTTTTGCCTTTTGCTGCCTATTTCTTATTTATTTTTTGCGCGGGCGGCGCAAAAAGGAACACAAATTAAAATGAAAAAAATCTTATTTCCAACGCTGTTACTGGCGAGTTTTACGCAATTACACGCACAAGAACAACTTCCTCAAAATTTACCCGAAATGGTTATCACGGCAACGCGCTCTGAAGTCGCTAAAAACACGTTATCAGCAGCCGCAACGGTTTATACCCGCGAAGATATTGAACGCTTACAAGCCAAATCTGTTCCCGAATTACTGCGCGGCACAGCGGGCGTGGATGTCACACAAAGCGGCGGTTATGGGCAACTTTCAAGTGTCTTTATGCGTGGCACAAATTCAAGTCATGTTTTAGTTTTAGTCGATGGCATCAAAGTCGGTTCTGTTACAGCAGGCGTTACTCAATTTGAATTTATCCCCATTGACCAAATTGAGCGGGTTGAAATTATTCGTGGTTCACAATCGAGTTTGTACGGTTCCGAAGCCATTGGTGGTGTGATTCAACTTTTCACCCGCAAAGGGAGCGAAACTGAAACGCCAAGCGTAACCTTAGATGCTGGCGGTGGTTCGTATTACACGCATCGCACAGCGGGTTCAGTCAGTGGGAAATTCAATAACATTTGGTATAGCGCGAGTGCTTCACATTTTGACACCGATGGATTTAGTGTGGGGGCGGGCGAAAAACAACCCGATAAAGATGGCTTTAAAAATACCGCTGTCAATGCACGAGTGGGACATCATTTTGAAAATAATGCAGAGCTTGAAGCCGCTTTTTTACACAACGAAGGCACGACGCATTATGACGGTTTTCAAGATAAAACAAATTTTGTAAATCAAGTTGCCGATATTTCAGGCAGTTTTGATGTCAATAAATTATGGCATTCTTTGCTGCGATTAGGGCAAAGCCTTGATCAAATTGATTCCTTTTTGTCTTCAAATAAAAAATTGGCGAGCCGTCTTGATTCAACTCGTTGGAATGCAAGTTGGCTCAATCAATTCACCGCGTCAGAAAATCATCAATTTACTTTGGGTTCAGATTACCGTTTTGACGAAGTCGATAGCGGTATAACCAAATTTGCTGAAACGGCGCGTTACGACGTGGGCGTTTTTGGAGAATTGCACAGCCGTTTGTTTGATGACCATTTTGTGAATGCGTCGGTGCGTTGGGATGAAAATGAAGCCTTTGGTGATTACGTTACGGGCAGCGTAGGTTGGCGTTATAACTGGCAACATGGTTTAAGCGTTTTGGCAAATTTTGGCAGTGCTTTTAAAGCACCCACATTTGTTGATTTATATGTTCCAGAATGGGGCGGAAATCCAAATTTAAAACCTGAAGAATCAAAATCCTATGAAGTGGGTTTGCTTGGTGAACATAATTGGGGATTGTGGGAATTACGCGCTTATCACATGGATATTGATAATTTGCTTGCTTGGAAATCGATGCCAACTATTGACAATCCTTGGGCGGGTATGATGGATAATATCAATAAAGCGCAAATCGAAGGCATTGAAGCCGAAATCGGCAGCGAAATTTATGGTTTTAGACCGAAACTCACGATGAATTTACTCAATCCCGAAGACAGCAAAACGGGTAAACGTTTAGCACGTCGGGCGGATAAAACATTGGCATTTGATTTGTCGAAATCGTTTGCCGCATTCGATTTAGGTGCGGCGGTGATTGCTCAGGGTTCGCGTTTTGATGACCCTGCAAATAAAACCCATGTTAGTGGTTATGTCACAGTCGATTTGCGCTCGGCGTATCACATCAATAAAAATTGGATGTTGAGCGCGAAACTCAATAACTTGCTGGATAAACAGTATCAAACCGTGAATACTTACAACACAGCGGATAGAAACTTTTTTGTTTCAATTCATTACAACAACTAACACATAAGGATTTTTTTATGAATATCAAAACAGCTTTGCCTTTAGTTGCCTTGATGGGCGCGACACGAATGCACCATTTTGGCGATACGATTTTATTACCCGATGCGTCACTGGCTGTATTTTTTTTAGCGGGTTTGTTTTTCAATTCCCGCGCATTTTTTATCGCGTTATTGATTGAAGCGGGCTTGCTTGATTACGTTGCGATTTCGCAATTTAACGTTAGTGATTTCTGTGTTTCACCTGCTTACGCTTTCTTGATTCCAACGTATTTTGCAATGTGGTTTGCGGGGCGTTTATCAACAAATTTGAAAGCGACTTCTTCAATGATGATGTTATTTATTGCAACAAGTAGCGCGTATTTGATTTCAAATAGCAGTTTTTATTTGCTTTCAGATAATGTTGTGCAACGCGATTTTTCAAGTTATGCCGCGCAATTAACGCATTATTACTCGTCTTATGTGAGTTATTGCGTGATGTATGTCGTTTTGAGTTTTGCCGCCGTTAAATTGTTTAAATGGTTGAATGATTTTACTGCGCGTAAAACTGCTTAATAATTCAAAAAATGTAGAGGTTCACGCTGTGAATCTCTACGCAGTTTTTTGCGTCAATACCATTAAGTTATTTGAAGTTAAAAAACCCACTAACACATTAAATGTCTTAGCGGGCTTTTTTTAATGCTTTATTAGCGATTGTAAATATACATCGTCACTTCAAAGCCAAACCGTAAATCTGTGTAACGTGGTGTTTCCCATTTCATAACTTAATAACTCCAAAAATGTTAAAGTCACCGAACTTTCTAACCACGAACAGTATAAGCAATTAGTACAATTTATCAATGCAACTAAGGTGAATAAGGAATAATTGCGGAAATTTTCATGCCTTGCTCAGGATTAGTTTCAATCGTAAATTCACCGTTCAAACTCCGCACCCGCTCTTGCATACTAAATAATCCAAAACCATTTTTTATATTCGCCGCATCGCAACCTTGTCCATTATCCATAATCGTTAGTAACAAATTTTTATTCGATTCAACCGCTAAGATAATTGAGACTTTTTCGGCGTGAGCATGACGAAAGACATTCGTTAAACATTCTTGAGTAATTCTAAACAGATGAATGTTGATGGCTTTCGGGCAGTATTCCATTTGTTCGTCACATTGAAAATCAATTTGCAACGCTGGACAACGTAATCGCCAGCTATCGCACAATTCGTGTAACGCCGCTTTCAAACCTAATTCGGTCAATGTCAACGGATGTAATTGTTGCATCATCGACCGAACCACTTTCATTAAATGGTCACAAATTTCAATAATCGACGTGGTGCTTTGTTTAACGATTGTATTTTGCGTGTCGTTCATTCTTGCGACAGTTGCGGTCATGACTTTTATCGCCGTTAAGGATTGTCCTAATTCATCATGTAAATCTTGCGCGAGGCGTTGACGTTCATCTTCTTGAATGGTCAAAGTATGTTGCGTTAAAGCGCGATTTTCTTGCTGACTTGCGTCTAATTTTGAAATTAACTTATTGATAGCATTCGCAATTAAGTTCATTTCATGACTTGAAAATTCGGGCAGACGATTTTGATAATCCTTTTTTTCAAGGCGTTCCAAACCTTCAACAATTAAATGAATGGATTTTAAAACGCGGTTAAACATCACCCGAATAACCGTAAAAACTAGCGTCATCAACAAAAATAGCAATCCGAAAAATGCCAAACTTTCTTCCCAAACTTCATCAATTTCATTTAATGGATTCGCTTCAATCATTATGATTAACGCTTGTCCGTCGTTAGTTACCAAAGAACGTTCGATTTGCGTTGGTGAACTGCTGACTAATTTCACAAACCATAACGGTGGATTGACTGGCGTTTTATATTGTCCTGACGTTGTTTTAAGTATTCTTCCTGCGGGGTCTTTGAGTTGAATGCGTAAATGGCGCGTGGCTTTTAAGGCTTGCAATTGTTTAATCCATTCTGTGCTGGCTAAGGGTTTCGACAACTCAAAGGTAATTAGTTGTTCTGCTAAATGGACGGAAGATTCCATTTCGTTTTGAACCGCTTCTTTGGCGTGCCATAAAGTGCCAATCGTGCCAATCACAAACACACAAAGCGATAAAAATAAAATGCGGATATTGATTTGATAGCACAATGTATTGATTTTCATAAATTTTGATAGCGGGTTAATGGTAAGCGGAACTTTTCTAGTAAAAATCGGGAAAAATCCCCAATCATTTTTGAAGTGTTATTGTTGATAATGACAAATTTACGTTTAACGAGAATTTTTTATGAATCTATTAACTAAAATAGCGTTGGGATTTATTTTTCCATTTGCCGTTTTTGCACATGGTCCTACACCTCAAAAAGCAGATGAAAGCATTGTTATTCAAGCTCCCGTTGAAAAAGTTTGGGCAGTTATAAAACAATTTGACGGACTTGATAAATGGCATCCTGATGTCAAAACCAGCACGGGTGACGGTAAAAATGAATCTGGTTCGGTTCGGACAATTACCTTAAAAAATGATGAACAATTCAGTGAAGAACTCGATTTTTATAGCGAGCAAGATCATTTGTACAAATACCGTTTGAAAAAAGAAAATACTGCCGCGTTGCCGATTAGTTCACATACAACCAGTTTTCAAGTCAAACAAGGTGAAAATGCAAATACCAGCGTTGTCAGCATAAAAAGTCGTTTTTATCGCGGTGACACAGGAAATACGCCTTCAAACCAATTAAGTGATGAATCAGCGGTAAAAGCGATGACCACATTTTTTAAAAATGAATTAAGCGGACTTCAACAAAAAGTCGTCAACTAATTACTCACTTCCTCAAATTTGATAATTCCTTCTCTCATAGCTAGTAGCGTTAATTCGGCAACCGACGTAACGCCTAGCTTTTCTCTAATACTTGTCCCATGATTACAAACGGTTTTGTACGCTAAATGTAATTGTTCAGCGATTTGTTTAGTGGTGTAACCATTTGCAAGCAACGAAAAAATATCAAATTCACGCGGTGACAATAAGTTAATTTTCCCCGCTGCATCGTCGCCATTTACCGAAGACATCGTTGCAATAATTTGTTGTGCAAGTTCGCTACTGACATAAGTATTGCCTTGATAAATCTTGTAGACCGCATTCACCAATTCTTCGGGCATACTGTTTTTTGTCACATAACCTTTCGCACCCGCTTTAATGGCTCGCGTGGCGTAAAGCGGTTCATCATGAACGCTAAATACCAAAATTTTACAATTTGAATCACGGTTAATTAACCGCTTAATCGTTTCAAAACCACCGATTCCAGGCATAGACAAATCTAACAAAATCACATCGGGTTTATGTTGATCAAATAATTGACAAGCCGCTTCGCCTCTATCGGCTTCATAAATTTCACCAATGTTATTTGATAACGAAAGGTAGGTTTTATAACCCATTCTAACGACCGCATGATCGTCAACTAACAATATATTTATCTTATTGGTCATAACCCGAGTATTCCGTTAAATCTTGGAATCATGCGATGTGATGATGACTTTAACAATAAGAATTTTTCCTTTTTTAAGTTTTAAATCAAAACGGGAAAAGTTCCTTATTTTTTAGGGAAAATTTAACAGATTTAGCAGGGATTATTCTGTAACGCCCTATTTCAAGTTCACTCTAAAATTTGACTCGCATTAACAGTTTGTTCACTTTTTATGAATCGGACTTTTTAACCGCTGTTAATGCACTGAATTTATTAGATGACAAATATAAAGTGGCTTAAATGGATTGGTTCTCCTGATATAAGTTTGCTTTTTACGTCATGTCTTCGCTCGTTACTTTATGCAAAAAAACTGGTACTTCCTAGATTCTAACAATCTAGGAAGTACATAAATAATTATGAATCGGAGGAATCATGCAGGTTTCAATGTTTGCTCAAAAAGCTGGAAAAACAATTCTAGCTTCGAGCATATTGCTTGCTTTATCACTACCCGCGCAAGCAAATAAAGAATTGGACGCATTGTCAAAGCAAAACACCAATTGGGTCATGCAAACGAAGGATTACAGTTCAACCCATTTTAGTGATATGTACGACATCAACGTGAACAACGTTAAAAACTTGAAAGTGGCGTGGTCATTTTCAACAGGCGTTTTGAATGGTCACGAAGGTGGCCCTCTTGTTATTGATGGCATTATGTATGTTCATACACCTTACCCAAATAATATTTTCGCTATTGATTTAAAACAGCCAGACAAAATTTTGTGGCAATACAAGCCAAAACAAAATCCAGCCTCGCGTGCTGTTGCGTGCTGTGATGTCGTGAATCGCGGTTTAGCTTACGCACCAGGCACAAAAGAATATCCCGCCACTATTTTCCAAAATCAATTAGACGGTCATGTTGTCGCGATTAACGCGAAAACAGGCGAAATGCTTTGGAAACTCGAAAATTCTGATATTGCAATGGGTTCAACGTTAACCGTTGCACCGTTTGTTGCAAAAGATAAAGTCATCGTCGGTACGTCAGGCGCAGAACTCGGTGTGCGTGGTTATGCAACCGCTTACAACATCAAAGACGGTAAACAAGCATGGCGTGTTTATGCGACTGGCCCTGATGAAGATATTAAATTAGCCAAAGATTTCAACAGCGCAAATCCGCATTACGGTCAATTCGGTTTAGGTTTGAAAACGTGGGAAGGCGACGCTTGGAAAATCGGCGGCGGTACAAATTGGGGTTGGTATGCGTTTGACCCTGATTTAGACATGCTCTATTACGGTTCGGGCAACCCTGCACCGTGGAACGAAACCATGCGTCCAGGTGATAACAAATGGACAATGACTATTTGGGGGCGTGACATCAATTCGGGTGAAGCGAAATTCGGTTATCAAAAAACACCGCATGACGAATGGGATTACGCGGGTGTGAACTACATGGGCTTATCTGAACAGATGGTCAATGGTAAAAAAACCAAATTACTCACCCATCCAGACCGCAACGGTCTCGTTTATACCTTGAATCGTGAAAACGGCACATTGGTTAATGCGTTCAAAATTGATGACACCGTCAATTGGGTGAAAAAAGTCGATTTAAAAACAGGTTTGCCAGAACGTGATCC
>Ga0247840_10007903_pt1 | contig 14549 bp, 8 predicted proteins | sample LaCruzMarch2015__FD_192404 | JGI IMG/M metagenome (GOLD analysis project Ga0247840, IMG submission 192404) | Freshwater microbial communities from meromictic Lake La Cruz, Castile-La Mancha, Spain - LaCruzMarch2015_17m | ecosystem: Environmental > Aquatic > Freshwater > Lake | place: Spain...
TGCTGTGGCTGGTAAATTACGAATACTATCAACAGATCCCACGGTAATCATCGTGAGACTGAATATAGACAGTGCATGCTTTTTATTACTCATTATTATCCTTCTAAAACAAAATATTTAAAATTTTAACAACATTTTACTATAATCAACTAAGATATTCTGCATGGTGCGCACGCTATCGCTTTGCCCACCCGAGATATTTATTTTAGTCTTTGTAGACTTGATTATCTTAACCTTTGTCCATTTAATACATCATAAATAGAACTAGGTTGATTAGCCCCACCTAAATCGCCTGATAAACAAGCATCAATTCCTTGTGGGAATTGTCTCATTAATTCAGCAATATCCATAGCAGGATCGTTCCCGCTAATATTAGCACTAGTTGAAACTATAGGCCCATCAGCACAAAGTGCCCGCGCTATTGGATGCGCGCTCATGCGAATTGCAATACTATCTTGCTCACCACTTAAATATTCATCAACAAATTTTAACTTAGGAAAAACCCAAGTAACATGTCCCGGCCACGTTTTTTTAACTCTGTCTAATAAATTACTATCAATACTAGGAGCCAATAACTCCAATTGCGACCAATCAGCAATTAAAACAATCAATCCTTTACTAAAAGGCCGCTGTTTTATAGCAAGAATTCTCTTAACAGCCTCTTGATTAAATGGGTCACATCCCAGACCATATACTGCCTCTGTTGGGTAAGCAATAATGCCTCCCTGATCAATTAGATGGCGCGCCTCCATAATTTGGCTAATAATTTTCATTTATCTATCCATACTGGTTTTTATTATATCACCTTGCATCAATTGCCTATTTATAATACAATTGCTGACCACCAAATAATCAATTGGTTGTTTATTTTAACATACATCGGTGAAAAAATGCATTTATTTAAACAAATATTTTTATTAATTATGTTATTTTCAATTATTTCTAGCCAAGCTTTAGCCCTAACCTTGGATGAAAAAATAGGTCAAATGCTAATAATAGGCTTTGATGGCAAAACCATTAATGCTAACTCCAAAATAGTAAAAATCATTGAAGAATCAAATATCGGTGGAGTTATTTTATTTGATTACAATAATCAAACCAAACAATTTGATAAAAATATTGGGAGCCCCGAACAAGTTAAATTATTAAATAAACAACTACAAAATTATACATACAATGCAAATATTACCAATCATCGCGAAAATTTGCCATTATTAATTTCAGTTGATTATGAAGGTGGCAAAGTTAACCGCTTAAGAGAAGCTTATGGATTCCCTGCTACAATATCTGCAAAAAACATTGGTAATATGCCTAGAGACGCTGCTGATAATATAGCAGAAAACATGGCGCAAACATTAAAATCAGCTGGATTTAATTTAGATTTTGCTCCAGTTTTAGATGTTGATATTAATCCCGAAAATCCAGTGATCGGCAAAAAGCAACGTAGTTTTTCTTCAGATCCTGACAAAGTCGCAGCTTACGCTAAAATTTTCTCAGAACAATTTTTAAATCATAGCGTACAATGTGCTTATAAACATTTCCCAGGACACGGCAGCTCAACTAAAGATTCTCACTTAGGTTTTGTAGACGTTACTGATACATGGCAAAATCGTGAACTAATACCATTCGAACAAATGCTCGCGGCTGAAAAACACTGCGGTATCATAATGTCTGCACATATTGTAAATCGAAAATTAGATGCTTTAGGTATGCCTGCAACGTTATCATATGAAATTTTAACCAATACTTTACGCAAAAAATTAAAATTTGATGGCGTAATTATTACTGATGACATGCAAATGAAAGCTATCACAGATAATTATGGTACTGATAATGCTATTACATTAGCAATAAATGCTGGCGCCGATATGCTTATTTTTGGTAATCAATTAACTCCAAACTACCTTACACCTAAAGAAATAGTTGAAATTATTAAGCAAAAAATAGCTAGTGGTGAAATAAATGAAGAGAGAATAAATGAAGCCTATCGCCATATAACTAATTTAAAAAATAATCTTAAAACACCTTCTTTGCGCGTGATAGAATTATAATAATATTTTATATTTTTGTGATTAAATAATGGAACTTTTAAAAAAATTAGTAGCTTTAGAAAATATAGCGGATAACTTTGGATTTAGCTGGGAAAAACCACAACAAATCATCGATCAAATCAGATCTGAATGTTTGGAAATTATTGAACATATAGAACCTAATTCAAAAAATATCGATGAACTTGCATTACAAGAAGAAGTTGGCGACCTCCTCCATGCAGCATTTTCATTATGCATATTTTTAAAATTAGACCCAGAAGAGACCTTAAAAAAAACAATTGCTAAATTTGACCGTCGCTTATCTGCGGTTAAACAAATTACAATAGATAAAGGCTTAAATGACTTAAAAGACAAGTCATTTGATGAATTAATGCAAATTTGGCGAAAAGCAAAAAAACTGGTTGGCTAAGATGCCTAAAATTGACGATGGCTAACTTATTAAATAAGCGCCAAACTTCGATTATGACGAAATATATCAGCTTGATTAGGCATTGAATAAAAGTGCTTTACCACATCATAAGCTTATGAGCCCAACAATCGAACCGGAGTATCAAAATCTGGGTTTATATTTGAATTATTATTAGGACTATCTTTATTTAGTGATTCATCTGGTTTTGATAGAGGTTTATTTTCGTTTTTTTTAAAGAAAAAGCTAACACCAATCACTAAAGCCGCCGATACAATTGAAGTGTTTCTTACACTATTGGAATTAAATAATCTGTGCATTGTTCTCTCTACGATTAATTTTTGTAGTGATTATAGGGTCTTTTGAAAATTGCTACAACCCCTATTTGGTGTGGCCAATTGTCAATAGATGCTAAATCAATCAAAAACTTTGCTACTACTAAATAAATTGGGTGGGATTCGATTGACTAAACCTAATATCTAATAATCAATTTCAAAAAAATTAGGGTCAAATTCATAACAGAACCATTTAATTTGATTCCCTTTCTCTTCAATCATAATAGAAAACATATCCAAACTAGCTAATTCATTTTTAGGTCTCATAAAACAAACTCTATCATCATTAGATAGGGTTATATAACGATAACCATTAGTCTCCATATAATCAATGGGTAAAGTGAAAAAACCTGGATGATATTCTAATTGGGCAGGTTTTCCAGAAATTAAAATTTTATCAGCATAAGCTGTATAGCTAAAAAGGATTAGCATTGTTCCTATAATGCTCATTATAATTAGCTTTATCATAATAGAACTCCATTATTAACTAATAATAACTAATTAAATTATAGCAGATGATATGAATAACTTGGAATTTGCGACAAATACTAATAATAATTCATTAGATAAGCTTTTTTGCACCTGGTGTTTTTCAAAAATATAATCCTGGTTGCAAAGCAACCAGGCTACCTGGAGGATAAAGAATGTAGCAGTTTATCCTTCAGTCAAATTTCAGTAATATCATGAATAACAACATCTTCCAAAGGAACATCGCCGTGACCTGATTTCTGGCCTGTTTTAACTTTTGCGATTAAGTCGACAACATCCATCCCCTCAACTACCTCACCAAATACACAATAGCCAAAATTTTGTGCCTGTTCTCCGCTGTAATTTAAGAATGAATTATCAACAAGATTAATAAAAAATTGAGCTGTTGCTGAATGTGGATCCATAGTCCTTGCCATTGCAATAGTCCCACGCTTATTAAGCTTAGAACCTTTAGCTTCATTTACAACCGGAGCATCTGTAGCTTTATTTTCCATTTGAGCAGTCAATCCGCCGCCTTGAATCATAAAACCACTAATAACACGATGGAAAATAGTATCTTTATAAAAACCTTTTTTTACATAATTCAAAAAATTAGCCGCAGTTTTAGGCGTATTTTCTTCATCTAATTCCAATTTAATATCACCTTTAGATGTACTAATTAAAATCATAATTTCTCCTCAGTTATCAAATCACGCATTCTATCACAAACATCTTGTAAAACACTGATATTGTGAATACTAGCAAGAGATGTAAATAAATTAGCTTTCTGTTTAAATAATTGATGCAAATAAGCGCGCGAATAATTTTTACAAGTAAAACATTTACAAGTTGCCATTATTGGCGACAAATCATTTGCAAAGTTAGCTTTCTTAATTTGTATGCGAGCATTTTGATGTTCACTTTCAAATTTTAACCAATTCCCAGATTTAACTACCTCACCACAATACAATGCTCCATGACGTGCATTTCTCGTAGGGGCTACACAATCAAACATATCAATGCCCTCAGCCACAACATCTAAAAGATCTTGTGGAGACATACCAACGCCCATTGTATATCGTGGCTTATTCTCTGGCAAAAACTCATAGATCCAGCGAATAACATCAACAGTAGCCGGCATATCAAACCCAATAGTTTCTCCGCCAATAGCAATACCATCAGTATTCTGAGATGCTACAAAAGCTGCAGATTCACGTCGCAGATTCTCGTAGACGCCGCCTTGAACAATCCCAAATAAAGCTTGTTTAGCACCATAAACTGAGTTGGGGAATTCTTGATGATAATCTATTGATTGCTTAAGCCAACGATGAGTTCTCGCCATAATCGCTACAACTTCTTTTTGCGTACAATCACTTGGCGTGCATTGATCAAACGCCATAATAATATCAGCGCCAATAATTTTCTGAGTTTGCAACGACATTTCCGGCGTCATATGAATAAGTCTATCAGTACCAGGAATTGTAAAATGAGCACCAATTTCATCAATAGTACAAATTTCTTTATTTTTAGATAAACTAAAAACCTGAAATCCACCGCTATCTGTAAGCATAGGGCCATGCCAACCCATAAATTTGTGCATGCCTCCTGCCTGCTTTATAACTTCCATACCAGGAGCACAAAGCATATGATAAGTATTGCCACCTAAAATAATTTGACTGCCTGACTTAAGTAATTCACTTGGCATCATATTATTAACGCCTGCACGAGTACCTACCGGCATAAAAACCGGAGTAATAAATTCACCATGCGGAGTCTTAACCTTTGTTACTCTTGCCTTTGTATAAGCATGCCGATGAATTAATTCACATGAAAAAGATTGCATTATATTCAAATATTATAAATTTGCAGGAATAATAACCGAGCTTAACGCATAATGTCCATAAATTAACAATTTATGTTGGCATGGTATTCACTTTTGCCTTGCTCCTCTATACAAGGTACACCTGGAGCTACAAACATCCCAAACATTAAATGTGATGATGGAAGTAAAGGAGGTAAAAATGCCTCTAGGGATGGAGTAAGTTCAAAAAATAATGAACATCTATTATCTTCTGTTACTCTCTCTCTAACTGGTTTTAATCTCATAATTTGAAATGTTTCTTGTCCTAATTCAAATTGTTGATGCCCTTTAGTTGCAATTAATCTACAACCAATGCCATGATAAAAACTAATCAAATTTATTGAACGATTTAAAAAAGCAACAGTGAATTGATCATCTTTAAAATGACGAGAAATTAATGTACGTAAGGCCTCCTCCAATAATGGATTAATTTCTTTTAAAGCAGGCAAATTAGATCCATAGATTTTTAAAGTTGCTAGAATATGAGCCGCTTCCGGACCAAAATCAAGCCAACTTTGCTTTCCTAAATAAGACACCTTTACATAGTTTGCGCGAATTAAAAATTTTAAAATATGTATTTCTCGAGACAATTGATTTGCATAATAAGAAGCCTCCCCTCGAATATTAATAGTATTTTTTAAAATATTACTAAAAAACTCATGATCACAATGCAATCTTCCGTTTTTAAGATTTAAACTGGCAGCCGCGTGAGGAAGGTAATGATGAGATTCAAAAAAACCATCGGGAAATACACTAATATCCAATGGATGAATATTATTAGGTCCTGCTGGAACTTTAATATTAATAACACTATATGCCACAGAAGAATCACTAACCAAAAAATGCTCTTGAACTTTAAGATTATTGTTGCCATGAGGATTTTTTCTTCCTAGCTCATCAAGGATAAATTGAACTACAAATTCTTGCGTTTGTTGTTTATGACAAATGACTCTCGCATCAATATCACAATTATCCCACATAAAAAGCTCAGCCCCAAAGACTTCAACTGTACCTAATCCGCCTAATAATTCCTGTAAATATTGATAAACAGGATTGTTTCGCTCATAAAAATAACATCCCGATAGTTTTTTAATGAAAGCGTCTATATTTGAATTAAAGGATGAAGATAAATCAGCGTGAATAATTTGTTTGAGTGTAATTGCAAAATTATTAATCTCACGATTCCACTTATCTATGATCAAAGTGAAATCATTTAACATCGATGAATAAAAAGGTGAAATAATATCAATGGCTACTTTCTGCCTTGGCAGCGCCCTTAAAGGAGAATCTGTAAATAAATCAACCCCTAAAGGTTCTGTACTTATTCGCTCACTCCATTGATTTAACTGATGAATAAGTTGCCAAAGATCTTCCGCATCTTGACGCAGCTTAGATAACTCAACTGAATCTTTATAAAACTCAGAAAGTGATAATAAACCAATTAAAATAGGGTTAAGCAACAGCATAATGGCTTCAAATCGTTTTTTCTGCTGCGCTAAACTATGAAATAAAGGATTAACAACTGCAAATCGTGGGCTTTCCCTTAAGCTTTGCGCAGATAACTGAGGGCTTATTTCTGATCTTTCATCAAATGTAATAGGCGTGGTACTCGCGGTTAAAGTGAAACCAGCTCTTTCAGATTCAGATAGGGTTGCAACAGGCGCGGTGGCTTCCATGTCGTTAAAATCTTCTATGGGAAAGCTTATAATTGTAAAATCATCATTTACTGATTTGCTAGTTCCAGCTATTTCAAGATCACTAATACTTATTACAGAAATGTTTATAGAAAGCATCTTAATTAATGCGGGGATATCTTGCACGATTGGAGAAGCCGCATGTGCTTGATTAGATTCTATAAACCTAAGTACGTTAATAAAATGCTCCATTTCCTCTTGATATGCATCAATATACGCATAACTCCAAGTAGGCATAAGTTTTGGCCGTATATCTAATTCATCAAAATCAAATGCAACCATCTTTTCTGAACGTGCTTTTTTTAAATATCTTCCAAAATTAATTATTGATTTTTCTCTTTGTTCTAAAAATTTATAAAGACTAATCCATGGCGTTAACTTTACTGAATAATCAGTTTCTAATATTGACTCACTGTCTTCTAATTCTATCTTAAAGTTTTTTATATGCAGAAGAAGCTTTGATAGATGCATCCTCAATAAATCTATTTTTTCTTGATAAAACGTATTCGATGGTAATTCATAAACAAGCTCTGCAGGCACGCTCTTTTTCTTTACCACATGGTGTGGTTTATCTTCTTTAATTACAGCCGGATCTTTTTCTAATAGACGTCTAATCCCACGGATAGCTTTCTTAGAAAAATCCAAGTCTTCATTAAGTAATGCCTCAATTATTGGTGAAAATTCTTTACCACCTTCGCGCAATACTATTAAAATATTCTCTAAATCAACAAATATTCTTTTAAATTCAGGATAAGCATCTTGGTGCTTTGTAACTAATATATATAGATAATGGAAACTTTCAGCAAATAAAATAATATTTTCTGTGGTCTTATTTAATCTAGTTAAATTTTCATGTATTTTTTTCTTAAATGCCACAGGGGGAAGCTTAGAATAAACGCTATTTGTATTAGTATTATTCATCACTCCAATTGACATTTCCCAAAAATAAATAGCGTCACCTATTATTGTGGTTTTTAAAGAAGGCTTAACTACTTCAGTTGGAGGAACAAGCTTTACCACACAATTGATTATTGATTCTTGATTAAGATCAAAATAAATTGAATTTAGCATATCTCGAACAAAGTGAGTGTAACTATCCCGCATAGGGCTTGATAATAAGGATTTATACCTTTTTAATATAATACCTAATAAGCTGCTCTTAGACTCATTATCTATCTGTGTTAAGAGTTCAGATAATAGCTGAGTATGGAAATTAGTTGATGCATCTGCGTCTTCCATTGTTCTTTCAAAATCTAGTTGGAACAAAAAATCTTGAAAGTTATAAATAGATTCAAGATCATCGTTATCTACAAGTTCCTTAAAAAACACCTTAAAAGCCGCAAAAAGCGGCCCATCATAATTATTTAAACAGCAGATTAAAGAAAATAATTCATCCCAATCTTCACTTGAAAATGATTTTTTTATTAGTGGTAATAATAATTCGATTATACGTTTTTCACCAATTAGGTAAGATAACCTAGAATCTATACTTAACTCATGTAGAAAGTTAGAAATACTATCAATTTTTTCATCTGTAGTTATATCTTTAGTTGCCAATTTATTTTCAAAAGTTTCCACTATTTTAGCAGCAGATGCTGTAAGAGAAGGATCAAGAAATTTATCATCTAAAGCGGCAAGCTCATCATAAATCGCACAGAAACGTTCACTTTCTAAAGGAAAATTTAAAGGTAAAAGAAGCGCATCAGCTTGTTTTGCTGTTAGACTTTGCGTAAAAATATCATGTCTATTTTTCATACTACCCTCAAATTAATAATCTAAACAAACACATTGGTACAAATTTTGAATCAATGTACCGATTGTTTTTATTAAAAAATATGGTGATTGTAATGTTCTATTGTTAAGGCAATCTTAAATTAACAGTAAAATTAATAACGCCAGATTTTACCGTTTTTATTTTGGAACAACATAAATCATAGTGTTTTTATTGAAATCACAGTCGTGCTTGATATACTAGCACCCACATAATTAAAACAATTTGGATAGGAAAAATGTCGCATTGTAAAAATTTTACTGAAGGCATTCAACAAATTAATTTTTCAGAAGATATAGCCTTAGAAATCAAACAGGTTTTGTTACAAAGTGCTTTAGATGCGTTAGAAACTGAATGCAGAATTATACAAGAAAAATTAAATGGATTAGCCAATGAAGATACCGATCTTGATCAATTAAGAGCCTTCAAATCAAAACAACAAGAGAATTTGGCAGCCATTGCGGCGCAAAAGACATTAATCACAACTGAAATTAGCAGAATTGGCATCGATAAAAAAGAAGAGCTCGCTATAGATGAGAAATTTATTAGATATCTTGCTGATAAATTCAGCAATGTCCTTCATTTAGCAAAAATACTCTCCGATGCGCCTCCTGCTTTTAAAAATTTGCAAACAAAATTATATGTTGAGGTTTTATATAAATTAGATAAAAAAGACCAAGAGATACAATTAAAAACGCTAACATCCAATAATATTCAAGACATGCTAGAACAAGCGATTATTACCTTTAATCATTCTGATGATAAGACGTTGCGCCCAAAATGCCAACAAATAGTGCAAATGGGTTTATTTGAACTCATACATCGCGATTGCTCTAAAGTCGAAAAAACAGACAATTTAACAGCAGATAATTATGCGCATCAGTCATTTCTGACTTCTTTAACTACAAAATTGATTGATGTCGGTAATTCCAGAATCCTTGACAATTTTAGCGAATACCAAAACTCAAAAGGCGAAAATATAAGTCTGATACTTTCTAGCGTGGCAGATAAATTAAATATTAGTTCAGACAATGATTGGTCTAGTAAAGAGAAAATAGATACCGCCATCTATCAGAGAGCTCTATTTCATAAACTACGATTTGGCCAAGAAGATCGTCGCGAATACGTCGAACAGCTTAAAGAAAATTTAGCACGAGATTTATTTTGGGCAAGAAATATCCGTGACATTGAATTTTTTACTGAAAATCCTGCTGTAGACCTACAGTTTAGCAAGTTCGCTCTGCTTCACTACCTTAAAGGAAATCATCCCTTTAAAATAGAAGCTGATCCAAAAACTATGAAAATAATAGGTGAAGAGCTAACATCTATAAAACAAAAATTAGAAGAAGCGCTACTAAAAGTCAAAAATTTACGAAAGCAAAGAAGAAAACCGGAATTATTCCCATTAGGTAATTCAGTTAGCCCATTATCTAAAGATCAAATGGATTTAGCCAAAGCGACCATCAAATCGAAACTAAATGAAGTAGCTAAAATTCCAGTCATTAACATTGATGATGATGGAAAAATAACCATAGAGCTCTTTTATTTTGATATAGATAAGATGAATGTTGATGCTATCCTTAGTAGGATTATTGGCAGTGGTGGATTTGGACTTAGGCCCGAAACTATGGTTCAACGAATTTTTACTATTTCAGATGTTACAGAAAATATACATAGCCATAAATTTTCTGGTTATTCACTAGCAGAAATTAATCAACAAGTCAGTCAATTAGATTTACCAGCCTCACAAAATCTAGCTTATCAAACAGCCTTAACTAAAGTAAGCGTTAAAATTAAAGAGCGGTTCCCTACAGAGATTAGTCAATTGAATTTGAGCGACAATGATGAATTATTATTGCGTAAGGTATTAGAATTATTTATTTTTTATCACAATCAACCACCGGCGCCAGCAAATTTGTTACCCATATTTGAAAATCTATGTACTACCCATTATAACGACGTCCTAAAAAATGACCAATTAGAATCGATAGTAGATGCGGCCTTTTTAGAAATTGCAGGATTTGAGGAATTGTCTGTTTTACCCGCAAACCTTTCAATTATCGCTAAAGCTAAAATCATCACCCAATCAAGTAGTGATCGTATCGAAAAATTAAGTGAACTCAAAGCCGCATTTACAACACCTCTAGATCCAGAAACAACAGCAATAAAAATTACCGATATTTTCTTAATAGAATACTTGGCGATGAAAAAAAGTTTAAATTTAAATGCTGCGGATGAAAGCCAAATAGTGCGTGATATTACTTTGATGGCTGAAGAGTTTAACTGGTTATTAACGAGAGCGGATGCGGGTCTTTCAGTATTATCTGAAGCAGAAGAGCTAACCTATTTTTCAGCTATTCAACAAATCGCTGAAGCAATCAAACCGCTTACAATTAATAATGTTCAATTCAAGATCCCACACGACTCATCAACTGGTGCTCGAACCATAAAGGTTATTGATTTAGATGGTCAGCAGCATAATATTTCAATCGTATTAAAAACACCCATTAGATATTCATTATTAAAACCACAAGGAAATTGTGATTTTATATTTTCTTTTGGTGGTAGTCGTGGCGTCATAGCACCTTTTGCAGGATTTAATGAAGCATATGCTTCTCCTGGCATGAAAAAAAGACGCATGTTTACTCATATGAGACTCGTAGGTGTTGGACAATATGGTTCAGTCATTGAAGTAGAAGAGTTATTATCTGGCTTAAATAGAATCATTAAAAAGGGATATGTTTCACAAGAAGAAGCGACTTTTACTGAAACTGCACAAATAAATTTAAAATTACGCCCATTAATATCCCGAAACGACCCATTTTATCGCGTTGAATATGATGTTCTACAGGCTTTAACAAATGCCGCTGAAAAAAGCCCAAAAACACAGCATAATCTCACACATTATTGGTTAGAAGATGACAAAGTAAGAGTCGCGGGCCTCCTATATAAAAAAGATGGTAGACCACAACAATATAGAATTTTATCCGAACGCGCAAAAGGTGTTACTTTTGCTGATGCTGCTAATCGTCGTTTAAACCGCCATTCAAAAGCTGATCATTCTTACCATGATCCAAGTTTAGAATCTACAAATTCAGATCTACATGAAATAATTTCTTTATCTCTGGAGCTTATTGATAAAGCACAAGAATTTCAAAAGCTAGGCTTTGCTCACAACGATATTAAACCTGAGAATTTTCGCTATAAGCGAAGAATGGATGGAACTTATGAAATTAAATTTATTGATTGGGCAACTGGTGGTTTTGAACTTAATTACATTGGCAAAGCTGACGATTTATGTCAAATTTTCACTGAATTATTTGGCAATGATCAAATGCCATCAATATCCGAAGATGGTATAGTTTGTTCCGACGCTAAAGGGCGTTTTGTTAAAAAAGTGGTTGATGGATATCTCTATGGCATTAACCCGCGTTTGGAAATATTAACAGGTATCCGTAGTAGTACTTTACCTTATATAAGCCCCCAAGTTTTAGCAGTGGGTTGTGATGATGAAGACCATCTTCCTGCTACTAAAACCATCCTCGAATCGAACAATCCAATGATGGATGATTGGGCATTGACGGCAATGACCTTTGGTATTTGTAATCGCCACGCCTATTTTGCTCTTGTTAAAGGACGAACGGTATCTGACTATGTAATTCCCGGAATTTTAGAAATGGATGGGGAAAATCCACTGGGTTTAAAAATTATTTCCGCATTTAAGTATAACCGTTATTTTTCCTGTGAAATTGATGATCAAGTTACAGAGGAACAGCTGGAATCAAAAGCTGCATATAAGAAAAAAAATGCTGTTATGTATATCCCCTCGAATCAAAGAGAAGGCGAGCCTTTTCATATATACAGACGTTTACTAGCCCTTCAAGAAATATGTTTGAAAGAAGAAGCCACAAGAAAAATTGGAGAGGATATTGGCAAAATTTTGTCAGAAGTTCATGCAGCCGTTGCCTCAGGCAATGGACTAAAAAAAGATGAATTAAAAGCAACTTTAAGCCGTGTAGAAACCTGTTTTAGACAATATGAAAAGATACATGATATTGATTATCAACTTGCTTCTAATCGAGAAGCATTAATCTGTGATGTACTTGATAGTCATAAAGATTTATCAATGCTAAGAGTAGATTCATTATTACAAGAAGTAATCAATGGAATTAGTGGATTAGAGGTATTATGTACTTATCCAAAAACAAAAGCTCAACAAAAAATAGTCATTGCTATCTTAGAGCAAGTTATTGATGAAGCTGAGCTTAACGATAAATTCATTGAAGATAATGCGCCTTGGAAAAATATCTTTAAAGGATGTATTGCTACAGGCCAAAACGAAATTCTCATCCAGTTAATTAGTAAAATTTCTACAACTAACAAAGAATTCATAGGATTGGTCAAACAACAAGGCTTATTGCATTACGCACTCGAACAAGGACTGACTGATGCCGCTGAAGCCATAATAAACGCCTATATAATAGCCGGTGCTGGCAGTGATGAAATATTTAATCTAATATTATGTAAATATGGTCCAGAAGAAGAACTACCATACATTAAGTGGTCAACCAATGCTTTTCATATAGCCATTCGCAATAATAAAGAAGATCAATTAGCTTTATTACTAAAAGCATTAACTTCAGGCACTAAAGATGATGAAGCTTTCCTGCAAGCTTTACATTTTTGTGCAAGGTTAAATAATCTAAAATTATTTCAACAAATCATTGTAGCTTATAATCAAATCAACCCAAGTAAGACATTAACACCTTCACGCATCATTAATATGATATACCCGCCTGAGAATGTTTCTCCATACCATCTTTTTTTAGAAGATGAGCTAACAAGCAGTTTAATTGATTGGTCACTTATGCAAGCTGACAAGACTAATACTGAAAGATTTTTATTAGAAGCTCCAATCGGAACATCTGCATATCCTTTATTAATTGCTGCAGAAAAAGGTAATTTTGTTGGAGTAATCAAATTATTATCATTAGGGGAAGCCATCGAGCTTACACCTAATAAATGGCAAGAACTATTTAAAAAAATAGACTCTAATGGAAAAAACCTGCTAAATTACATTTTAGAACATCAGGAATATTCATTTTTAGCAAAATTCATTGAGAAAATTAACTCAACTTGCGATACTGAATCTAAGAATGTATTAGTCCACTTATTAAGTAATACAGAACCTGTTAATCCTTTAAAAAATTTCTTAAGAACAACTACAAATAATACAAATAAATTTAAAACCACTACTCAAATTTTAGATGCTATTTGTGATAACTTTAAAACCTCCACATCTAAGCTACAGCAAGCACGGGCTGTTGCAATATTGGTTTGTAAAGAATGGTTCTTAGAGTTTGCAGAAGAATCAATTAATCATGAACAATTATTAGCCTTATTACACAATGGTGCACTGTCAATTACTTTTAGGCAAATCGTATTAGATAAACTCAAAACTGCAAGTAAAGAAGGATCGCATGCGTATACATTTTACAACAATTTATTAACAGAGGTTACACCGCAAATTCAAAGCGAAGATGTTAAGCAAATTGCTATAATTAAATTTTTTATTGAAAGAGAAGTGGCGATTCAGACGTTAGATATTTCGACTTTTATCCTTTCTTTTACTGATGAAATTGATCATCTTAAAGCTGAAGTAAGTCGAATATCAGATGAGCTCAAAACAGAAAAAAATTTTTTAGCTAAACAAATAACAGCCACCGGCGAATTAAAAGATAAATTATCAACAAGAGAACATGAGCTAGAAGAATCTAAACGCTTAAGAGAAGAATTACAACGCGCAACAATAAAACTTGAAATTGCAAATTTTGCATTGCGGATCAATAAATTAACAACTCTAATTGATGACAAACTTCAAAATTTAGATAGTGAAAAATTAGCCATAAAAATTCAAAAACATAAGGCTTTAGTTGATACTTTATTAGCGCGATGGAATCTTA
>Ga0247840_10007907_pt1 | contig 14543 bp, 14 predicted proteins | sample LaCruzMarch2015__FD_192404 | JGI IMG/M metagenome (GOLD analysis project Ga0247840, IMG submission 192404) | Freshwater microbial communities from meromictic Lake La Cruz, Castile-La Mancha, Spain - LaCruzMarch2015_17m | ecosystem: Environmental > Aquatic > Freshwater > Lake | place: Spain...
AATCGTTGAGCCAACTCATAAGCTTCCAGTGTTTCTCCAACCAATTTAAAGACTTGATAAGGACAAATTTGGACAAATTTCTCAAGCTTCTTTTTAGAATCAAAACTCAGTTTCTTTCCATCTAAACATAGAGCCTTATCATCATCCTCAAGCAAGCAAGCACCACAAGCAGTACATCGACTAGGGAAAACCATCACTTTATTTCCTTGAGCGATCAATTCAGGATTACTACACCAAATACAATGAAGGTTACATCCAACTAAAAAAACGGTCGAGCGTATACCTGGACCGTCTCGAAGACTATAACGTTGAATCGTCGATATTATGCCTTTCACGACAATGCCCCATTTTCAGTTCTGGCAATAATGGCTTCTTGGGCTTCTGGCATTAAAGAAACAAATTGGGCACAATAGCCTGCCACTCGGACAATAAGATCTCCATAGTTTTCAGGGTTCTTCATCGCCGCACGCAATAGATTTGAATCGACGACATTAAATTGATTATGATAGATGCCCAGTTGGATGGATGTTTTTAATAGTGCTTTAAATTTATCTAGATTTTCTTGATCTCGCAGCGCTAATGGTGAGAAGCGCATGTTTAACAGTTGCCCTGCCGCTACTTTCTCATTGGGAAGTTTCGAGACTGACAATAAAACTGCGGTAGGTCCATTGAGATCAGTCCCTTGAGTAGGTGAACAGCCTTCATTAAGAGGACTCTTCGCCATTCGTCCATCGGGTGTCGCCCCTACTTCCAATCCATTTGGCACATAAGAGGTGATGTTAGATGTCGACATCGTATAGGCACTAATCTGTGGTCCACGCCCTGATCGAGCAGTTTTAAAAGCAGGAAGCTGATCTAAATAGGCATTAAACACATCTCTGACGATAAAATCAACCTCATCCATGTCATTCCCAAATTTAGGAGACTCCAAACAGAGCCGTCTAATCTTAGCTGATTCTAAACTCATCCAATTGTCTTCCATAGCCGACTTGAGTTGATCTAAAGTGATTTTCTTTTCTTCAAAAATAAGTTGTTTGATAGACATTAATGAATTTCCAACAACACTCGATCCAATATTAGATTGGGAAATGATGTCATAGCGACAACCCCCCTCTTTAATGGTTTTTTTAGACACAAGACAATCCTGAATAAACGCCGATGAAAATGGATCCGCATCATAGACCTCTAATGAACGATCACAAATCGTATCCGCTTCAACGGCTAAGTTGGTATAAAAATGAAGTACCTTTTTCCATAAATCAAATAGTTCCTCATAAGTCGTTAACGTTAATGTATCCTTAGGTTGTTCTTGAAGATGGAGTAATTGAATTCCCGATCTTGGATCTTTCCCATTATAGAGTAAAATCTCAAACATCTTTCCCCAATTCATATAGGACATACCGGTTGGACGATGCCCATATTTTCCAGGGATTCCAGTTTCGACACACCCAATCGCCACATAATCTCTTGCTTCTTCGATGGGGATCCCACAACCAACTAGTCCTCTAATCGCTGTTTCATCATTAAACATCGCAGGCATACCTGTACCACTGGCAATCAGTTTGGTTGCCAGACTCAATAACTCATCAGGGGTATCCTTGTGATAACGCATCGCAAAATTAGGTTCATTAAGCGCCGTCTGATTCATGGCTTCGATACATAGCTTAGATAACTCATTGGTCGCATCTTTCCCTTGCGCATCGACTCCTCCAATCATAAGGTTAGAATATAAAGGATATCCTTGAGAAAAGATTGTGTGCGCATTAGGTCGAAGTTTATTGAGTGAATTCGTCATTAAGAAAAAATGAATAATGGTCTCTAGGACCTCTTCTTTAGTTATTTTGCCAGATGCTATATCCTTTTGATAGTAGGGATATAGTGTTTGGTCAAAACGTCCAAAACAAAACGAGTGTCCATTACTTTCGATCGATTGAAGAACATGAATCAAATACATCATTTGAACCGCGTCTTTAAATGATTGAGCAGGTCCTTCAAAAATCCGTTGAGCTCGATCTGACATCTCGATCAATTCAGCTTTTCTTTTATCATCTGGACAGACTTGAGCTTGTTGAATACAGAGAGCGCTGAATCGTTTTGTATACTCAAGAGCAGCACTTAATGCAATTTTAACACTTAGATTAAAATCACAATCGCTTGGGCAAGACTCAATAATACTTCTTAATCCTTTAGAAAGGATCATAGGATAATCAGGGACAAGATGGCCATCACCACTCATTGAAATTCCGCCTAAATGTAAAGCCCCTTGTTTTTGAGCCAAAAGAATTTCTTGACTAAGATGATTCTTAACTTGATCTTGGTGTGTTTTGCCTGACCAATAAGGAGCGATAGATAAGAGGTCTTTTTTTACTTGTGGATCAACCAAAAAAGCATCACCACTTCTTATAGGAAAAGAATCTATCTCTGAGACGATCCAATCAATGGAGTATTCAGGAAAAATAGGCGCTGCGAAATTACGGGAGGCTTGGTTACCAAAAATCAAAGACTCATCTTCGATATAGAGACTCATTCGACTTAGGGTTAAGGCAAAAGCTTTTGCCTTACGTAAGATCATGGACTGATTTTCTGTTTGCTTAAAGGACTCAGTATAAAAAAACGCCCGTTCACTACACAAGGATGCTTGATGACGCATCATTTTCGCACGTAAGCGACTGATTCTTTCAAAATCAATCGCTACGCTATTGAAATCAGGTGAGAGAAACGGGCGCATAAACTTTACTTCCCGTTACGGACGTCTTCGATGGTGGTATCTAAAACAGTTCCTGTTGACTTATAGCCAACACCCATTCGATCAACACCCATATCTATAAAATCAAGGAAACGTTCACGGGTACGAATGCCTCCCGCTGCTTTAACTTTACATTTCCCTTTAACGGCATCAAACATTACTTTAAGCACTTCTGGGGTGGCCCCATCACTACGTCCACCGGTAAAGAATCCTGTGGATGTCTTAACAAAGTCAACACCGACTTTGGCAGAGATCTCACTGGCTTTATACACTTCTTCTAGCGTTAAGGCATCTGATTCAAAAATGACCTTAACTGCGGTTCCATAATGATGACAAATATCAGTAACTGCTTTAATATCGGCTTCTACAAGATCCCATTTTCCACTACGGATCCAACCATAGTTCGCAACAAAATCAAGTTCAAAGATTTTCCAATTCTCACAATAGTATTTTGCCTGCATAACCTTAACGACGGTTGGGGAAAGACCAAAGGGGAAATCGCAGGTTACACAAACCCCAGTCTTGGTCCCTTTACACATTTCAGCAGCGATATCCAAGGCTGCTGGATTTATACAAACCGTCTTACACCCGAAATCAATGCCTTCCTGAATATACTTGCGGATTTCAAGTTCATTGAATTCAGGTTTTAATACAGATTGGTCAATATACTCGGCGGCTTCTAAACGTGTCATCTCATTTGCTTTTTTTCTCATATTAACCTCCTCAGGTTTATTTGAAATATAAGTACTCTGTGAATAAATCCATAAGAACAGGCTCATTCGCCAATTCTACAGAAACGATTTTTGATGGATCAAATAAGTCGTTTTCTTTTGGGCTAAACAGTAATTTAGCCGTTCCTTTTAAGGCGGTATTTCCATTGATGTGACATTTGTCTTTAAGTTCTGGTGGAAATAAACCAATTTGAATCGCAGAGAGGATACTCAATCCACTCCCAAAGCCTCCTGATAATTCGAACCTTTCAATCTCGTGAGAAAGTGTCTTTGTCTTTCTTAATAAAATCTCAATCCCTGTCCGAATGGCAGATTTCGCCAATTGAATCATTCTGACATCCTGTTGAGTCAAAACAAGGCTTGGGGTCAGTTGGACTGCTTGGCTTAGAAAACCAGCCTCATCCATTTCAACCCCTAAGATGGTACTCAACAGGGCAATATACCCCGTTCCACAAATTCCGATGGGTGGTAAATGTCCGATCGTGGTATACCCTAATGATCCGTTTGGATTTCTATAGACATCCATGATCGCACCTTCGACACTACCGCATCCACATGCCAAAGTTCCACCCTCAAACGCTGGTCCAGCTGCAGTACTTGTCGCATAAGCCAGACCGTCTTTTAGAAGCACAAGTTCTCCATTGGTTCCTAAGTCTAAGAATAAGTGGGTTCCTTTTCGTCGAAAGAAATCAAGATACACTAAACCACACACAATGTCTGCCCCTACATACGCAGATAGCGGAGGATAAACAATCAGTTCCCCTTGGATTTCTAAGTGAGGAAAAAGAGTCTTAATTTGATAGCTTGTCGTCTCTTTCACAGCACAACTGTAGGGAATCTGAATGATTGGAGCAACAGGAGCCCCCATTAGAAAATGGGTCATGGTAGGATTGCCTGTGACTCCTATCCGATAGCTTGAATTTGGAAAATGCTTTACGATCTGGATCAAGGTCTCTGTCAACTTATTTCTTAGAACTTCAGCGACCACTCCTGCCTCATTTTCAAGTTCATATTGAATTCTAGATAAGACATCAGCTCCATAAGATCGCTGTGGATTAAGAAAGCGGATCTCATCTAAGACTTTACCAAACCCATCAAGTGCCAAGAGGACGACGGTTGTCGTACCTACATCGATGGCAATACGGATGAGGTCATCGGGGTGATCGATCTCGAAATGGTCCACATTAGACCCTAATATCGCAAAAGATTTCTCATCTAAAGTTTCAATCTCGGTATCAATCTCTACACCATGATAACAAGCTAGTCGCAATCCCAAGTCTATTTCATCACTGGATAAAAGCTTACGTTCTTCAACAGAAGCCTCAGGTACAGCGTTTATAAATCGAACTTTACACCGACCGCAAGTTCCCTTACCGTTACAAACGGCATCAATTGGAACTTTGCGTTTGCGCAAAACTTCCAAAAGATTAGGGCTTTTCTCACCGATTCGGAGTCGACTCATGGATGAATATCTTTGTATGACGTTGGAGATTTATGATCTTCAGCATGTCCTTGTGCCGAAATCTTTTCTCCATACAAATACATTTCTTCAAAAAAGGCAGCCATATTTTCAGAAGAGATATCTTTACCTAAACGATTACCACTGGCGAAAACAGCGTGCCCATGACCTGGTTTATAGTAAGTATCCATTAAAAATCTCATTTCTTCACGCACATCTTCAGGTGTCCCAAAAGGCAGTATCCGTTGAACTTCCATACCTGCCCAGAAACAGAGCTTATCTCCATATAAATCTGCGATCTTTTTTTCATCCATGGTATATTTCTGAATCGGATGCAGGACGTCTAATCCCATTTCAACGAGATGAGGAATAAAAGGTTCAACATTACCACAGGTATGCAACCATACATCCAACCCATGGGCATGGGCATAATCTATGATTTCTTTATAGTGTGGTTTTAAAAACTCAATAAAAATATCTTCTGAAAAGAATGGACGATCTTGCATCCCAATATCATCAGTAAAAGCAATCGCATCAAACTTATACTCATCACTTGAAGCGCGATCAATGACCTTAAACAAGATGTGTTTTAATCGATCAAGCAAATCTTTGATCTCATCAGGATTAAGATAAAAATCCATTAAGGTTTCACTCATTCCACGGAAATGCCAAAGTCTTTCAAACGAGAGTCTTGTCCAAAAAATACCACGATACCGACCATCGTCTTCAAAATAATTTTGGACTAAGCTTTTAGGATAGTAAGGATCTGGAATATCACGTGTAATTTGTTTGATAACATCCCATTCTAAGGCTGTTTTTTCATCGATCCCTATGGTGGCTCCTGGAGCCAACTTAGTCATAGGATCAGCCCCTTCTACATCACACCAAACATAACGATCACCTGGTTTTCCAAAATTAGCTGGACGGGTATATTCAAAAAATACGGCATCATCAGGATATTCTTCAAACAGATTTTTCATAAATGCTTCACGTTCAGGTTGTTCTTCTGGAACAAATAGTAAAGGAGTGACCACCTGTGCTGGTCTTGTTTTCCCTTCGCCACGAATGATGGCTTTTACTTCTTCACGTGAGAGGATATTCTTTTTAGCTTTTGGAAATTTACTTTGATCAAGTGGCATTGTTTCGCTCCTAGGCTAAACGTTTTTCTAAACGTTCAGCAAATGTAACTGCATCTGATTCAAAAATATCAGCTTCGATTTGTAAAGCAAAAGTCTCCGTTACTGGAGCACCCCCAACACAAATCAAAACGCGATCACGAAGACCGGCAGCCTTGATGGCTTCGATTACTTCTTTAAAATGAATCATTGATGTTGTTAATAAAGCAGACATACAAATAACTTGTGCATCACTATTTTTAAGTGCTTCTACGAATTTCTCTGGGGCAACATCTACTCCAAGATCAATACATTCAAAGCCGTGGGATTTAAGCATTAAGGCAACGATATTCTTACCGATATCGTGGAGATCATCTTTGACTGTTCCAATAATAACCTTAGCTTTTGGTTTCATGGTGTTGGATACCAAATGAGGTTCTAAAACAGCCAATCCTGCATTAAGAGCACGTGCCGCAATGAGGACTTCAGGAATAAAAACAGTTCCCAATTTCCAACGTTCTGCAACACCTTGCATCGCTAGGAGTAACCCATGATCCAAGACATCAAACGCATTGATTCCTGAATCCAAAGCTTCTCTACATAAACGATCGACATCTTTCACTTTTCCTCGAGTTACACAGATCACTAATTCATTTAAAATTGGATTATCCATCTTTCTTTCCCTTCCATCAATGGTGATGATACAAACATTTACTATCAATCCTAATCATATTCTATCATAATCTCTCATTAAAGCACTCCATTTTTTACGGTTTTTATGACCTCTTGGTAATCATAAACCCCTTCAAAGTGCTCATTAGGATGAAGCACCAAGTCTGTCGAATCTGGATCATTCTTTAGGATCTTTTCAAGCATTCCTAAATGCCCATCGATCACTGAATAATACCCAGGTTCATGTCTACTTAACTGTTCATTTTCACCTTCTAGTCCCAGTCGAATATAAGTGACTTGAGCTGAAAATTTATCATAAAGCATCTCATATACATAATCCGCATTGTCTTCCCCATATTGATCCGCTATTTTTCGATACTCAGGAGACGTTTTAGAGAAGTATTCTTCTTCTTTATCTCCATAGGAGAAACAATGATATCGTTTGAATGGATTTCCTTCAAAGCGCTCTTGATAGGCTTTATTTGAACCCAAGAGAACCGCAGCACAGTCATGAACTCGTAAAACTCGAATTGGAATCGTTCTCGCTATCAAGGGAAGAATCGCATTACCACATAGTCCATATAAGACAAGGATCTCATCGACATCTGTAATCACGTCAATCTTTTCTTGAAGATGGTTAGCGAGAATCTCTGGATGATTGTGTTGTTTAATCTCGAGATAATCGATCTCTTCTTTGGGTAAGCGCAGAAAGATTTGTTCTAAATAAGGTTTAAATACTTCACAGGCGATAATTTTTCTCTTCATAGACGTTTCTCAGAGGACTTGGGTTGATATTTATATAGGATGTCCAGCAATTCCTTTTGAGAACTGTGATGGGTTGAATATAATAAAGTCAAAATCCCAGTAGAGTGAGGAACGCTTTCCATCATCGTTCTTCCAGAGGCAAGTTCAACACGGTAATGATCACGTCCAATCTGTAGGCTTCCTTTTAAACGAAATAGATGAGGTTCAATTTCAGAAAGAAATTCTTTAAGCTTTTCTTCATCACCCCAAGGATCGACTTCAACACTAAGCTCTGAATTATGCGCATCCTTCTTTGAGACGAGCTTTCCAACACTATCTTTAGTTAGGGTATGTGTTTGAAACTTCAAGGACTCAGCATAACCATTAGAACCTTTAAAAATCGTTGCGGTTGAATTCATGATTTTTAGTGTTTGTGTGAGGGTCTGGATGGATTCTTCGTCCACGAGATCACACTTACTAATTAGGATTGTATCCGCAATCTCGACTTGACGTCTTAGGATGGCCATCGACCCCACTAATTTTCTAAACGTTAGTGGATCAACGATTGAAAGAGCACAAACCTCTACCGATGATTTTCCTGAATTATTCAGGGCCTGAACAATCAAGCTATCCATTCCTGAAGGATCCGCAAATCCACTGGATTCAACTAAGATCTCTGATTCGTCTGCGATCATCATTTGTGCTAGTACAGCAACAAATTCGACAGCTTTACACGTACAAAAGATGGATCCATGATTGATGAGAGTGACTTGATTTCCATCTTGAGCCAAACGTTCTTGGTCGTAATTTGATTTTCCGAACTCATTGACGATAATGGGGCTTCTTAAAGTCCCCTGATGGATAAAGGTCTTAATAAAGGTCGTTTTTCCACTCCCAAGAAATCCATTGACAATGATGATTTTCATTAGATCAACGAGCTCCAAGTATCGTTTTAATTAGTTCATCCTTACTCGGAATTAATGAGGAATAAATAAGATTCCCATTGAGATAGAGGGAAGGTAGATTCTTTACCTGCATCTGTATACAACGTTTGATGTTTTCACGTTTAGTAAATTTATATTCAACATAGTCAAACGCTTCACCCAATTCTTCTTTAGCGGCGACAACCATCGCCAACATATACCCGCAGGCTGCACAACTGTCAGAATCCAGAGTAAAGATTTCAACCAAAGGTCGTTTTAGATGCTGATACTCTGGAATCTCAATACTTATATCTTCCAAATCCAGCGATCCATTATAACCCACCAACATCTTTCTTGCTTCTTCAACATTTCGAACCGCAAAAGATACCGCAATGGCATTAACAATGGGGGTCGAGAAAGGCATATCGCAGCCTGGACTTACAACGAGATTGTGCGTTCCACAAGCATCCAAAATATCGATGGCCGCTTTCATATTGGCCAATTGAGAACCATGAAGCATCGTCACGGTTAACTGGATATTACCTCCGATCGTGACATTGTATCGATCAGTGATTTTCTTTGCTTCTTTGATGTCGATGTTTTCATCAATCGAGATACTGTCTGGTGATGTTTGACACATTACCTCAATATTCCGCATCGCATTACCGCAAACAAAGAAGGATGAGAATACATGATTAGTGCGTATGTTTCTAAAGATGTCTGAAAAAGGTTCACTTAAGAATTCAATGAAATGTTCCGTTGAAATCTGAGAAACCATTGGATCAACCACTGCAATAACATCCATTCCTACTTCGATGTACATCTTGGCCATTGCATTAGCAACTTTTGTACAATAGGTCAGTAATTGATGAACATAATCAGGATCATCATACATATCCAAGAATAGATCCGTTCCTCTTAAATGAGATGCGAGCGTAAAGGGACCTGTGACCAATCCATACAAGGCTGTCGTCTCCCCGACAAAGGTTTTCATATCGGACATTACTGACAAGATCATCGGTAAACGACCATCTTTTTCCGTCGGTAAAGTCGTTGGGATAGATTTATTTAGTTCAAGAGGATGACTTGAAACCATAGGTGGTGTATCTTCGCGCCAAGCCAATTCACACCCAAGAATTTCTGCTTCTATTTGAAGATCAAAAACAACAGGTTGTCCATCTGGTGCATAGACTTTATTAACTTCGAGTAGACTCTCGACCAATTTAGCTTTGTCCTGTAAGACATCTTTTGAGGAATACCCTTTTAGAAAACCTGAATGAATTCCAGAAAACGGTACCCAAGGTGCACGTTCAACAGCTTCATGCCGCATTGCGGCAAAAACTAATTCTTTACCCATTTGCTTTCTCCTTGCGCTTAAGCGTCTTTCATTCTAAATTCGCATGTCGTTTAAACATTTCACTGCCAGTAAGACCCTTCTTATCCATCATCAACATGATCAGAATATCTAAGAACAAGAGTAGAGATTGTTCAAAAAGATTTCCCATGGGTTGAACACTCTTTAGATCACCCTCTTTAAGAGCTTTTGGGGATGGTGCATTAATTCGAACACTCACATCACAAATTTTTCCTATGGTTGATTCAGGATTAATGGTTACTAAACCGATCATCGCATTGAGCGATTTTGCTTTTTCTGCCATAGAAACAAGACTCTTTGTTTCTCCTGATCCTGAACAAACGATTAACACATCACCTTGACGGATGTTCGGGGTAACAATTTCTCCTACCACATAGACTTTTCGTCCCATATGCATCAAGCGCATCGCAAATGCTTTAGCCATTAAGCCACTACGACCTGCTCCACAGACGTAAATTTCGTCTGCCTTCTCAATCATTTCAATCATTCGATCTACAGATGTGGAATCAATTTGAGATAGGGCAGCATTTAATTCTTGAGGCACTGTAGTAACATACTTGCTTAGACTCATCGTGACATCCTCTCTTTCATTTTTTTAGCAGCCAATACTGGATCTACTTGATTCGTTATACCACCACCTACTACGACAACCATTGGATTTAAAGCAGCAATTTCATCAATTGTAGCTAATTTTACCCCACCTGCAACCCCAGCTTGAGCATGAGAGATAACACTTAAAACAATCTCAAGTTCAGCCAAAGGATTCGCCCCACTGGATTGAAGATCAAACGCAGTATGAACACAAATATAATCCACCCCAAGCGAATCGATCTCGAGTGCTCTTTGTTTTAAATCAGGGACATCAATCATGTCTACCATAACTTTCCGTCCGAAGGTCTTCGCGGCTTTAACAACTCCTGAAATCGTCGTAGTATGACTGACACCCAACACTGTCACAATGTCTGCGCCTGCTTTATAACATTGGCTCGCTTCATATTCCCCAGCATCCATAATCTTAGCATCCGCCAATACCGATAAATGCGGATAGCGTTGTTTCATTTCTGTGACTGCATTTAATCCATACTCCAAAAGGACTGGTGTTCCTATCTCAATGATATCGATGTAATCTTTAACTTCTTCGACTAAGTCAAAACACTTTTCTAAGGTTAAAGTATCCAAAGCCAGTTGTAGTTTCATTCGCTTTCCTCCGTGAATTTCCATTCATTGTGATATTGAATTCCTTTTGATGCTAAACGATTGGCATTCGTGATCATGACACTGAAGTCGTCGAATTTGCCAAAAGTATAGGTTCCAGTCACCTCAAACTTACTATCATCAAATAAGAGAATCAAACGTTTACTGCGCTTTATAATTTCTTTTTTTACGAGGCTTTCCTCATAGGAGAAAGTTGTTGGACCCTTTTGATTCTTAAATCCATCCGTTCCCTTAATCGCTAAATCAAAGTGAAGACTACTCAATTGATCAACAGCGAATGACCCAATCATCGATTCTGAACTTCGTTGGACTTTTCCCCCCAATAAGAAGATCTCATGGTGGGAAGGAAGTAAGATCGACGCTGCTGCAATCGAGGTGGTAAAGATCGTTAACTCTTCTTTCTGCCACAGTAAACGAGCCAGTTCTAAAGCCGTACTCCCTGGATCAATAAATAGTCGACATTTTTCCGGGATATATGATAAGGCCGCTTTGGCAATTTGCTTCTTTTGCGCTGTTTTTTCATTGATTTTAACACTGATGGGTTGTTCAGAATACGGACCACTTAATAGTGCTTCTCCGTGACCCTTGATTAAGAGTCCTTTTTGCTGTAAATAGGCCAAATCTTTACGAATCGTTTCAGTACTTACGCCGAAAATTTCAGACAGTTCCTTAACGGTTGCTTTCCCATCTTGGATTATTCGGTTTGCCATCCCTTTTCGTCGATTAAGCTGTTCACTTGCCATTTTTCGCCTCCATAACCAACCTTAACCAAATTATACACTTGGCTTTAGTTGGTTTCAATATAAAAAGCGGATTTTTAAGTATTTATATTCTAAACAAACAATAAGCGTTTATAATATATTTAGAGGCAAAAATTTAGGTGCCGGAGGACAAATGTTAAAAAATAAAGTCAGTGAAGAAGAAGTTGCACTCAGGCGTATAAATATCTTTAAAAACCGCCGTTTTCAATTTGTTTTTGTCAGAAAATGGCTCAAAAAAGCCTACATAATCGAAAAGGAAGACTTCAGATTTGTCAGTTATTACCAGAATCGACTTTTTCTTGTTTTATTGACTTTTATTCTTATGACAATTTACTTAAATTCAGTATGGCCTTGGCCCATTATTATCGCTTTAGTGGTTTGGATCTTGTCAGAAGCCGGTTTTTATTTTCTTTTAATAAAAAGAATGACACCGACTAAGTTACCAGAAAATGATCTTAGTATTGGCTTTATCGCTTCAGCTTTAAATGAAGAGTATAAAATCGTGAATATTAAGATTGGATCCTATATTGCGGTTGGGATTGTAGGAGGCATCGCTATTTTCTACGGATCTTATGAAGGCATTTATTTACTTGGAATGATTGGGATCTCTGCCTTTGGATTCATTCAAGCAGGATTCTATCTTTATATCCAGTCATTGAGAAAGAAAGGACCTAAAAAAGTATGAAGTCGTTTAAAGAAAGTTTTGAAACATTAAGTCGGTATTCAAATTTGGATTATGAGGAAGTCTATGTAGACGAACGTTTTATTAATACTCCTTATTTAAAGATTGAGGATCTTTTCGAAGAAACGATTGAAGTGGCTAAATCCTTAAGTAAAGAAGAAGCCACAAAACTAATCGTCCATTTAATCAAATCAACAGAAGGAAATACAAGAAGTCGCTTTGGTATCCTCCATGATTTCCGTGAGATGTATGCAGTGGCCTCTTCACAAAGTGCAGAATCCTTTTTAGAGAAGCTTTCCACTTTACAAAGCGTTGATTTTTCCAGCTTTGTAACTACTGATCCCTCTAAGATTACCGCCGCCTTAAAGCGCTGTAAAGCCATGATTGCTCAATTTATGATGACACCTCGAACCCTCGTTATTTATGATCGAAAAGCTGACTATATTCCTGATCAGATTCAAACAACAGTTAGTCCATCTAAAATCGTTGACTTTGATCCATTGACCCATTCTAAGGTCAATAAGGAAGTTTGGGCTAAACATTTAGCAGACAATCAACTCGACGCTGAACTTCCCTCATTGGAAGCATTTACGCTCTATATCAAAAATCACAGAATGGTTAAAGAATATATTAAAAACGAACCTAAATCAAAAAACATGTATAAGCATAAAGGTTTCGATAAAACCTACAACTACATACGAGAAACCAAACAAAGCAAGATGGTTGGCCTCATCGCTTTAGTTTTCGCAGTCATCGTTATTCTTTATTTTGTTTTCTTGACTTAAACAAAAACTCATCAAAAAAGCAGGCTCTCACATTGAGATCCTGCTTTTTATTAACCCTATTTGGTATGCTTAACGTTTTCTGCTTTACGCCAATTATCTTGATAACCACCCAGAAGGTCTACAAAGCGTTTCGCGATCAAATGAGGTCGTGTAATAGCTCCTCCAACAACAACCGCATGAGCCCCTAAGAAAACACATTTCATCGCATCTTCAGGGGTATATATATGACCTTCCATAAAGACATAAGCCTCTTTACTTAACTCTTTACAGAAGTCAGCAAACATACGATAATCCGCCCCTTCGATATGAGCTGTTTCTTTTGTATATCCATATAGTGTTGGGGCAACAATATCCGCACCCAAGCGAACCGCTTCACGGGCTTCCTCGATCGTGGAGACATCCGCAAAGACGGGAACATTAGGAAATTCTTTTTTAAACTCAGGCAATAGTTCAATGGCTCTACGGCCGTCTTGATTGATTTGGAAGGTACAATCCATCGCTACGATGTCACACCCTGCCTCGATGATTTCGCGAGCCCCTTGTAAGGTCGGAGTAATAAAGACGTCTGTATTCTCAAACCACATTTTATAAAGACCAATTAAAGGTAGATTTACTTTTTCTTTTATTTTACGAATCTGGGTTGGTCCATTGGCTCGGATCCCGACAGCGCCTGCCCATTGAGCAGATTGGGCCATGATGACCTGCATTTCATCCGAATGGATGATTTCATCTGGATAAGATTGACAAGAGACAATCAATCCACCCTTCATTTTTTCAATCATTTCATTTCTTTTCATTTTTCTTTTCCTCCCATGTGTGTAGGTTTTCTAAAGCGATTTCTCCGCTGGGTCGCACATCTGCGAAAATGGCATTAAATTCAGTTGATGCGCAACAATAACAGAAACCTCGTTGAGTGAATTTACTCACATCAACAATCATAAAATTACGCAAAGCACTCTTCATCGCTGCTAATTTATTCGTTGAAGTTTCAATCGTGGCACTATACACTTCTTTGGTTAAAGGATCTATTCCTCCAGCTCCAAAGAAAGCGACATCGTAGCGGAATTCAGCGGTCGCCTGGTTGGCTTTACTTCCAACTGCCATATCGAAGAACGGTTCATAGGTCCCTCCGATAATCTGAACACTGCATTGACTCTGACCAAGATTCCTTATAAACAGAAGATTAGGGGTCACGATATGAATTCTTTTGTTCTTGAGATAAGGGACCAAGAAGACCATCGTTGAACCTCCATCAATGTAGACACAATCTCCATCAGTGACTTCGTTGGCAGCCAATTCACACGCTTTTCGTTTACCTTCGATGTTCATCTTGGT
>Ga0247840_10007913_pt1 | contig 14536 bp, 9 predicted proteins | sample LaCruzMarch2015__FD_192404 | JGI IMG/M metagenome (GOLD analysis project Ga0247840, IMG submission 192404) | Freshwater microbial communities from meromictic Lake La Cruz, Castile-La Mancha, Spain - LaCruzMarch2015_17m | ecosystem: Environmental > Aquatic > Freshwater > Lake | place: Spain...
TTGCGACATTTTCCCACACCTTGCCTATCATAGTTATTTCAGAGCTGGCAATAATTGTGCCTGCTTCATCAATAACACCTGCCATTCTTCCACCAAGAGCTGATTGCATTTGATATATAACTGTTTGAAAAAGTCTACTTGCCATAGTATAACCTCCATCGTATTACATAAATATACACTATATATAATACCTCTATTGTCGAAAAAAAGCAAGAAATAAATATTACATATATCTTACAAGTTAGATATAAGCTTGACATATGGTATAAAAGGTATATTATATTCAATAATTACATAGCTTAGGGGGCTTGTTTATGGATTCTTTTCACTACATTTGGCAGTATGTAAAAAAATATCAAATTAGGTATTTTTTCGCATTATCTCTGGTGTTGGTAACCTCGTTTTTGGTATTGGTTAATCCCTACATATCACGCTCTATTGTTGATAATATTTTTATGGCAGAAAGTCGTGATTTTAAACTACTTTTGGAACTTCTATCTTTAATGATTGGTGTTGTAATTATTCGGTCAATCATTAGATATTACTTTACATACGTTTTTGAAAACACTTCGCAAAATGTTATACTCCAATTACGCAAGGATATGTATTCGAAGCTTCAAGAGCTTGATTTTGAATTTTTCGACCACAATAAAACTGGCGACCTAATGTCAAAGCTTACAGATGACCTTGATATGGTTAGACATTTCATTGCGTGGGTTTTATACACATCTTTTGAGAATATCCTTATTTTCATAACCGGCATTATCGTTTTATTTTTTATTGATTGGCATTTTGCACTTCTTCAGCTTGCACTTGTTCCTATTCTATTCTATTATGCCAACAACCTCGCAAGCAATGTTCGTCCTACGTTTTATAATATAAGGGCACAATTTTCTAAACTTAATTCTGTTGCACAAGAAAACATTAGTGGCAACAGAGTTGTAAAGGCATTTGCAAAAGAGGATTATGAAATGAAAAAATTTGCTACCGCTAACGAAAACTATTATCGTGCTAATATTGAATCTGCTAAGGTTTGGCAAAAATATTTACCCCCTCTTATGACTCTTGGTGGAATGTTTTCTGTTACACTAATTTTAGTTGGTGGTATTATGGTTATAAATGGCAGTATTACTATGGGTGAGCTTGTTATGGCAAATGGTCTTGTTTGGACACTTTCAAACCCAATTAACCTTTCAGGCTGGCTTATAAACGATTGGCAGCGGTTTTTTGCAGCGGTCAGCAAAATACGTGAGCTTATGGAGGCAGAGCCAAGAATTCAAACCAAAGGTAGTGCTGTTATCAAAAAAAGCTTTAATGGAAAGGTTGAATTTAACAAGGTTTATTTTAAATATGAAGAGCAACAAACCTTGAAAAATATATCTTTCAAAGCGTATCCAGGGCAGACAATTGCAATAATTGGTCCTACTGGTTCAGGCAAATCTACCCTTATAAACCTTATTTGTAGGTTTTATGATGTTACGGCAGGTGAGGTTAAAATTGATGATATTGATGTACGTGATATTGACGTAAGGCGTCTTCGTGAAAATGTTTCGGTTGCACAGCAGGATATTTTCCTTTTTTCAGATACTATTGAGGGTAACATTGCTTACGGAGTGCCACACGCAACCTTTGAAGATGTTGTGCGTGTGGCGAAAATTGCAGATGCACATGAATTCATTTTAAACACACCTGACGGTTATGATACTATTGTTGGTGAGCGTGGAATGGGGCTTTCTGGCGGACAAAAGCAGCGTGTTGCGCTTGCTCGTGCACTTTTAAAAAACCCATCTATCCTAATTCTCGATGATACAACCTCAAGCGTTGATATGGAAACAGAACACGAAATACACAGTACTCTGCGTTCATATTATACTGATAAAACAACCTTTATTATTGCTCATAGGATTTCATCTGTTAAAAATGCAAATCTTATATTAGTTCTTGATGATGGTAAAATTATTGAACACGGCACTCACGATGAATTAGTCGCTCTTGGTGGTCAATATTATACCGTATTTGAAAATCAATTTGGTGATTTCAATAGTATGAGAGGTGAAAAATAATGGCACGCAATAAATTTGACGTTGACGAAGCACTCGAAAGTAGCTTTGACAAAGGTATGATAATTCGGCTTATGAAATACATAAAGCCTTATAAAATGGAGCTTAGCATAACATTCTTAATTATGCTTGTTGCAAGCTTTGCAACGCTATTAGGGCCGTATCTTGTAATGGTTGCTATGGATGATAAAATTGTAAATAAGGACGTAAAAGGGCTTGTGTTTTTATCTGTAATTTTTATCATAACCTTAATTATTAACGGTGTTTGTATTAAATATAAAACCAAAATTATGTCGTTTGTTGGACAGGATATAGTATTTAATATAAGGCAGGATTTATTTGCACACCTGCAAAAGCTACCATTTTCATATTACGATAGTCGCCCACATGGCAAGATACTTGTGCGTGTTGTAAACTATGTTAATTCACTTTCTGACCTATTATCTAACGGAATAATAAACCTTGCAACAGACCTTTTTAGCTTGCTTGTTATACTGGGGTTTATGGTAGCTATTGACGTTCGTCTTACGCTTATTTCAATGGTTGGACTTCCGTTTCTTGCTATTATTGTTTTTTCGCTAAAAGGAAAGCAAAGGCGAGCTTGGCAACAATATTCTAACAAAAATTCTAACCTTACTGCATATATTCACGAGAGTATTTGTGGCATTAAGGTAACTCAATCCTTTGCTCGTGAAGATGAAAATATGAATATTTTTGATGAACAATGTCAGCAAAACAAAACAAATTGGATGAAGGCAAGAATGATTGATGCTATTTTAAATCCTTCGATTGAGGTTATTGCGGTATTTACATCAAGTCTATTATACATAGGTGGACTTTTTTGGCTTGGTGGTAATGTTACAATCGGTGTACTTATTGCGTTTATTGGTTATTCTCATCGTTTTTGGCAACCAATTATGAATATTAGTAATTTTTATAATGCAATCATAACAAATATGGCATATCTCGAAAGAATTTTCGAGGTTATGGACGAGGTTCCCCTTGTTACAGATACCAAAGATGCAACTATTATGCCTGATATTAAAGGTGATGTGGAATTTAAAAATGTTACTTTTTCTTATGAGTACGGTCACACTATACTAAGTGACGTTTCATTTAAGGTAAGTCCTGGCGAATCCATTGCACTTGTTGGCCCAACAGGGGCTGGTAAATCTACCATTGTTAATTTAATTAGCAGGTTTTATAATGTTGATAGTGGCGAAATACTGATAGACGGGATAGACATTAGCAAGGTCAAACTTAATTCCCTTAGAAAACAGATGGGAATTATGCTACAAGATACATTTATTTTTTCTGGCAATATTATGGATAACATCAGATATGGCAGGCTAGATGCCCGTGATGAAGAGGTTATCGAGGCAGCAAGGGCTGTTTGTGCACATAAATTTATTTCGGAATTAGAAGATGGATATTACACCGAGGTCAACGAGCGTGGAACTCGTCTTTCTGTTGGACAGCGTCAGCTTATATCATTCGCAAGGGCGTTGCTTGCTAACCCTAAAATTCTGATACTTGATGAGGCAACTTCAAGCATTGACACAGAAACAGAAATTGCCCTACAAAAAGGGCTTGACCGCTTATTGCAAGGCAGAACTTCATTTGTTATTGCTCATAGGCTTTCGACTATTAAAAATTCCTCACGAATTATGTATGTTTCGGATAAAAGCATTGCCGAGAGTGGCTCGCACATTCAGCTTATTGATAAAAAAGGTATGTATTATAACCTTTACACATCACAGTTTTCATTTATCGAGTCGATTTAGTATATTATTTAGAAAGCAAATTTCCCATTATAATTTCGAGTGCTGTCCAGCCCTCTATTTTGCCAATTTTAATACCTTCATCAAATTCTGCGCATAGCTTCATTGCTGTGCGTAGTTTTTTCTCGCTATGTCGTACACATTCTGTTGCAAAACGTCTTGCCAGAAATTTGCGGTTAGTGGGCAAAAATTCCTCTGCATTTGAACCTTCTTTTCGCAGTTGTTTGAACATCAAAAGCCCTGCAAGCTGTGAATATATAAGGGTTATTACAACCGTTGGTTGCTCTTTATTATTTTTTAGTTCACAAAGCATTGCATACGCACCACTTGCATCATTTGCAAGAAGCTTATCTGCCATACCAAATATTTTATATTCCAGTGGAACCTGAACCATACTGTCTATATTGCTACGGCTTATAACCTCATTATCGCCAACTGATGCTATTAGCTTATCGCATTCTATGCCAAGCTTGCCAAGTGAACGTTCACATATATTTACAAGATGCTCCATATCATCAACGCGCATTTTCTTGCCTGAATCTGCAAATTTTTTATTCACCCATGCTCGAAGGTCTGAAATATTTTGTTTGCTAAATTCAACTATCACTCCAACGCTTTCTATTTGCTTAATTAGGTCATTTTTCACCTTTTTAAAATCACCTTCAATAAACACAATTACTGCGTAATTTGGTGCATTATTTATAATTTTAATCATTGCTTTTTTATAGTCTTCAAGGCGTAGGAAGTCTGTATTTTTTAAAACTATCATCTTTTTTTCTGCCATTTGAGGATAGCTTTCAACAGCTGAAACAAAATCGTCAAAGCTTGCTGTGTTCTCGCTTAATAAATTATAGTTAAAATCTGCAAAGGTTTTATCTATAACTATTGATTTTAATTGGTTTAGATATGTCTCCTGCAAATACTGTTCCTCGCCATAAAACAAATAAACTCTATGCAGTTTTCCCTCTTTTAGCTGTTTTTTAAACTGTGCAACTGTTATTGGCAATTTACTATTCCTCCCCAAACCTTGTTGTGTTTATGCTATTTATTCCGTTTTTCCCTATTTTAAATGAAATTGTTCCAAGTGTATATGTGCTAAGCATATAAATCATAGCCTCTGTTTGTGGCTTTCCTGTGCTAATTACTGAATATTTAGGCTTAACTGCATTTATAAATTCTTCGCTTGTTTCACTTTCTGTTCCGTGGTTTGGTAATAATAAAATATCGCTTTGAACCTCACCTTCAACATCAGTATCTATATCACTTGGTAGCATAATTCGTGTGTTATAAAAATGAAGCTGAACTACTGCCGAGGCATTTTTTGGCACTTTTGCATATTTATCGTGCATTAATATTTTAAGGCTTGTACTGTCATCTATTTTTATATTATCAGCACCATCATAATAAGTTATTTCGGTATTATTTGGGTTTTTAAGTGACATTTCAAATTCTTTACTATCATTTTTAACCTGTGGTAGCATTAGCCTATCAACCTTAAAATTTTCGACTAAATCAAATGCTCCACCAATATGCTCGGTGGAATAATTTGTAACAAAAAGTAAATCTATCTTGCTAACACCCTTTTTAATTAAGTATAACCTAACCTTGCTCCTCGCTAAGCCACTATCAATTAATATGTTAAGACCTTTTGAGGTTCTAATATGTATTGCATTTGCATTTCCTACACTTATAAAATTTACATCGACAGTATTTTTATTTACTATAATATTGTAACCTAAATTTGTAATAACTGCAATAATTATTAAAAAAGACATAAGAACCTTTTTGCTTTTTAGATTTTCGCTACTTCGTAGCCATTCATATAAAATATACAGCAAAACTGCATAAATTACAAGCACAGGAATGGTTGGCGAGGCAACAGGCACTGTCAGAAATTTTATTGATGCAAAAAACTCTGAAATAAATAGCATAATTTTCAGCAGTGGGTATAGCATTGTTGCAAAGTATGGTATAAGCCAAACCAAATAGCCAATAGGAAGTACGATTAAAAGCAGTGGTGCTATTAAGACATTAGAAAACAAGGATGCAAAGGTTACGACGTTAAAATAATATGCCAAAACAGGAATTATAACTATGAACACCGAAATGCTGGCTAAAAATACGTTGCTTCCAATTTTATCTACATATAAAATTAGCCCAAGCACAGCAAGAAATGATAATTGAAACCCAATATCGTGCGTTAAATATGGGTTCACCATAGCAAGCACAAGGGTTGCGAAAAATAGGCTTGATAGCATATCGTTTCTTAATTTTAAATTCACCATAAATATTGTAAACAGCATCATTACCCCTGCACGAAGTACTGTCGGCTGGTCGCCAATTACAACCATAAATATAACTGTTGCGATAAGCATAATTACTGCATTAACCCTTCGCTTTATGCCAAAATGATTTATCATATATGCAATAAATATTAGGAAAATGCTTATATTAACCCCTGAAACTGCCGCAATATGTGACAGCCCACTTAGTTTTAGATTGTTGTCCATTTCCTCTGTGAAATCACTTTTATCACCAACTAATATTCCTTTTAGCAATGCCCCCTCATCATTCGGAAGCCTTGAATCAATAACCTTGCAAATTTTTTCCCTCGCCACAAAGCCCATATTAAGAAAATCTAATTTAATGCTATTATGACCTATAATTTTAACCGAATTAGCACCTGAGTTTACCACTGCAAATATTCCCTTTGCTCCATATACACTTCGCTTGCTTATATAACCCCAAAATTGCATTTGTGGAAGCTTATCAAGCCTTCCATTTGCAGTTATAACATCTCGAAGCTTGAAATTATCATAGCTTTTATATATACGCAGACGTATTTTTGCGTTTACTTCTTTCCTTTGGTTATTACTTTCAACCCAAAATGCTTTTACGTCGAGTGACGTGCTATCTTCATATTGCTCTATGCCCACAATCTCTCCACAAAGCTGTATTTCCTCGCCAACAAAAGGGTTTATTTCGCTTAGATTATAATTTCTAACAAAGCCTGCCCTAAGCATTCCTGCTGTTAAAAAAAGCACAAGTATGGTTACATATATTGTTGGGATTACCTGCGATTTATCAAAACGCAGATACCTAAAAATAAGCGTAAATAGTACTATTATTGTGAAAATCACTATATAATTAGCTGGCATTATTACTCCGATAAATGCCCCCATTACAAACATTAGTGAGCATAGCACAAGAGGAAATTTCAATTATATCACCTCTAAAAAATTTTTATTATTTCAATTATATATGATTTTAAACATATTTCAACATAATTCTTAATTTTGTTGTCTTTACATAAAAAATAAAATGTGCTAAACTATTACAAAGACACTTAAATAATGGGAGTGATTTATTTTGAAGCTTAATGGATCAGATATTTTAATAGAATGCCTTGTTGAACAAGGGGTTGACACCGTTTTTGGTTACCCTGGTGGTGCGGTGCTTAACATATATGATGCTTTATATAAAAATAGTGATAGAATAACTCATATTTTAACTGCCCACGAGCAGGGTGCCTCGCACGCTGCTGATGGCTATGCACGTGCGACTGGTAAGGTTGGAGTGTGTATAGCAACAAGTGGCCCTGGTGCTACAAATATTGTAACAGGAATTGCAACTGCTTATATGGATTCTGTTCCACTTGTTGCAATTACAGGCAATGTTGGAACGTCACTACTTGGCAAGGATAGCTTTCAAGAGGCAGATATTACAGGCATTACTGCACCGATAACTAAGCATAATTTTATTGTTAAGGATATAAATAAACTAGCAGACACAATTAGGGATGCCTTCGCAATCGCTCGTGAGGGCAGGCCTGGCCCTGTTCTTGTTGATATTCCAAAGGACATTAGTGCTGCCATTTGTGAATTTGAACACAAGCCACTATGTACTCCAGAAAAGGCTAAACCACAGGAAACTGATATCGAAATGGCGATAGAATTAATAAAAAACTGTGAAAAACCATTTATTTTTGCAGGTGGTGGTGTTATAAGTTCTAATGCTTCTGATGAACTTTTACAATTTGCACATAAAATCGGTTCACCTGTTAGCTGTTCCCTTATGGGGCTTGGCTGTTTCCCCGCTACTGATGAACTTTTTACTGGTATGCTTGGTATGCATGGCACAAAAGCGTCTAACTCTGCTGCTTCGAAATGTGATTTGCTAATTGCCATTGGAGTAAGGTTTTCGGACAGAGTTATTAGCGATTCCTCTAAGTTCGCTAAAAATGCACAAATACTACACATTGATATAGACCCTGCTGAAATTGATAAAAATATTAAAGCTTATCACTCGGTTATTGGCGATATAAAAGAGGTTTTAACCCCGATAGTTAAAGGGATTAGTGAAAAAAGAAATGATGAATGGATTTCACTTATTTCTAAATATAAGGCAGACTTTCCAATTGGGTTTACGCATACGGGCGAGCTTACTCCGTATCAGCTTATGCAGACAGTTTACAAGCAGACAAAGGGTGATGCCATAATAACAACCGAGGTTGGGCAACATCAAATGTGGGCGGCACAATATTTTAAATACACAAAGCCACGAACTTTTATTTCCTCTGGCGGTTTTGGTACTATGGGCTATGGAACTGGTGCAAGTATGGGTGCCTGCCTTGGAATGCCAAACAAACGCATAATTCATATGGCAGGGGACGGCAGTTTTAGAATGAATTGCAACGAGCTTTCAACTATTAAATTTTATAATATTCCAGTAATAATTGTTATTGTAAACAACGGTACGCTTGGTATGGTTAGGCAATGGCAGACGTTTTTCTATGAGGGCAGATATTCACAAACCACGCTTGATAGAGGTCCAGATTTTAATATTTTAGCTGATGCTTATGGTGTTCGTTCATATAAGGTAACAACGCCAGATGAATTTGAAAAAGCACTTTCTGAGGCATTAACACTTCACGAGCCAATCGTAATTAATGCTATGGTTGACACAGACGAGCGTGTTTTGCCTATGGTTCCACCTGGCAGACCAATTGATGAATTAATTTTAGAATAATAGAATAGAGGAAAAATAATGGACAGCATTTCGCTTCCAATTGATTTTGTTAATGAATATATGCTACGAGCAAACCCAGCTTATGCTATGGTTTATTTGTGTGCATATACATATACTTCCCAAGGGCTAAGGGTACCAGAGAGCTATCAGATAGCTCATATGCTTAGTATGAAGGAAAGCGATGTTACTGATGCCATTAAATATTGGAAGTCGTTAGGCTTTGAATTCGAGGGCGATAAAAAGAAAATTGCAAAACCAATTCACAAAAGCATATATTCTCCTACCGAAATTTCACAGCATACAAGCAGTGATGAGCAGTTAAGGCTTTTATACGAGGTTGCACAAAACACACTTGGCAAAATTCTATCAACTGCTGATATGCAGACTTTATTTTGGATTTATGATTATTTAGGCTTATCTGCCGAGGTTATAATTCTTATTATGAATTATGCAATCAGAGAGAAAAAATCCACTATGAGGTATATAGAAAAGGTTGCTATGAACTGGGCAGACGAGGGCATTGACACATCCGAAAAGGCAGAGGAGCGTTTAACCCTCTTAGACAAAAAGCGTACATACGAGCATCACATTAAATCGCTTTTGGGCTTGAACTCTCGTGAGCTTACGCCAAGCGAAAAGGTTATTGTAGGCGAATGGGAATCCATCATAAAACCAAATAACGAGCTTATAATTGCTGCTTTCGAAATTAATATTGAGCGTACAGGAAAGCTATCAATTAAATACATAAACGGCATACTTAAAAGCTGGGCAGAAAAAGGAATTATGACGTTAGAACAGATTAGCGAGGAAAAAAAGCCTGTATCAAAGCCCTCAAAGGTTACCTCCACAAAGTTTAATAATTTCACACCACGAAATGACATAGATTATAGAAAATTAGAGATTGAAGCACTACAAAAACGAATTAATAAAACAAAGCAGGTGAATTAGTTGGAAGAGTATAAACGGAAAATATTTGAAGAGCTTGGCAGGGAATATGACCGTATTAGAAGCGACAACAAGCAAAAGCGTGAGCAAGTTATTAATAATATATATACGCACATTCCACGCATTAAAACAATTGACGAGCAGATTAACGGAATTGGTCTTAGCGTTTCTGCCTCTGTTCTTGATGGGCTTGTTTCGCCAGAGGTTGCCATCGCAAATATGCGTGAGCGTATGGATGCTCTTATAAACGAGAGGAACGCCTTGCTTGAAAGCTTTGGCTTTCCAAAGGATGCTACAAAGGAAATATTTAACTGCAAAAAGTGCAAGGATAAAAGCTATATTGATAACGAGCGTTGTAGCTGTTACTATGATAAGCTTAGAAAATTTATGCAGAAAATGTCTAATGTTTGTGGTGGGGCAAGTAACACTTTTGAGCGGTATGATTTATCACTTTATTCAAAAGAAATAGATTCAAGATATGGCATTTCGCCTTATGATAATATGAAATCGGTGTATGACCTTGCACTTTTATTTGCAAATGAAGGCAAAAATGCACCGAAAAACTTGTTGTTTTACGGTGCAACTGGGCTTGGGAAAACCTTTACCTCCGATTGTATTGCTAAAAAATATATTGATAATGGCAAAACTGTGTTTTATATGTCTGCACCAAAATTATTTTCAACCTTTGAGGATTATAAATTTGGCAGAGATACCTCGCCTCGGGTACGAAGCATTATTGATGCAGTAAATGATGCTGAACTTTTGATTATTGATGATTTAGGCACAGAATTTAGAAGCACCTATGTTGACAGCATACTTTTTGATATTATAAATTCACGCCTAAATGAAGGGCGTAGTATGATTGTTAGCACCAATTTAAACCCAGAACAAATTGCAGCCTCTTATTCAGATAGAATTTCATCAAGAATTTTGGGTGGCTTTGAAAAGGTGCTGTTATTTGGCGAGGATATACGGCTGAAAAGGTCAAGGTAAGGAATTATTCAAGGATTGATTTAATAATTTTGTCGTAAATTCCCAAATTGCTAAGCAATTATTCAGTCAAGCAAATGAGCCGTCCCCTTGCTTTTGATAGTTGAAACTAATGGTGTTTCTAGCCTCACTAAAACTGTAAGTAAAATACTTGCTCAATGGGGGTTATAATAGTAATGAGAAAATTTATAATTTTCACTGTGTTATCAGCAATTGTAATTTCTATGGGGTGGTGGCTTATGTTTAGATATTTTCCAAATCAAGATACTGCAAAATTGACTGAAATTCAACTCAAAAGCAACATAACTTCAATTGCAAGAAAGAATACAAAAGATATTTTTTCTTTATGCAAAATTTTAACCAATCAACAAAAGCTTAAGGTTGCAAAAAGTAATTACGAGTTTTTCAAAAATATGAAAAACACTGAGCGAATTATATATTTGCGAGGTGGAGATGGTGCGTTTACAAAAAATCATCAACCGATTCAAATTTATGGTATATTCGAAAGTTGGCTATTTATCCAAAACAAAAAACTACCTTATGATGTTATTGCTATTTCATGGGTTTACACAAGTGGTGGCATTGACAATAATAATGGGCAAATCACAACAATCACAAAACCAGAATTTGATGAGCTATACAATTCAAATGACACCAATGGTCTGACTAATGAACAAGGGGCTAGGATATTAGCACAGAAGTGGATTGAAAAAACAGGTTATATAAAGCAATAAACGCAAGCAAGGGGACGGTTCTTTTGTGTCCTCATTCTTGTTTAAGTATTGCAAAATCAAGGAACGGTCAAGACCGTTCCCTACAAAAAAAATATATATTGTGCCTAAGTTGTAGGGAAGAGTCTTGACTCTTCCTAAAAAAATACATTTTGGTTATAATGATGTTACATTGCACCCATTTACATAGCCTAATAATTCAATAAACGAGGGGACATTATTGCCCTCTTCTGCTACCTTTGCATTTGCACAAGAGGTTGCAAGGATAAGCTGATTTGAAAAATCAAGCCCTTTCATATATCCGTGGCACAGCCCTGCTAAAAACGCATCCCCTGCCCCTACTGTTGAAATAACCTCAACATTAGGTGGCGTAATTTTATATGCTTCGTCCTTAGTTACCCCTATTGCCCCACTTCCACCCAAGGTTACAACAACGCATTTTACACCATTTTTCTCTATTATTCCTCGTGCTTGAATTAAAACTTCTTCCTCTGTTAAGGTTTTTTTGCCAAGCATATCTGCAAGCTCTTTTACGTTCGGCTTTATACAATATGGCGATGCCTTTATTGCCTCTTTTAAAAGCGTTCCTCCACAATCTAAAAACACAGGCTTTTCATATTTATTTGCAATTGTAATAAGGTCAAAATATATTCTTTTTGACATTGAAGGCAAAATGCTTCCACTTATAACAACTATACTGCTTTTTTTCATATGGCTTTCATATTTCTGCATAAATTCATTAAGCTTGGCATCACTCACAGGTGAACCAGTTTCGTTTACCTCTGTCACTTTTCTTGTATTTGTATCCATTATTTTTATATTCAGCCTGCTGTTTTCGTCCACACGGACTAATTCCTCATTTATTCCCTCTGCTTTAAGCTCGCTAAGTAGCATTTCTCCATTTTGCCCACCAACGAACCCCAAAACGCAGGTATCTCTGCCCAATTGTGTTACTACCCTCGATACATTTATGCCCTTACTTCCTGCATTATATATTATTCTTGTCGCCCTATTTAGCTCAAACGGTTCAAAATCTTTTACAATATATGTTTTATCTACTGACGGATTTATAGTTACTGTTGTTATCAAAATGTTAGCCCCCCTTTAATTACCATATTATACTACTTTTTGCTTCGTTTTGCAAACTTTTTTCTATAATACGTAAATAAATATTGAACTTATACGAATAATATATTATAATAGTATAGTAACACTATTGATTATACTTTGTTTAGGGCAACCTAACAATTATAATACCATCCGTACTAGCTTGGGAGGCAGCGGTACCCTATGCCCATAATCCGCTATAATGGGGGCGAACGCTCTTCTGATAATTATTTGTTCCATGGTCTGACCTATTCGATTAGTGTTGAGAGCTTGGTCCTGTGCAATAAAAAGCTGTGAACCTCGTCAGGTCGGTAACGAAGCAGCGATAAGCAGATGTTTTTATGTGCCACAGGGCTGCCGAGCTTGAGCTATTTTGTTTAGGTATCGCTTGTGTCTTTAATTTGATGAAGAGCCGTACGGTTATAATACTAATTATTTAATTTTGGGTGTTGTGCTAGTCTGTTCAAAACAGCCATGCTAACACCTTTTATACTTATTTTAATTTGCAATAGAACGGAGGAATGTTATGGCATATCAGGCAATTTATCGAAAATGGCGTCCACTAACGTTTGAGGATGTTGTTGGGCAAACGCATATTACAGACACCTTGAAAACTGAATTAATCACTAACAGAGTTGCACACGCATACCTTTTTTGTGGAACTCGTGGAACTGGCAAAACTTCTACTGCTAAAATACTTAGCCGAGCTATAAATTGTGAAAATCAGCTAAATAACGGAAACCCTTGCAACGAATGTGCAAGCTGTAGGGGCATACTTAGTGGCTCGATTATGGACGTTGTGGAAATTGATGCTGCCTCTAACAATGGAGTTGATAATATTCGTGACCTTCGTGACGAAATTGCATACACACCTGCAAATGTTAAATTCAAAATTTATATTATAGATGAGGTTCATATGCTCTCGCCTGGTGCTTTTAATGCACTTCTCAAAACCCTTGAAGAGCCACCTTCTCACGCTGTTTTCATTCTTGCGACTACCGAGCCACACAAAATTCCTGCTACTATTCAATCACGCTGTCAGCGTTTTGATTTCCGCAGGATTTCTGCACACCATATTGCTGGCAGGATTGGTGAAATAACACGTAAGGATAATATTAATATAACACAAGATGCAATTCGCCTTGTTGCCGAGCTTGGTGACGGTTCTATGCGTGATGCTCTTAGTATTCTTGACCTTTGCAGTGGTATAACTGGCGAGATAACCCATGAGGACATTGAAAATGTTGCAGGAATTGTTGGCAAAACTGTTTTGCATAGCATTGCAAGCGCATTGACTCATAAAAATACCTCTGACGCTATTATTTTAGTTAATAAAATGATAGTTATGGGGCGAGATGTTTTAAACCTGCTTGATGAATTATTAGCTTATTTTAGAGAAATTTTAATATGCAAAATAATGGACAACCCTGAAGAAGTTTTGGACAAGGCAAGCGAGGATTTACTCCTTAGCAAAGACCTTGCAAGCTCTACATCAAACGAGGCTATACTGCACACAATTCGTCTTCTTGCTGATACTGTTTCGGTTTGCAAATATTCCACAAACCCACGAATTATGTTAGAGGCTACACTTGTGAAAATATGCAACCCTCAGCTGGATTCTACAAGTGAGGCTTTTGCTGTTAGGCTTAAAAATATTGAAGATGGAATTGTAGTAGGCAATGTTACTCCTGTTCCTGTTAATACTTATGTTCCAGAGCCTGTTATAGAAACTACTCAGCCTGTTATGGAAACTACTCAGCCTGTTATGGAAACTGTTTCAGAGGAAATTCCACAGCCTACTATTTCTATAACAGATACTTTAAAATGGGAAAGCATTGTTGATTCCATAAGCGTTCACAGCCCTGGGCTTTGTCACCTTTTACAAAAAACTAAA
>Ga0247840_10007923_pt1 | contig 14526 bp, 9 predicted proteins | sample LaCruzMarch2015__FD_192404 | JGI IMG/M metagenome (GOLD analysis project Ga0247840, IMG submission 192404) | Freshwater microbial communities from meromictic Lake La Cruz, Castile-La Mancha, Spain - LaCruzMarch2015_17m | ecosystem: Environmental > Aquatic > Freshwater > Lake | place: Spain...
CCGGACTTCCACCATTCTCTCGGCGCGAAGCCCGAGCCGGTCGACTGGAAGATCCACATCCCGCTGGTGTTGTTGCCGTAGTTGAAGAACGCGGCGATGTCGGCCTTGCCGTCGCCGTTGTAGTCGCCGGAGGTGAGCTTGACGTTGGACCACGCGAACAGGCCGGCCCCGGACTTCCACCATTCTCTCGGCGCGAAGCCCGAGCCGGTCGACTGGAAGATCCACATCCCGCTGGTGTTGTTGCCGTAGTTGAAGAACGCGGCGATGTCGGCCTTGCCGTCGCCGTTGTAGTCGCTGTCACCGCGCAAGATGGGATCGGCGCGTCCGGGCCACGAGGACGGCGCTGTAGCCCAGCCAAGATAGCTGGTGTGATGGCTGTTCGCGCCGAGTTGAATCGTGGACAATCCCGCATCCACATGCTGTCCGCCGCCGACGGAGATGCCGACGTGACCGTAGGATCCATAGCAGTTCCAGTAGACCAGAGCGCCTCGAGGGGCGCTCGCATCGCCTCGGTGGGCTCGGCCCTCGTTGACTGCCCGATTCCATCCTGTCAAAGCTGAGATCTCGATGTACTCCGTGTTCCAAGCGTTCTCTACGAACTTCTCGCACTGCTCGTAGGAACTGCGCCAGCCGTTTGGACCCTGCCAGGAGGACTGACCGACCCACTGCAGCGCCCACTGGACCTCTCCTTCGGCGTTGCCATCCCAAGCCAAGACCGCCGGTACAAACGTGAGGACTGCCAGCACGGCCAGCATGAACACACATAGAATTGGAAGGCGGCGCGGAACGAACGACGCCGTCACGACCCCCTCCGACGACGTGGATACCTCTCTCGTCGGACTCACCATCGCCGCGTTCCTTGCGGCTTGCCATCGGGATGCGCCGTCACAACGCCCCCCTTGCTCTCTCGATCGCCACTCCACCAGGTCCTCCTTCGTTCGTTCGCCGCTCCACCCAGTGCCTGAGGCCCCGGCTTGCCTGCTCTTCGGTCAGCGCCGCGGACTGAGGTCGAGCTTCTCCACCAGTTGATATCGACCGGGGCATGCCGCAACTTGAGTTAGCTGAATCGGACATACGCCTATGTCGACCGGTGCACGCGTGCTGGACCCTTGGAGGAGACGGCCACGCGACGAGGTGCCTTGGGCTCACCCTTGCGGTTCTCGCGCCGGAGCAGTCGTCAGAACAGGCTGTCCTGCCTTGCGGCATCGCCCGTTGTGGCGGACTGATCAGCTGTGCTGGTAGACCAGGACGTGTCCGCGCGCGCCGCGATCTCATCGAGCAGCGCGCGGTACCCCCGCTCGCCGAGGAGATTGCGCGCGTGTAGCTGGCACTCGCGCCACGATTCCTCCGCGCTCTGCGCGAGCTGCCAGTCGTAGAATCGCGGCCCGAGCCGGCTCGCCACCGGCTGCGGATGCTGGGCGCGCTCGTCTTGGCCGAGGCCGCAGCCGGCAAGCCGAAGGGTCTCCGGCGGCATCCAGCCTTCGCCGTCGTTCTGACCGAGGAACGCCTCGATGCCGGCGTCGCAGTCGCCGCCGCAAGCCCGGATCTTCTCCTCGAGGTCGTGGAAGGCGACGAGGGCGAGCACGGTGTGGCGGAGCTCGGGGTCCTTCTCCTTGTCGAGGCGCCAGAAGCCCTTCGGGTCGGCCGTGGCTCCTGCGACGCCGTCACCGATCACCAGGAAACGGGCGTCCTCTTCCGAGAGCCCGTAAATCGCCATCATCGATGCATCCGCCATGCAGCGCGCCCGCAGCCTGGCGCTTTCGGTGAGGTGCCAGAGCGACCGCAGGCCGTTGGCCGGCTGCGTCGGCCCGATCCAGGCCGGCGCAAAGACCGCGTTTGCCGCTGTGAGCGCCAGAGCGAGGGGCTCGATCCCGTGAAGCGCGCTGGGCGTCACGGGGAGCGGAAGCTCAGCGAGGATGAAGTAGTTGAGATGGAGGCCGGTGAGGCGGCGGCGCGCCGCGAAGTCGAAAGCCAAGGACGACATCGTGTACTGCAGTTGCAGGGCGAAGCGCGAATCGACCACGGGCGCGCTGTTGCCACAGGGAATCATCGGCACGCAGGAGGCGATGGAGGTTCGCGCGTTCGTGGCTGAAGTGATGTCCATGAAGGCCGCGCGCAAGAGAGGCCCATGCCCGCCGGACCGATCGGGGACTCCCCCTTCGGCCGACGCGGACGCGTAGGTGTCGGCGCCCATCAGGTACTGCGGCTCGATCTGCTTGCGTTCCCAAGGAATGTCGCGCCACACCGCGCCGCGCCCCTTGCCGCTCACCCAGCCCTTCTGGCTGAAGTCGAACTGGCCGATCATGCGGCCCTCGTAGAGCGGCAGCGCGATGTCCTCCGCCCGGTCCTCGCGAATCCACGCGCCGGCCTCGCGCGAGAGGATGATGTCGGCGGGGATGTCGGCACGCGGGACGGGCAGCGAGTCGTAGGGCGGCTGGGCGCAGCGGAGCCGCCACGTCGTACGTGCCACGTCGCCGGGCTTGAGCAGATGGCCGAGGGCGAAGCGGGCTTCGGCCGTCCGGCGCTCGGGGCCGGCGCTCGTGTCGAACAGCCAGTCTTCCAGTTCGACCTCGGCCGGCACGACACGCGCCGGGTCGACGGCCAGCTCGCGCCACAGCTCCTCGATGGGCCGCCAGTCGCCCTTGAGCCAGCGGCTGTATTCGTCGGGGCGGTAGCCGCGCTCCTCCCACCACGGCCGCGGCGGGAAGAGCTTCGAATCGTTCGTCATGTCGAACTCGCGCGCATACGTGATGCCCCAGCCGTCCGGCCCGTCGTCGCCGAGAAGCACCGAGCCTGCGTAGATCTTCTCGAGGATCTCGAGGTCGCGCGCCGACTGGATCTCGAGGATCGCGCGCGAGCGCGGGCTGAAGCGCTCGACCTGCTCGCGCGCGTAGGGCACGGCAAGCTCCTCGGCGCGCTCCCAGTCCTCAAGGGCGCGGCGCATGAATGCGGTGCGGATGGCCGCGGTGCGCCCGCCCTTCTCGATCACGACGGCGTTGAACTTGAAGCGGCCGTCGATGTCGAAGACCTTGTCGCGGTTCTCGAAGCCGAAGAGCCACTCCCAGCGGCAGTGATCGAGGAACAGCTCGCGCAGGCCGCCAGTTCCATGGTCGGAGTACAGGCCCGAAGGCACGATGAAGCCCAGGCGCCCGCCCTGGCGCAGCAGCGCGTGCGCCTGCTCGAGGAAGGCTTTGTAGAGATTGATGTCGGCCGAGCCCTGGTGGCGGAAGGCGTGCCGCGGGTCGGCGTAGCCGCTACCCGCGGCGCGCGCCCCGCGCCAGCGCGCGTGGAAGGCGTCGTTCTCGCGGCCACGGGCAATCGCGAAGCGGTCGCCGCCGGCCTCCTTGTCCTCCGGGTCGCCGAAGGGGCTCGCGGCGGCGCGCATGTAGTTCGACTGGGCGCGGAAGTCGGCGTTGTAGTCGAGCCAGCCGCGCTCGGTCGGCTCGCCCGCGAAGTACTCGGTTTGACGCCGCAGGGCCTCCTGCTTGCCGTAGCTGCGGTACAGCGGGTCGATGTTGCTGAAGAACTCCTTGGAGCTGGGCTTGGCGATGTCCCAAGGCGGGTTGCCGACTACGGCGTCGAAACCGGCGCCGTGGGCGCCGAAGACGTCGGGGAACTCCAGCTCCCAGTGGAAGAAGCGCTTCTCCGCGGCGATGCGGGCGGCGAGGGCGGCGGTGGGCGCGGAGGGCGCCGCCAACGTAGTCGGCAGCGGCGCCTCGGCCAGCCGGTCGGCCGGCCAGAACCAGCAGGCGCACCAGAGGTCCATCGCATCCTTGAGCTGGCGATAGGCCGGCGAGCCCAGCAGCTCGTCGCGGTAGATGCGGGCGCGCTCGCCGGCGTCTTGCACGGGCAGGTCGTGGAGGCGCGCGAGCGTCGCGAGCGCGCCGTCGTGCACCGACGCGGCCTCGGCGCTCAGGTCGCGCTCGTCGAAGAGCGTCGGTCCGCCGAGGAAGCGGCGCAGGTCCGGGGTCAGCACATCCTTGACGAACGCTTTGATCGCCTTCCCGCGCGCATCCTTGGCGAAGTGCACGCCGTTGCCGTGGCCCTTGTCGCCGCCCTCGCGGTTCTTGAACGCCATCACCGGATAGTGGCGGAAGGTGTCGAACCAGGCCCCCACCAGCGAGTTGCCGCACTTCACCTTGTGGTCGAGGAAGCTGAAGGGCAGCTCGCGGTCCATGGTCTCGATCCAGAGGCTCAGGCGGCAGAGCTCCACGGCCAGCGGGTCGAGGTCGACGCCGTAGATGCAGCGCTCTACCACGTGACGACGGAGGACGGCCTTGAGGCGCGGCTCGAAGGTGTCGTCGTCGGGTCGGCACGGCAGCAAGTCGTGGCCGAGGCGCTCCTCGGGTTCCTGTTCTTCCGGCGACGGCGCCACGAGATGCACAAGCGCCCGCTCGCCCTGCTCGCTGATGCGCCCGTGATAGTGCAGCGACTCATAGAGCGCGTCGGTGAGGTAGCGCAGCGTCGCGACCGGAAAGGTGCCCGAACCGCAGGCCGGATCGCCGACCTTGAGGGCGAGGATGTCCTCTGGCGGCTTGGGCGCCCAGGCGCTCGCGGGTGCGTCGCGGTCGGGCGCGCCGTCCGCGCCTGCAGGCGGGTCGTAGGCGAGCGGGCGTAGCGTGCGCTGCACGGTGGGCACGGCCAGGCCGGGGCGCGTACAGAAGGTGCCCGAGCCCTTGCGTGTGCCGCCCCAGCGCACCAGGTACGACTCGCCGGGCAGCACCACGCGCGCCACAAGCTGGCGCGCCTTTCGCGCGACTGCGGCCTCGTGGGCCAGGCGCTTCTCGGGGCTGGGCGCGCCGCGCGGCGCCTTGACGAGCTTGCCGGCCAGCACCGCGCGGCGCGCCCACACCTCGGCGCGCGTGCGCGTGGTGTGGCGCTCGTCGATGGCCTCGGCGGCCTCTGCCTCGTCCACGTCCACGGCTTCATCGTCTGCGTCGTCGGTGTCGTCATCGCTCGCGGCCTCGGGAGCCTCTTCCCCGCCGTCCGCCTCGGGATACTCACCCTCAGCCTGAGACTCTCCCCCATCGGCGCTCGTGTCCTTCATCTTCTCGAGCAGACTGGCCAGGGCGCGGTCGTCCATGGCTTCGAGGCGCGAGAGCGGCAGCGCCGGCTGGTCGCCGATGGCGAGGAAGATCACGGGGTCGCCCGCAGGCGCTGTCTTGAGCTCGAAGTCGAGCAGGCCCTCGTAGAGGATGCCGATGTACTCACTGGAGAGGTCCGAGAAGTCCACGGGCGCCGCCACCCAGATGCCGGCCCTGCCCTGGCGGAGCTTCACGCGCGTGCGCGTGATGAGCTCCAGCATGCCGTGCACGTCGCGGTCGGGCAGCCGCTCGCGCTGGAAGCAGGCGCACTCGAACACGGCGAGCGCGCGGGTGAGCCCGTCCGCGGCCAGCGGGTCGCCGGGCGCGAACAGCTCCCCGCCGTAGGCGGGCACCGGCAGCGCCGGATGCGACGAGCCTTCGTACACGAGCGCGAACAGCGCCAGCACCCGCGGCCACGCGGCGTAGGAGCGCGCAAGGCGCGCGCCGCCGCGGGCGGCACCCTTCTCCAGCTCTTCGATCAGGCCGCCGAGCCCGTAGCTGCCGTGGTACAACGCGTTGTCGCGCGGCAACAGCTCGCGCGACTCGGCGAACAGCACGACCACCATACGCATCACGACGCGCACGGCGGCGCGGTAAATATCGGCCGGGTCGACGTCGGCGGCATGCTCGCGCAGCGCCTCGCCGTGACCCTGCACCAGAAACTCGACGGCCTCGCGCACACGCTCGCCGAGCACCGCCGAGAGCTCGGCCTGCCCCTTGCGGCTGTCGAGGATGGCCTGCTCCAGCGGCGCCCGCCCGCCGTCGGCCGGCGGCGTCCAGAGGGCGGGCTGGATGAGCGTGCGCAGGGCGTCCACCTGAGGCGAGAGCTCGCCCTCCTCGAGCCACAGGTCGGCGTCCCACTCGCACCAGGCGTCGATGTCCAGGCCGGCGAAGATCAGGCGCCACTGGCGGCCGTTGGTGAGCAGCGCCAGGCGCTCGTCGCCGCCGCGCAGCCATCGCACCACCTGGCTGGCCGTCTTGCGCCCGCGGCCGACGCCGACGCGCTTCTCAGCATCGATGAAGACGGGCAAGGTGCCGCCAGCGGCGCCCAAGGCTCCAGCGGCGCCGCGCCAGAGCTGGCGCGGCTTCACCGTCTCGCCGGTGAGCGCGCGCCGGCCCCACTCGGCGCCGACCGCCGAGCCGCGCAGCCACGTACCGCTGCGTGCGTCGAAGCCGCAGACCTGCTCGAGGACGAAGCCGGCCAGCTCGGCCGGGTCGGCGGCGCCCTCGAAGAGGTTGCCGGCACGGCGGCGCAGCTCACGCTCGACGTACCACTCAAGAGGCGCCGGCGCGAAGCGCGCCACGGCGCTCAGGCGCTGCGGGTCGAGCAGCAGGCCGCCGTGACGGAGTTGCGCCCAGCCGGGCACCTCAAGCGCAGCGGCGGCCCGGCTCATCGTGCCGGCTCCGGCAGCCGGATCTCGACGCACACCGGGAAGACCTGGACCGGGGTGGGCATGGCGTGCCGTTTCGGCAGCAGGTGGCGCACGATGCGCTCGCGTTCGCGTTCGAGCTGCTCGCGCACCTCCTCGTAGTGGCGGCGCCGGCGCGCGACCTCGGCCTGCTTCTCGTCGATCGAGCGGTCCAGCTCGTCGAGGAGCGCGTCCTGGTCGAACAGCGTGCCCTGCTCGCGCTGCACCTTGAGCTCCCCGATCTCGCGCTCGAGCTTCGCCAGCGTGCTCTCCTGGATGAGCGTCGAGACCTCGCCCTGCCGGCTGCGGTAGCGCTCCTCCTCCGAGGCCTTCGCCTCTTCCCCGGCCCTCGCCAGCTCGATGCGCAGGGCTGTCGTCAGGTCGTCGCCGTAGGCGCCCAGAAAGCGCTTGAGATCGGGCAGCACGTCGTCGAACAGGTCGGAGGCGCGGGCGATCAGGCGCTCGTCGCCGGCGGGCCGCGCCCCTCGCAGCGCGACCGCCGGACGGTGCGGCAGCGGGTCGGTCAGCGCCCCGCCGCGGATCGGGAAGGCGATAGTGCGCACCCAGTGGTGAAAGGTCTCGCGCAGCTCGTTGACGGCCAACTCCTCCACGGAGAGCAGCACGAGCGCGTCGAGGTCGCCGGGCACGCCGTTGACGCGCACCGTCCAGCGCGAGACCTCGTCGCCGGTACCGGGGAAGCGCCGGCGAGTGAGCGAGGCGAAGGTGCGTTCGAGCATGGGATGCGACAGGTGCAGCAGGGCCACGTCGGCGCGCGGAGAGAACACCAGGCGCTCGCCGACGCGGTCGATGAAGGGCTCGGGGCCGAAGGCGAGCCGAGCCACCGGCCCGCGTCCGTCACGGCGCGCGCCCAGCCGCAAGGATTCGTCGACCACCTCGGCCCAGCCCGGCAGGTCGGGGCGCACGAGCCTAAAGGTGCCGGGCTCGCGGGCGGCCTCCACCTGCGGCCGGCCGACGTTGATCGCCATCGCCGCCTCAAGCGTGTCGCGCACCGCCGGGCCGTCATGGTCGAGCTCGGCGGCCAGAGCCGCGACCTGCTCGGCCGCCCCTGCGCCGTGCTCACCGGTTGCCGGCGTGGCATCGGCCTCGATTGCGGCGCGACCGCTGGCGCGTGCGAGCCGACGGTCGAGGTCTGCCTGCACGGCCTCGGCGCTCTCACCGTCGACGAGGCGACGACGCGCCGCCTCGTCGAAGAGCTCGTTGGCCGAGCCCAGGTCCTCGCGGATGTCGTTGGCCTTGCGCAGCACGTGGGCCAGGAAGCGCAGGTCCTGATCCTCCGCGGTCATGAAGTGGAAGATCTGCACATCGCGCGCCTGCCCGTGACGGTCCAGGCGGCCGTTGCGCTGTTCCAGCTTGGACGGGTTCCAGGGGCAGTCGTAGTGCAGCACGTAGCGCGCCGTGCGCTGCAGGTTGAGGCCCTCGGACGCGGCGTCGGTGCCGAGCAGCACGCGCACCTGCTCGGCGGGGTCGTTGAAGGCCTGCTTCACCAGGTCGCGCTCTGCTTCGTCCATGCCGCCGAACAGGGTGAGGAAGCGCTCGGACCCGCGGCTCTCGCGCGCGTAGCGCTCGCGCAGGCGACGCGCGAGGTAGTCGAGCGTGGTCTTGTACTCCGTGAACACCACGAGGCGCTCGTCGTCGCGCCAGGCGCCGTCACGGCGCAGGAGGCGGTCGATCACGCCGACGAGGGCGTCGAAGCGCGCGTCGGCGGCCGGGTCGTGCTCGCCCACCTGCCCGGCCGCGTGCTGGAGGCCGAGCCCGGCCAGCGCCGCGTCGATGCCCGCGATCTCGTCGGCAACGTGCGGCCCGGCCTGCTTGAGCCAGGCGCCCACGACGCCGGCCGCCACCGCCTCGCGCGACTGCGTCTCGCGATCGTCGCCGGTCTCGCGTTCCACGGTGCGCCGCGCGGCGTCCACCTCGGTCTCGCTGGCCGCCTGCGCGTCGTCGAGACCCTCGCGGCAACGGCTCCACGATTCGCCGAAGGCCACCGGGCAGCTCAGCAGGCGCTTGCCCAGGATCTCCACGGCGAAGCTGCCGGCGCGCCGCCGCTTGCGGTCGCCGGCGGCGATGTAGGCACGCATCGCGGTGCGGAACTCGTCGAACGCGCCGGTGAGCGCGAGCTCCTGCGGCGAGAGGGCGAGCATGAGCGCCTGCGGCTCGAGCCGCGTGCAGAACTTGGGCGGGTCGCTGCGCGCGTTGATCTCGCGCTTGAGGCGGCGCACCACCACCTGCTGCACGCGGCTGCGCTCCGCCGGCCGCAGCTCGTCGGTCTGGCTGAAGCGCACCGGGTCGAGGATCTCGAGCAGGCCGGTGAAGCTGCGCGTGTGGCCGTTGTGCGGCGTCGCGCTGAGGAAGAGGCGATGCTCGAAGCGCGGCGCCAGCAGGCGCACCATGCGGCAGAGGTCGCTGTCCTCCCCGAACGGCGACGGCATGAGATTGTGGCACTCGTCCACGATCAGCAGGTCCCAAGGCAGGTGCGGCGAGCCCGGCGGGGTCTGGCAGGCGGCCATGAACTGGTCGAGCACGTCGTCCTGACGCAGGTAGTGGTACGAGGCGATGATGCGGCTGAACGAGCGCCAGGGGTTGGCGTCCATGCCCAGGCGGCGGCGCAGCGTGGCCGTCTCGTCGCGGTCGACGAGGTTGAAGCGCAGCGAGAACTTGTCCCACATCTCGTCGCGCCACTGCAGGCGCAGCGAGGCGGGCGTGAGGATCAGCACCCGCTGGATGCGGCGGCGGATGAGCAGCTCGCTGAGGATCAGCCCGGCCTCGATCGTCTTGCCGAGGCCCACGTCGTCGGCGAGCAGCAGGTTCACGCGCGGCATGCGCAGCGCCTTGAGCAGCGGCACGAGCTGGTAGTCCTCCACCTGCACGGCGCCGTGGAACGGGCTGCGGATGGGCAGGCGCTCCAGCGGCCCGGAGCCGTCCGGGTCGAGGAACGGCATGGCCGCCGTCCAGCGCGCGGCGCGCAGCAGCGCGTCGAAGTCGTCGGCCGGCATGGGGCCGGAGCGCGACGGGTCGGGCAGGGCGGTGGGCTCGAGCAGCAGCTTGTGGGGCTCGAGCTCCCAGAGAAGCTGTTCCTCGACCGGGTGCTGGTCGTCCTTGTACTCAACGTGGACCAGGTGCAGACGGCCGTTCTCGCCGTCGAAGGGCTCCACGCCGGCGACCACGCCGCGACGGTTGCGGACGGTGCAGAAGAGGCCGGGACGCGGGATCTGCGTGCCGGAGGCCGGACCCGGGCTCACCGCGACCGTTCCTCACGCGGGCGCCGACGAAGCGTCGTCGCAACGAAGCAGTTCACCAGAACAAGCCCCCGACCTTGATGACGCCGTGGACGGCGCGGCGCACGCGCCCTCGTCAACCCTATCACCGGCGTGGGACGGGTCTGACACACCTCTCGACCGCGGCGGCCACGGCGCGCCCAGCCCGATCGATGGCCCGTCATCCGGGTCTCACCGTCTTCCCATGTCACTCCAACATGCGCCTCGAGGCGCGGTTCGTCGCGCGCCGGGCTATCCTCGATGCCGTCGATTCCTACGAGCTCGTCGAGTCATACCCGGACGACAAGTACCTGCCGAGCTACCTGTTCCTGGCACGGCCTCTCGGCGACGCGATCCACGTCTTGTTTGCGGTGGACGTCAGGGGAGACAATGTCCGGGTCGTCACCGCCTATCGACCAAGTGCGGACGAGTGGATGGACGATCTCAAGACCAGGAGGGTCTTCCGATGAAATGCGGAGTCTGTGGAGCCAAGATGACGCGGGCCGTGAGCGACCTGCCCTTCAAGACGTCGGACCATACGATAGCCATCCTCAAGGGCGTCCCCGTGCTCCAGTGCGGCAACTGCGGCGACTACCTTCTGGACGACGTTGTCATGCGCCGCGTGGACGAGATCCTGTCTGGCGTCGCCGGGGCGGCGGAGCTCGAGGTCATCCGCTACGCCGCCTGAGGTCGAGCACGCAGCCCGATCGCTGTGAACCTGGTGCGCCCAGGCGGCGCCCGCAGGGCGCGAGCCATCTGCCGAGCGCTCTGGTTACCGCAAGAGGAGGCAAGCGAGCGTGACGCGGCAGGACGCGCATCGAAGGCTCACGGTCCCGCAGCAGGACGCGCGGCATCGCGGATTCACGCTCCTTCAGAGCCAGTATCTTGCGTTCATCCGCCCGTACACCGTGATTCACCGAGTACCACCTGCCGAAGCGGACATGCGCGCAGAGTCAGCCCGCAATCGCGCGTGACGCCCTGCTGGTCACGCGCCCAACCCTCGCTGACGCACAGAGCGGAAGCGAGAGTGGACCCTCAGTCGATCGCCATGGGGAGCCATCGGGGAGCAGGCGCTCCTGGACGAGCACCGCTGCTTCGTGAACGAAGAAGCGGACAACTCCGAACACGTGCCTCGGATCGCGAGGATCGCCGAGCCGGTCCGGAGCTCCTTGGAACGCGAGGGCTGCGGCGCTGCGGACGCAGACCTCGTCAAGTGGGTCTCATCGACCTCGGGCGCGCCCTGTTCGTGGAGGAATGGAAGAGACCGCTCCCCGGTGACGGCGGAGCCCCCCCGCGGAAGCAGAGGCGCTCGCCGAGCTCGAGCGCTGCCTTCGCGACCGGCGGCGGTACTTTGTGTCCCCCTCCCTGTCAACGGGATCAGCGGTGACGTCGGCGAGCGACACCCGGCGCCAGTCGCGGCGGCCGAATGAGCTCGAATACGCCAACCGCCACTTGCCACCGGCATGCTCCCCAGGCGCCCGGCGTACCTGCAGCCCCAAACGACTACAGACCGCGCCAAGCGCCTGCTCCACTTTGGGGCGCTCGCTCAGCATCGTCTCGCGCTCGACCGCGCCAACGACGTTGATGTCGATGTCGACCGACAGGCGTGGCACGTCGAGGACGAACAGGTTGAGCGCCGTGCCACCCTTCAGCGCAATGCGCCAAGCACGTCGAGCAACCGCGCCGCCCTCTCGAACGCTTCGGCCCGAAACCCGGTGGCTGCCGCTTCTCGCGTGAGCTGCGCAGCCGTGAGCATCAGGCGGTCTCCTCCCAGCGCCGCAGCGCGACATCGTCGGGAACGACGAGGTTCCAGCCGCGGACGAGGCGACCCGAGGTGCGAGTCGAATCGAGGTAGCGCGGCTGTCGCGGAGCAAGGCGACGCAACCCGGCGAGCTGATCGTCGTCGATCAGCAGCTCATCGCGATGCTGCTCGAGGAAGTAGCCGACCCGCGCGACGGTGATCGCCGATCCCAGGCGCAGCGCGTACTCGGTGACGGCGTCGATGTCCAGGTACTCGACCATCTCCAGAGAGCGCCACACCTCCTCCCATCCGCCGCATCGCTGCGGGGAGTGAAGCACGTCGACCATGCTTCGCTCCAGGCTCGTCACGTACAGCCGCCCGCCACCGTGCGTCACTGCCTCCAACCCACCGCCCTTGTCCGGCAGCCCGCGAAGCGGCGCCGGCGTCTGTACCGGCAGATACTCGTCACCGCGGAAGGCGAAGGGGCGTCGCCGATCGTCGGTGAGGTAGTCGAAGCGGCGCCAGACCGAGTAAGACTTGCCGAAGAACTGCAGCGCGGCGTGGTAGGCGACCGCAGCGTCATCCGCGAGTCGGCTGGTCACCAGGAACGGGTCGACCGGGGACTGCCCTGGGTCGACGCCACGAAGCACGGTCGCGTACAGGCCGCGCCGCACGCGCACGATGCGCCCGCGGACGATGTGCCTGGCCAGCAGGTTCTTGGCGGTGCTGGTACTGCGACCGGCGCCGGAGCGTGCGGCCAGAAACTCCTGCATCGTGAACACCGGATGCGTCTCGAAGAAGTCCTCTGAGCGCACGGCACTTGTCCCTTCACGCAGTCAGCACTACCGAGAGTAGTGCTTACTGCACACGAGAGCAAGAGACCGCATTGCCTCACAATCAAAGTACTCCAACGCGATTCGTTGCTTCAGATGCCGCGAGCACAGCATCTGCGACGACCACATCTGGATCGAAGCCGTGCGCCGCGGCGGCATCGCCAAGCACGCCGGCTGCCACACTCTGCGGCACTGGTTCGCGACGCACCTTCTCGACGTGGCCTACGGCGTCCGCGTCGTCCAGGAACCGCCTGGGCACAAGGATGTCGGTACGACTATGATCTCCACGCACGTGCTTGACCGTGGCGGCCAAGGCGTGCGCAGCCCGATCGACGGCCTGTGAGGCGGCTCTCACAGACTGCCCATGTCACCCGCCCGGTCGAGGCGCTGCTGTCTTGCGCAGAAGGAGGCCGTCTGTGCCGGCGGTCTTGTGCAAACTGCACACTACTTTTCATGCGACGAGGGGGAGGTTCGTTTCGATGGCGACGATTGCACCAGGTACGTGGGTCGAGCTCATCGAAGGCGAGTCGCAGCGGTTGTCCTTCCCTCCTCCGCGCACGGCGCTCGTAGTCGCCGTGCATCGTGCCGCCGTCAAGGCGCGGGGCAATCCGCTCACATTTGTCGCGTCCATCGATGACGGACAACGCGTTGACTGGGTCGGAGCCATCGACGAGACCATGCTCAAGGTGACGGGTGGGCCAGTCGCATCCCCTCGCGCAGCGGTCGGAAGGAGGCTGCTGGCAGGAGCTTCATGCTGGAAGGTCGTCCGCCCGGATTGTTGACCTCGCCCGGTGTCGCCAATCCATACCTGACTTTGTACGGCGGGAACCGCCCATGGGTCGTGCTTGGAGAACTACTGAACGGCAGCCTCGTTGCTGCTCCGCTGAATGATGCGCGGGGTAACCCGAAGTGGTACGCGCCCGAGATCGCCGCAGCCCACCTGCTCTTCCCGAACGCCAAGCATTCGCAGCTGGAGCTGGCTCACCTTTGGTCATTGCCGCCCGGACTGCCATCGTCTGGGGAAGTGGATGCCGCAGCGCGGCAGGCACTCGGTCGCGACGTGGTCGGCTACTACGTGTGAGCGTGTGCCCAACAAGCGCGTCCAGCAGACAGGACGCCTCAGAAGGTGTGCTCGAGTTGAGGCTGAGGCGCCAGGCGCGCTTCAGCCGATGCGACGTTATGCGGCCCGATGGCGAGCCGCTAGAATGCCGTGAATGAAGGTCCATGAGCTCATTGCGCAGATCGTAGCTGACGGTTGGATCCTGGTCCGGATCAAAGGTAGCCATCGCCAGTTTCATCATCCGGCCAAGAAGGGAACAGTCACTGTCTCGGGCAAGCCTGGCGTTGACATTCCTCCGGGCACTCTGAATAGCGCGCTGAAGCAAGCCGGGCTGAAGAAATAGGAGCGAACTGCCATGCGATATCTGGTCGTAGTTGAAAAGGGTCCCACATCGTACGGTGCGTATGTTCCGGATCTTCCTGGTTGCGTCGCCGCCGGGGATACAAAGGACGAAGTGCTTACTCTGATTCGCGAAGCGATCGAGTTTCACTTGGAAGGTTTGGCGCAGGACGGAGAGCCGATTCCACCACCTGCGTCGACCAGCGAGCTCGTTGAAGTGGCGGCCGCATAACAAGTCATGCCAGCGGACGGCGTTCGGCCGCCGCAGGGGACGTCGCGCGCAGCGGCGCAACGCTTGTCCGTACTCCGTGAGATCCCGAAGCTGGAATTGACGCCCGCGATTCTGCGACTCGCCGCGGCTCTGGTGACGGATGGCGCCATTTCGCGAGAGGCTGGGCAGGATGCCCTTCATGTCGCGGTCGCTGCAGTCCATGGGATGCACTACCTCCTCACCTGGAACTGCTGGCACATCGCGAACGCTTCGCGGCGAAACCGCATCATAGGGTGCAGCTGCGTAAACCAGCAGCAAGTGCTGCTTTCCACCAGTACAACGGCTCCCCGGAGGCTATGGGAGCCCTCACGATACGATTGCCGCTAGCGACCCGAACGGAGCTCGCATGGAGACCGTCGTCACCCTGAAGATCGCGCTTCTGCGCGCCAAACCGCCCATCTGGCGGCGTCTCGAGGTGCCGGCCTCGAACCACCTCGGTGATCTGCACCACACGCTGAACGCCGCTATGGGCTGGCTCGACTCCCACCTACACACGTTCGACGTCGACGGGCTCGAG
>Ga0247840_10007926_pt1 | contig 14523 bp, 11 predicted proteins | sample LaCruzMarch2015__FD_192404 | JGI IMG/M metagenome (GOLD analysis project Ga0247840, IMG submission 192404) | Freshwater microbial communities from meromictic Lake La Cruz, Castile-La Mancha, Spain - LaCruzMarch2015_17m | ecosystem: Environmental > Aquatic > Freshwater > Lake | place: Spain...
ATCATCTCATCCACATCCGAGAGCCGGACCCTGAAGACCTCCGCCAGGATCTCCTTGGCCGTCTGGAACTCCAAGGCCTTTGGATTCATCCAAGAAGTGCAATGCACCACAGCTCTCTTCTGTGGCCTTATTAGCTGCTCAAGACCTCCTGCCATAATATGTCTATTCTACTGGCAAAGTTAAGTAGTTTCGCCGGAAAAATATTGCAGAAAAGCATTTTTACATAAATGGAAAGCTTGAATAACATACAAAGAGATGAATGAATCCATGAAACTGACTAAAGCCTTCTTAATGCTGCCTATGTTGTTCTTGGTTTTGCTTGCACAATCGCGGCATAAATCGAGAATTTGATCTCTGATCCGCTGTTTAGACATTTGACTTTAGATCGGTATCTTTGATGCTCATAAAAGTTTCTTCTAGGACCCTTCTTTTCCCATTCCGGACCCCCCACCCCAAAACTAGCATAATTTCTACCTGCATATCCTCTTTCCTGGCCAATTCGCCGTAACAATGTAACAAACACACATAAGAAAACTAAGATTTAAATATTAGAAATTAATATGGTTCACACCGAATGACTAATTCAAAGTCTCATGCACGCAAAAAGAAAGGAAAACGCCGGTCACATCCCCGGAAGATGAACACTCTGCGATACCAGTTCGACCAAATCGTCCAAGGATCGGAGGATCTTGCGCTGAGAACTCCTCTTCCGCTTATCGTGATCGCGACCTATCTCAATCGTCTCGGCTTCAAAGAGAGCATCAATCGTTATGTTAAATGGGACCCTGCCCAGTGGAAATATAGTCCAGGAGTTTTAGCACAGCTTCTGATAATAGCGGTATTCATTCCAGCAAATAAAAAAGTAGCATTAAGCCGGATTCGTCAAGTTTATGCCGGTATGGACCTTGAATTGTTAGCTGGCGAACCAGTTGAACCCGCAGAGTTGTTCGATGGTTTCTTTGCAACCATGCTGGATCGCTTATGGGAGGCAGGATGCGAGAATTTTTTAAGTACAATAGCCCTGACGGTACGTACTGTATTTGATCTGCAACCAAACTATGTTCTTCACTCGGACACCACCTCTCACGTCCTGTATGGAGATTATGACTCATCAGAAGATGCTTCTGATCCTTCCCTTGTCCGCCCAACATACGGCTATAGCAAGGATAAGCGGGATGATTTGAAACAGATCATGACCGGGATGGTGACTGATGGAGATGGACTCATTCGTTTCAGCCACGTTCTTGACGGGAACACGGCTGACTGTAAGTATAATTATATGATGATAAAAACACTTCAGGAGGTGTACGGAGACGATTTCAGTCGTTATACCTACATCGCGGACAGTAAAATGCTGAATAAGAAGAACTTGGATCTCGTCTCCCGTGACGATAAACCGGTAAAGATAATCTCCCGCGTTCCTGAAAACTTCGCAGGAAAGCTTGCAGAAAAAATTCGTATTCTGGCATATGAAAAACAAGAATGGAAAAGCCTTGGGATCTGCTGCGAACATCCTGCCGGGAGGGGAAAAGAACCGGAATACTGGGGTCAGACATTTAAACGACAAGTCTTTGGCTTATCATTCTGGATTCATATTTATAGAAGCGGTGATGCAGAACGTCGTCTGCAGTCAAAGATAGAAAAGGATCGTGCAAAGTTTGAGTCAGATCTAAAAATTTTGACGGATAGAGAGTATGCCTGTGAGCCGGATGCAAACACCGATCTTGTGGCATTCCTCAAAACTCATTCGAAATCCTTCTTTTCGGCAAGTCTTTTTGCTGCTTCATCGGTCAACGAAAAGAATCCGGTAGGAAGGCCATCAGCGAAGCCCAAACCAAAACAGATTGAGGTTGTATGGGCGGTAAGTGCAGGACAAATCATACAAAATGAAGGAAAAATTGAACGCCAGCGTCAGAAAGATGAATCGTTTTGTCTTCTGACGAATATTGATCCGGATACTTTGGGCAGCAAGGAGGTTCTTCTGAGGTATAAGGCTCAGCACAAAGTGGAACATAACTTCAGTGTACTTAAGATGCCTCTGCTAGCTTCAACGTTATTCCTTGAAAGACCGGAACGAATTGAAGCGATGATGACATTACTATACTTTAGTGTCCTGATGCATGGAATCCTGCAAGTGATATCCAGAACCAGGATTGCCACTTGTGAGGAACCGCCCCGATTAGGAACGGATAACAAGCCTCTAATTCGTCCGAAGTCTGAGACAATGCTGAATATTCTTGCCATGTTTGAGATCATTTCCAAGGGGGATGCTGTCTCGATACGAAGCAAAGCGCCGGAAAGAAGAACGCAATTGGATCAGTTGTTATATCTCGTTGACTTCAGTCCTACCTCGATCTGATTTGACCTTAGCATGAGATCCTTGTCAGAGGGCCTTATTGAGTCTGGACTGTCGATGCTTGATGGAATGAGTTTGAGCGGATCCCAGGGAGAACGTCTTTTTGCCATTGCTCCGGATAGGTTGGGAGTTATTCCCATTTTCTCTGCTCTTATGGGAGCGGTTCAGATCCTATAATTAATGACGATTTTTTAGGGGGGTCTGTAATGGGAACTTCTTATGCATCTCCTCATAGGACCAAGCCAAGTCCTCGGAGCTGTGGAAGTCATCACCAGATTTGACCCGAATCGGCTCTGATAAAAACTAAACGATAAATAGTTTTAAAACAAGAATAACATCATGGATAATCAATCGTTACAAACAACAGCGACTATTGTTACAATGATTACCGCTATTGCAGCAATCGCGTTTGGCTATTATCAATTCGAGCAACAACTAGATCTTGCCAACCTAATTGCGCACGCTAATATTAAGCCTCTTCTAGAGATACGTTCCGATAATTCAAATAACGAAATGTCAGTAAATCTTACCAACCTCGGACTCGGCACAGCAGTAATAACGAGCATTAAATTCTATAGAGACAATGATGTCAATTCAAGTGTCTATGACCCATACAAATTGACCAATTTCCCTTATGATTTTTATACTTGGAAATTTGCAGAGAATGTAACTTACATGCGACCAGGCGAAATTAGAGTGATGGCAAGGATAACTAGGGGTCATCTTAAAAATATTGAAAAACAACCACTCAATGACAATCAAATTGAGGGAATATTCAAGTCCTGGGCAGATCAAATCTCAGGAATACACGTGAAAATCACCTATACAGATGTTCTCGTAGAAAAGCAAAAGGACATAGATAATTACTTGGAGATTGTGTAATCTAATTGCTTTTTCGAAAAGGGGACCATCTCCAAGAGGAATGTGGGCGAAGAGAGGTTGAGATTGGATTTGGGAACATGGGTATCCCTTCGCCTAGGATCAAAAAGATAAGCATGAAGATTTGCGTTATGGCCCGGAGGCAAACCTTGCTATTTGGAAGGGACAGCAATGAAACTCCGGGCCGATTGGATATAGAGCGGCGGTGTTTATGAAGGCTGTGGGATGAATGAAAGGCCCGGAAGAAAAACCGAACAACTTAGGAGTATGAACGATCTTTCCGGGCCAATTGTATATAGGGTGAAGATGTTTATGAAAGCTGTGGGATGACTGAAATTTAGTTCAATTGAACTTTGAACCAATTTTCTCTTATCTCCTTAGAATGACTGATTATAATATATTATTCTATATTTATCTCTATCTCAAAGTAATCAGTATCATTAAACCGCGTAAATTCCCACGCGATCAATGCAGATTACAAGCCTTATAGAGAGAGGTCTAAATTAGTTAAAGGTTCAATTGAACTAATTCGGCCTTTAATATAAAGGACCCGTTTTCTTCTATCTGAGTGCAACGGCTTGACCTCGATGTACTCGCCCATTGAGGAAAGGAGCATCGAGAATAGTTCTTTGGATAAGCGCATCTTCTGTCTTGCATCCTTCGCGAGCATTTTTCCACCATTGACCGCGATCAAGGCCCGGAGGATCTCGCCTCTATCCTTCTGTAGTGGCTGTGGTTCGACCTTCTCCAGCCTCGCGAGTCTTTGCCGATCATAAGCGATGTCTAGACAGATTCTATTGACATCCTGCTCTTGTGTGGAGGTCAAGGCGGTTATCTGCTCGTCCTGGGCGGCAACAATCTTCTTCAGGTCTTTAACGCGATCCTGGAGCGGCTCAATGGCCTTCTCAATGGCCTGCGTGATGAGGGCAGAGAGCTGGCCAGAGTTCAAGATAAAAACGGCTTCTTCTGAAGGCGATACGGAAAAATTGGTTTGCGCCGCGAAGGGTGCAAAACTATTTATTTGGGCGGTATCTACTACATCCATAAGGCAAATCTCCTTGCGATGGAGTTTTTCTGGATCTCAGGAGTTTGGAGCTCCTGTTCCAGCATTTTTTAATTCCAATTGAATCATGCATTAAGCATTCATCTATTAATACCTATTTTTAACAACCAATTTCCAGAATTTTTATTTTTATAATCAGGTTTTCATTGTTATTTTCCGTCTATTTTCCTCTAAAATTGTATCTTAACTTACATAATTTATTTATGAAGCTAATGCACTTGAACCTCTAAAACCGATATGCTCAAAACCGCTACCAGCAAAACAAAAAGCTCTTTGGAGTACTTTTCTGGCTCGATATGTCGGGGTGTGGGCGGCCAATATGGTACATTCTTATAGTCTATAGAAAAATCGATTTACCAAAAATAAAATCCCTACGGATTTATTATTTGCTATAAACTGAAAATAAAATTTTGTTAAGTTAGCCAATAGTTTAACAATTGAATAAAAGTATCTAAATTTGAGCGTTACAGATTTCCCGGCTATATTTGTATCGCCACACAATTTAAGGAGCCTTTATTAATTTTAAGTGGATAATGTATTTAATCAACTTTATATAAAAACACTGGTAGCAACCACGCCCGCCGCAACAGAGCCAGGAAGCATCCGTTCCACCGGGAAATGGCCGGGCGGCATCAGTAATGGCGAAAGCAATCAAAAAGACAATCTCCGAGCCATGAGCCGGCCCACATAGATTTTAAATAGTTATACCTTAACAATATCATTTCTTAATATCTGGATAGGAGGTGAACTATTCTATGGCCTGGAAATTCAAGCTAATTGCCCTCTTGCTAACTGCAATGAGCTTTATGCCGGCGGTTCTTGGTGCAATTACCAAGCGAAATGCTATGAACTAGGACATGCGATTGGGTTTGGAGATTTATATTCTTCAGCTAACTCCAATCAACAAATATATGACTACTACAACGGAATTAAGTGCAATCCTCCGTAAAGAAGACTTAATTTTTTTTTTGCCGCCAAAAATTTCTATGACATTCTTGCAGACTTTGGTGAAAATGACATAGAACTAAATGCTAATCGATAGCGATAGAGCCGTCCACTTGTATTTTTATTGTGTTCTTTTTGTATTCTTATTGTATTCTTTTTGTTGTGTCGCGATAAGTCTTTGCGTATGATAGGTATATATATAGATAGATATGTTGGCAAATCTTCACATTTGAGTGGATTATGACAGGAAACAATAAATAGTGACGCGTCCTGTATGTGTATGATATGCCGAAACAGAATATGCTGATTTACTTTCGCCCCGCATCCGATTGGGTTTAGTATTTCCCGCGCAGATGTTGGCTGATCACTTTATTACCCAGTACTCACAGAAAAATTTTGAGTGAGTTTGGAGCGAAACGCGAATAAACCATAGGTGAAATACTGGTATAATAAGTTGAATCGATATACACTGGTTAAGTAACGGAAAGTTAAGAGCAACGGCGCGTTAGCGCGCGCCGTCACTAGACTTGAAACCACCGGTCAGGAAGTTTCTTATGATAAAGGAAACAGTACGGCAAGATAAGCTTATGGGTTTAGTTAACCCATATGAGGATCGACTAGGAATAATCCATATCATCGATGATGGCACCCGATGGTCTGGCAAATTGATAGCAATTGTTGGGGAAAACTTACTTTTCGAGAAAAAAACCGGCATTCGTGTTTTAGTCGATCCCACGGCATGTAAACGGATTATCGAACTTCCATCACGAGACTATGCAGGGATCGCTGCGCCGGGGCGGTAAGATGGCCGCGAATCTATCAGCCATCATTAAGTATCTAGGACATCCTCACATAGCCATTAAATCCATAGTAACCGGCAAACCAGGAGCCCAAGAGGAACATTTTCAGGCAATCGCTATCAACAAAGCCGAGGAGTTCATAACCCTGCGAAATGGCAAGCGGCAAATGTGGATAAATCTTCAAAAACTTAAGCCCGATATTGGAAAATATATCGCATTCTCAGACATCGAGAGCTATAAAAATATCTACATAGATTTAGATTGCATAAAACCAGACGGATTTAAGGATTATGCAGCCACAGAAGAGGAGCGTGCGAAAGCACTTTCACAACTTCACATTCTCCGAGTATGGCTTGAATCACATAGCCTGCGTTGTGGCCTAGAGCTCCATACAGGCAACGGCGCCGGCATGGTGCTACCAATCCCCGAGACGAAAGCGGAACCTGTCTTTATCGCCAAATTATCCACATTCCTGAAGAAAGTGCAAGCCGATATACCATGCACAGATCCAGCGATGTTTGACCCGCCGGGTTGTGTGCCATGTTTTCTGTAAATCTTTGGCCCCGTATCCAGACCCATTTACTCCTCAATCATAGATAAATACTTTCTACCTGTCAGCCATTCGTCGAATAGGGACACAGAATTACTTCAATGTCCCCTTCTAAGAACGGAGCGTGCGACTTTCATCGCACTCCGCTCAAGCATTTCACAACCCATCAGCTGGGCGGCAGTATGCGAAGTATGAGAATCTTGTTTGAATCCAAGGTGTGCTCTTTCTGACCTTATCCAATCTTTCGAGGAAATATTTCCTGTCGAGATATGGATTTTTATTAAGTTTTACCATGTTGTGTCTGCGAATCGTTGTATCTGCGAACATAACCAGTTTTGTAGTCTCTGTTTTGAAGATCCAATTTCTAGAGGCTTCTGTATGCCAGTATCGTCGTGCAACCCATCTACGATCTTTCTGCGGATGCCTTCGTTTTGCCCATCTCCATAACATATTCCAGACAATATGGTCTAATTTCTGGAACGTTTCCTTAGCCACAATGTGACGATGGTAATTTGACCATCCGATTATGACGGGATTGAGAGCTTGTATTAATTGTTCCTGATTCCATGCAGTCGCTTTATGAATAATCTCATGAATCTTATCTGTGACTTTCCTGATCGATTCCCTGGATGGCTTTATTAAAAGAATACCATCATATTTGCGAAAGGACCAGCCAAGAAAGTCAAAGCCATCGTTGATATGTGTGATCAACGTTTTGGATTCAGAGAGTTCAAGACCGCGTTCTGTTAGGAATATCCGGATTAGCTCACAGATTTCCTCGGCTACCTCTTTGCTTGGAGCAGTAACCATAAAATCATCCGCGTAGCGGATAAAGTGAACTTTCATGTCTGGATATTGTTCATCCAGGATGCTCTCTATCCCATCCAGGGTTATATTGGCCAGGATTGGGGAAATTATACCACCTTGAGGTGTACCTCGATCTGTGTGGTACAAATTCTGTTCGAAGATATACCCAGCTTTTAAGAACTGAGACAGAACCGATCGATCCATAGGGATATTCTTCTCCAACCAATTATGGGAGATGTTGTCAAAACACCCTTTGATGTCACCTTCCAAGATCCATTGGGCCGATTTTGGATTATGAAGGCAGATAAATGCGTATTGAGCCGCATCTTGTGCACTTCGAAACAAGCGAAACCCAAATGACCGTTTATCGGCGCATGTTTCTGCAACTGGCTGAAGCGCCAGAGCATATAGGGCCTGCATTGCACGGTCGTACATAGTTGGTATTGAAAGAGGTCGTTTTGTGTCTTTCCCAGGTTTAGGGATGTATATCCGTTTCAGTGGTTTTGCCTTGTACCTATTGCAGTTAATACTTAATGTCGCCTGCATCTTTTCATGCGGGCGAAGCCAGCGTTCACCATCAATACCCGGGGTACGTGCTCCCTGGTTTTGCGTGACAATTCTTACTGCAAGAAGTTTACCATAGTAGGAATTTGTCAGAAGGTATTGAAGTCGTTTAACAAGATTCCACTTTCCTTCACGCGTTGCCTTTGCAATCCTGGTCTGCAGCCTGTTAACATAGGACCTTACTTTCTTCCAGTCAATGGATATCCATTGGCGTGTTAGGTCTCTGTCTGTACGTTTCTCACCTATTGGCGTAATTGAATGTCGTACATTCACAGGTATACCTCCATTCTTTGCCGTGGAATACCAGCAGCAAGTCAGCACTCTTTTGGGTCAGAGCAAATTTGAACTCTTATCCAAACCGTTACAATTTGGCATTCGCTTTTTGCTGCCTCCTCTCCCGCCTACACCATCGTTTCTCCTTGTGAAGGCACTACCACTAAAGTGGGGTGTATGCGGTTTTCCAAGTTCCGAATTCCGGATAATACATCGTCGCTTTAGGAGCTATCTGTAGGCCGGGAACGCTCTGTTCGTTCGTTATATCGTAACGAAAGCCAATATAACCTGGTTCCTTACCATTTTGGTTCAAGCGCATCAACCTGTTTTCGCTTGTTGGACATTACGACCTTTACGATAGTTCAACTTACGTTTCTCCATGGCGACCTTTCTCTTGCAGATTGACCAGATCAGGTTTCTGGTTTTTTCCACGTTGTCCTGCAGGCTTCACACGAATCCGTTACCAGAAACGCATGCTGCAGTAGAGATATCCTGAACGAATAGGATAGCATCAGGCAATCCGGAGTTCAGCCTCTTGTCGCACTTCGTTGATGTCCATCAGAATGCTTCCTGCTAACCTTAACAGAGATTTCTCATTGGGAAAAGCTCCTGCAACCCTTGTTCTTCGTTTCAACTCTTTGTTGATCCTTTCAACGCCGTTAGTGGTCCTAATACGTTTTTGATGCTCTTTTGGGAACGATTCAAAGTTTCTAATGTCTGATTGGAACCTATCTATCGTATTTATTGATTTCATGTACCCTTTTAACTCTAAATCTTCTGTCAACATCTCCATTTTGGATTTATCGAGAATAGCTTCCCTTAATTTTTCTGCATACTCTCTCCTTTCCTTCTTTGGGATATTCTTCAGTACGGCGCGGACGAAATGGACCTGGCACATCTGCCAGGAAGCACCAATAAAAGACTTCTGCACCGCGTTCTGGATACCTTTATGGCCATCTGAAATGACCAGACGCACTCCCTTTAATCCTCGGCTTATCAACTCATCAAAGAACCCAGCCCAGAAGAGTTCGTCTTCGCAATCGGTTATCTTGGCTCCAAGGATCTCTCTGAATCCATCATCGCGAACACCAACAACTATGAGCAGCGCCTTGTTGATATAGCGGCCGCAATCCCTGACCTTGAAATAGCTCGCATCTACAAAGATATAAGGAAATTCACGATCCAGTGGCCTTTTTAAGAATTGTTCTACCTGTTCATCCAACTCCTGAGCTATTCGAGAGACTGTCATTGCTGAGATCTGGTCTACGCCAAGATGGGAGATGATCTCCTTGATCTTTCTTGTGGATACTCCCTGAAGATATGATTCGACAATCACATTTAGCAAAGCTTTTTCGGTACGAGAATATCTGTCGAACACGCCAGTTCGGAAGGGAAACTCTCTGAATTGAGGTTTATCGAGAGTAAGCTCACCAACACGGCTTTTCAGAGTCCTCTTCACCGTGCCATTACGATGGGCTTTCCTGTTAGCACTTCTCTTGTATCGATCCGCTCCTGCTTGTTGTTCCGCCTCTAATTGCATAACCAGGTTCAGGAACCAGGTTATGATCGCCTTTAATCCGGATTGTGGATCGACAAGATAATCTTCTACACACTCCAATGGTATCATGGCCTTGTATTCCTCCTTTGTTTTGCTCAAACAAGAGGATACAGGGCCTATTATTTTAAATTTTTTATGCCAGGATGTAGCTGGGTACCCAGCTACATCCTGGCATTTTGCTTTTGCCGCTACTCCTATCTTGAATTTACATTGATATCGTTACACTACCAATAGATGCAGTACGAGGGAAGTTCATTGCTTTTTTGGACTCCGATGACGTCTGGCAATTCGACAAACTCAGCAAGCAACTGGCTGTTCTAAATAACGATGAGGATTTGGTGGTATGGTCGGAGGGTGATATCATCGATGAGAATAGCACAGTTCTTGCGGAAAAATTTACGGAGAGACATCATGCTCAAAACAAGAAGAAAAGCGGAAATATCTTCGATTCACTGATCGATAATAATTTTATATTTCAATCCAGTTTTATTATAAAAACCGAGAACCTAAAGGGAATTCGGCTTAATGATGGCCTGAAATACCTCAATGATTATCTGTATGTTGTAAAGTTAGCTACCGAATACAAGTATTATTTTATTAAAGAGCCTCTTGCGAAATATAGGATGCATAACAAGAGCACTGTCCTTCGTGATGTCAATGGCTATATTGCGGATGAAATAAAATTGCGTACGTACTTTATACAAAACTTCTCTGAAAAATTGAGCAGTGATCTGATCAGGCTGAACCATGCACGCGTGGTGGAGTTGCTTAATTCTCGAATTATCGAGCTGTCTTCTCAGAACACAGCGTTATCTTCTCAAATCGCTGAGATGCGACAAAGCATTTTATGGCAGCTTATAATGATATATCAAAATGGCTTTGTAGAGCGTTTTTTGCCGATGAATTCACAGAGGCGAAAGAGCTACGACTTAGGCTTAAAGGGCTCTAGAGTTCTGGTGAACGAGGGCGCAAGCAAATTTTGCACTAAATTATACAATTATATTATTAATATAATATATAAAAAAATCCCCAAGAAATTATCTGTGATTATTGCAATAGATGCAGAATTAGGCGAGAAGTTGAGTATATTAGGAGGTTTATCATTATGGAATTTACGTTACGTTGAATTTGTGCTCTTGAATTGCACAGATAAATCACATATCAGTGATAACTTTAAAATAGTAACGAATGAAAAAGAAATAAGCTTTTCAGAAGCGTTAAATATAGCGGTGACGGCCTCTACTGGAAAATATATTTTAATTTTAAAGGATGGTAAATTATTGAATGATGATAATTTGATATATTTATTAGATTTTATTGATAAAATTTTAGCAGGCGAGCATCTTTTCTGCTTTCCTTGCGATGCTTCCGAGAAAGAAATGGTTAGCTATGATCATATCGCATCATACGCCTACAGTTTAAATGATATCTGTGTAGATAAAAAATATTGCCTAACGCTGTCTGATCTGGTTTTTTTAAAGAAAAAATGGATAGATAGTTTAGGAGGTTTTGACGACTCTTTCAAGACTACGCAATATATAAAAAATAATTTAAACTCATTAGCTGATAATATAAATTATAAATATGATATCTTGAATGAAGCCGCTCATAGATTTAATGCCGAGCCTTCGACGTTAAGATGCTTGAAAATGTCCTCGAATTCTGTCTATGAATGCCAAATAAATGATACAGATAAGATCTTGAGAGTACTTCGTCGTTCAATTGACTGGGTTCCTTTGGTAAAGGGCGAAATTGATTGGATCAACTATCTGAGTGATAATGGCGTCCCCGTCTGCAGGGCAATTCTATCTACCAGTGGAAATTATGTGGAAGTCATTGAAAGGCCAAAGGATTTATTTTTGGTCTCCTTATTCACAAAAGCCCGAGGGCATGCTATTGACTTGAGTAATGATTGCGAATGGAATGACGCCCTATTTAAAAAATGGGGTGCTCTCATGGGAAGAATGCATTATCTCTCCAAAGATTATGACGTGACTGATCCATCTACTAAGAGAATGGACTGGAATTATGACTTCTTCTTTGATCCTCAATTCAATATGGGCGAGGATAACGAAAAAAACTTAAGAATTTGGCGAGGGCTAGTTGATGAATTAAATTCATTGCCAAAGAATAATGGTTCATACGGTCTGGTGCACAACGATTTTCATTATAATAATTTTAAATATTATGGAAATGCAATTACAGTAATCGATTTTGATGGCTGTGTATATAACTGGTTTGTTGCGGATATAGCAATCTCCTTTTATCATGCCTTTATGACTGTTCCCGAGAATGAACGAAACGAATTCGCGGGACGATTTACAAAAAATTTCTTTATTGGCTATTACTCGGAGAACAACTTAGATAACTATTGGATCGATTTGCTGCCCACGTTTATTCAATTAAGACATATTTATTGTTATCTGTTCTATCGGCAAAATTGGAATCAAACAACTTTGACATCCGATCAGAGAAAAATTATGGCTGCTATGAAAAGCTCTATCGAGAGCGAAAGGCCTTTGATAGATATAAGCTTTAAAGATATTTGGGTGGATATAGCATTTAGGGATCCAGGATGCAACTAGTTTGGAACTTCATTGCATCTATTCGGAGATGACGTCGCTATGATTCACATTTATAAATACTCACCAAGTAAAAAAATGGAATGGAATCGCTTTCTTAGCAGATCAAATAACGGAGTTTTTTTATTTCATAGAGATTATATGGATTATCACTCAAAACGATTCATAGATTTTTCGCTGATGGTTTATGAAGGGGAGCATCTGGTGGCCTTGCTGCCTGCCAACATAGACTCCAATAACTCCAATCGAATTATTTCTCACGGTGGCTTATCTTATGGTGGATTTATCACCGATTCGCGTATGGGGGCTCCGTTGATGATCAATATCTTCAGGGAATTTATAGAGTATCTCAATGGAGAGAACATTGATGCAATAATCTACAAAAAAAGTCCTTTTATATATCATTCCTGTCCTTCTGATGAAGATCTGTATGCACTATTTCGCATTGGTGCCAGGTTGGTTCGCAGAGATGCGAGTTCCACTTTGTACCTTAAGAGAACGCCTCTCATTCAGAAAAATCGCATTCGTGCCATAAAAAAAGCAGAATCGGCAGGAATAGTAGTCAAAGAATCGGATGATATGGCTGCTTTTTGGAAAATTCTTCAATTGAACCTGGCAAGGAAGCACAATAAAAAGCCGGTCCATTCTTTTCAGGAGATAATGTATCTTCGGGAGACATTTCCTCAAAATATCAGGCTTTTTGCTTCCTACAAGGACAGCGCCATGCTTGCGGGGTCATTAATCTATGAAAGCCCAAATGTGGCACATGCGCAGTATATTGCCAGAAATGTCGATAGTAAGGTTCCGGGGTCTTTGGACATTCTATTTTCCTGCTTGATAGCAAAGTATTCATCATCTAAGCGCTATTTTGATTTTGGGATCTCCACCGAAGATGATGGCCTATATCTAAATGAGGCCCTTGTATTCTTTAAAGAGGGCTTTGGAGCCAGATCAATTGTCTATGACACTTATGAGGTAGATATTAATGAGTCAATCAAAACTGAATATTGATTCACATGCCGAAAATTATATTGAGGAACTATCAAGGGATTCATCCTTTGAGGCAGTATTATCAAAAGCCCGGAAAAGGCAAGTCCTTAGATCAATGCGATTATATAAACATAGTAATATTCTAGAAATTGGTTGCGGGCTAAATCCGTTATTTCCTTGTATTAGCGATTATAAAAAATATATAATTGTGGAACCCAGTAAGGAATTCGCAGAATTTGCTGAAAGTATAGATAAAAAAGGCAAGGACGTCTTAGTTATAAATGGATTTTTGGAAGACGTTATAAGTGAGTGTGGGGGTCAGAGTTTTGATTTCATTTTCTTGAGCGGTGTTTTGCACCAAGTACCACAACCCGAAAGCCTGCTAAGGACCTTGTACGGTCTTTGCGGCCGGGATTCAGTAGTACATATAAATGTGCCTAACGCCTTTTCGTTTCATAGACTATTGGCCGTAGAGATGGCCTATATTGAAACGATCTTCGAAAAATCTGAAACTAACGCAAAATTGCAGGTAAATTGGATTTTTGATAAAGATAGCCTAATTCGGCTTGTGCAGGAGAATGAATTCGATGTCCTGGACTTTGGGACATATTTTATAAAATTATTCACTAATGAGCAGATGGAAAAATTAATTGCCGAAGACATCTTAAAAAAAGACGTGATCAATGGTCTGGAAAATATGATTAAGTATATGCCTGATATGGGTTGCGAAATGTTCGTTAACCTGAGAGCCAAGTGATAAACAGAGAAAAAAATGAAATATTGCAAGATAAAGTGAATCTAAATAACAGCTACATGAGCCTTCACTACCTTGCGGCAATTATGTCCGTTGTACCTTGTGGATTCGCCACCTTTTTAGATCTATAGACATGCTATCGATCGCAACTGATTCAAGGCTGAGTTTGAAGATTGCGATTCGGCGAATCTCATTGCTACCCCTTAAGATGGGATTTAATTTAAATAGTTTTGAGATAGGTTCTACCAAAGAATCAACGCCTTATAAAAATTAAGCGAAACTCGAGTGGGTTAGATGCAACCTAGATTCCCGCCCACTCATAACGAGGCAGGCGGTTTCAGCCCAAGATCATGGTACAGTTGTTTTTGTTTTTCCAGCATCTCGCCGACTCGAAGCGATTTG
>Ga0247840_10007928_pt1 | contig 14519 bp, 17 predicted proteins | sample LaCruzMarch2015__FD_192404 | JGI IMG/M metagenome (GOLD analysis project Ga0247840, IMG submission 192404) | Freshwater microbial communities from meromictic Lake La Cruz, Castile-La Mancha, Spain - LaCruzMarch2015_17m | ecosystem: Environmental > Aquatic > Freshwater > Lake | place: Spain...
CCGTTGATTGTATTGACTACAAACGATGATGTAAAGAGTTGTTGGAAAGTGCTAATCGCAGAGCCACCACCTCCTGGTGTATAAGGAGAACCATTAATATTTGTGAGGTTGATATTGGATACGTTGGTGATAGTGTTATTACAGAGGTCTAAGTTTCCTCTCAAGATAAGTGTTCCACCAACATCAAAGCCAGGCTTGATTATGATATTACTTGTTAAACTGATAATCTCAACAGTATTGTTTCCTTGTAAGACTAAGTCTTCACCTGCTGCTACTGTAGCGTAAGTAGTGCTCATAATGAAAGTATCTCCTACATCAATATTGACCTGGTCTGCTGCTATTACACCAAAGTTGAATGTCTCTATAAGAGTATTGAGAGTGCTGACTTGAAAATACGCAGCAATAAGATTTAAATCAAAGTTAATAGAGTCGTTGTTTCTTAAAGTGTTAGTATGGATTGTAGAGCCAAAGTATAAAGAGTTGGAAGCTGTATTGCCTACAATAGAAGAGGTAAAGATTTGTGGAGCGTTGAGAGCGTTTGCTATATTCGTATTGGCCGCATAAGAATAGACTATAGGAGTGCTGAAAGCAACACCGTCTATAGCAAAGAAATCAATCAAGGAGCGTGAATAGTTTAACATCTCTCCTGATTCTATAGTAAACCCAAAACCTGTGCTGATTTCGGTTACCTGTGATGCTAATCTGAGAGTGGGTGAAGTGTTGTTTGTTAGAGTGTTAGTAGCAAGAGTTGTAAAGGAAGAAACAACAGACCCATAAGGAGCTCCATTAATAGTTAAAGTAGCGCTGCTAAGAGCAATATTGCTTAGAGCTGATACAACAAAGTTCTTATTTGTAGTGGCTTGAATACCTTGATCCTGGTTAAGATAGATAAGAGACTGACCGCTTGGAACATCCATAACAAGATTAGATGAACTGGCTCGCAACTCTTGAGGACTTGTAAGTAGTATTTGATTAGAACCTGTGAGAGACACATAGTTGGCCTGCTGACTCAATAGATTTCCCGCAGCGACTGTGACGGTCTGGCCTTGGATTCCTGTAGTCGCCACAGCATTCACTAAGATATTATTGGCTGCTGTGATATTGGTATTGGTCTGTGATCCAATAGATGTATCACCTTGTCCCAAGATATAAATACCATCTGTAGCAACAGGCGGAGCTGTGTTAGTGGTATAGATAGAGATCGCATTAGAAGAGTTGATGTCGATATTAGAGGTGACTGTCAGATTATAGTTGTCAGCATTCTCTATAAGAGTTCCTGTTGTGATAGCTACTGTAGGAGCAACAAGATTCAAGTTGCTTGTCTGATAGTTGGTTACAACGTTGGCTGCTAGAGAACTAGTGTAGAACTGTAAGACAGTAGAAGGTATAGGAGGCTGTGGAGAAACAGACGAGACAAAATCAGCTATCGTAAATCCGTTTATCGTCGAGACACCAGATAATGAAAAGATAGTAGCTGTGTTAGTGCTAAGATTATTAGTCTGGAGAGAAGAGGTAAAGAATTGTTGGAAGCTACTCTGGACAACTGGGTTCAAAAGTTGTTGGATTGTATAGCCGTTGAATGATGACGCTACTACCGCACCAGAACTGATTTGATTGGCCTGAAGTGTATCAGTAGTAATTGTGCTAAAGGTAGAGGTCTGAGGGGGGATGCTTGTGGAGGATAAGAACTGGCTTGTATTGAATCCATTAATAGAAGACACCTGTAGAACCAGATTCGATGCGTTAAAGATAGTGCCTGTAGAAGCAAAGAGTTCAAAGATGGTTGCTGTAGAAGCAAAGAGAGTCTGGAAGGAGCTTTGAGTTTGTGGATTCAAAAGTTGTTGGATTGTATAACCGTTGAACGTTGATGCTACTACAGACCCTGAGCTGATTTGATTGGCCTGAAACGTGTCGGCTGTAAGAGACCCAAAGGTAGAGGTCTGAGGGGTCAAGGCTAATCCGTTCAATAAGATTGATGCTGCGTTTATAACTTGAGTGCTGACGTTATTAGATACAAGAGAGGATGTAAAGAGTTGGGTAAAGGTGCTGGTTGTAACTGGGGGAGGACCAATAGAAGAAACAAAGTCTGAAACGCTGAAGCCATTAATAGTGCTGAGTCCTGTAATATCAAGAGCCTGGACTATGTTCGTGCTGATAGTGTTTGCTTGAAGACTTGATGTAAAGAGTTCTTGGAAGCTTGAGACTGTGCTGAAAAAGACAAGCGGTGATACAGAGCTAATCAACTGCTCTACTGTGTATCCATTCAAGGTTGAGACTCCTGTGAGCTGTGTGACGTTTATTGTGTTTGTGCTGATAGTGTTTGCTTGAAGACTTGAGGTAAAGAGTTCTTGGAAGCTTGAGATAGTGCTGAAAAAAACAAGCGGTGCTACAGAACTAATCAATTGCTCAACGGTATATCCATTCAATGTAGAGACTCCTGTTATCTGTGTTATGTTGGCTGTATTTGTTATGATTGTATTTGCTTGAAGACTTGAGGTAAACACTTGATTGAAGGTAGAGAGTGTTGGAACAAAGGGAGGGTAGGAGGCTCCGTTGAGACTGCTAACAGTTAGACCTGATATCTGGCCACTCTGTGTATTAAGAGTGCTGATGTTTCCCAGTAAAGTATTCACGTTAGAGCCTGTTACATTAGAGCCAAAGATATTGGTTCCATTAAGATTGGTAGCAGAGAGATTGACTGTATTGATGTCCTGGAATCCTGTTAAGAGAGCATTACTTCCAGAAACAACTCTTACGTTTGAGAGAGTCACCATCTGTCCCGCAGGGTTGCCTTTGATAATCAAATCATACTGTGGTTCTATGAAGCCTTGGGGATAGGGTGTAATGTAGTCTATACTCATTCCGTTCTGGACTCTGACACCGCCTGATGAGCCAAAGCCCAGAGGATTCAAGCCATAGAGATAGACTGTTCCAGGCACGTTTGGTAGTGTAGGAGGTGTTGCTGCGACGATATTGACACCTAATAACCCATAGATAAAGTTGTATCCTAAGAGCCCAGCAAAAGGAGTAGGACCACCAGCATACGAAGTAACTGAGTCAGCTGCGATTCCAACTCTTGAAGTGTTTAATGTTCCTAACACAGCAGTGCCTTTCTCGGCAGTAAGATTGAGGAGACCTCCTGTAGCATACCCAGCGGCCGATCCGCCTTTGGCTGTGACTGTGACCTCTCCTTGAACACCTCCAAAGCCTGGGTTGGCTATGAGTTTGACGATACCTCTGTTGCCTCCACCAGCTTCTAAATCTAACTCTGGACTTGAGAAGACATCCGATGAGCCTTGAACTCTTATACGAATCCTATTAGCTGCCTCTGCGTTTATAAACCCATTAACACCTCTTACTTCATTCACAGTCAAAGTCCCTGAGACAGTCTCATTCGTAGCATTCAGCTGGTTAATATTGGCCGTCTGAGCTTGAAAGTCTGTGATAGTTCCAGCAACAACGTTGATATTAGTTGCTCCAAGATTGTTGATAGTGGCGTTGGTTGCTGTGAGGTTAGTAAAGTTGCCTGTAGGACTTAGTATAGAGTTAGTGTTGAGTGTTGAGACTGTTAGAGAACTAATTGAACCAGTAAGAGATACAAGGTTTTGAGAGTCTATCGTGTCTGTAATGACTTGTTGGAACTCTGCTTGATTACCAAAAAGTGTTTGGCCTATTGTGAGTTGATTGGCTATGTCACCATCAAACGCATTAAAGGTCTGAGTTTGTATGTTATTGACTTCTGTTATGTTATTGTTATCTAAGATAACTGTTGAGACAGCAGGATAGACTGCCCACTGGACAAGAGAACTGATACTGGTGCTGGTAGTAACAACAGGAATACCGTTTAAGAGTAAAGTAGCTCCAAGACCTGTTCCACCTGTGTCTAATGTATTACCGTCTAAGATAATGTGAGAGGTAGAGATAGTTGATATAACAGCTTGAGGATAAAAGATTGTGTTGTATCCTGCTATGTTACTTGCTATCAGAAGACCGCCTATATTTGCTCCTTGTTGTGTAGCAACATACTCAAAGTTCGCAAAGTAAGACTCAAGAGTATCAACTACGTTTACATTCTGTGCTGTGATATCACCAGAGACTACGATGGATCCTGTTGTAGAGATACTACCAACACTCAGAGAACCCGTAGAGAGAGTGTCTGTCAGCACTCTATCTGAAGAAAACGTTTTGGCCGTAATTGTTGAGGCATTCACTCTCCAGAAAAAGGCATCTCCTGGAGTCGCATTGGTTTGATTAGCCAACACACTCATACTATAGAGTCTTCATAAAATTATGTGAGGCGATAGACAGCGATCTGTGCTACTTGTCCAAGAGCAAAAGCAGAGTTAGCATAGATGATTACATTCACCGTGTTGCTTCCAGAACCTGCGTCTTGTATAGAGACGCAGTTGGCGAAAGAAGGAGGATTGCCTGAGATAACAGGACAGTGGAAGGAGCCACCAATGACTTGAGAGCCATAGTTTCTAAGAATTGCTGAGCAAGTGAAGGGATCTGTTCCACCAGCACTAATATAGACTTCCATCATATAGAAACCTGAGCCAAGTGTTGATAAATCAACGGGAATACTAAGACCGTTAGAGATGGGCGCACTTGTGATGTTAAGAAGAGCAGGAGAGACAATAGAAGGAAAGGGAGCACCGTTGATAGTAGAGACAGTAATAGAAGGTGTTGAGATGGATGTTCCAGCAGCAAGAGTTGTATTAGCGGTAATAGTTCCACCAACGACAGTCGCAGATGAAAGATTGCTTAGAGCATTCACGTTTGTTAGATTGGCCACACCTCCACCGACCGCATAGGTGATAGGAGAAAGAGCTGGGTAGGAACTCCAAGTAACAACGGAAGATGTAAAGGAAGAGGTGGATGCTACAGGGATTCCGTTGAGCAGAAGAGTGGGTGTAGAGTTAAGGATAGCGCAGTCCATACGGATAGCATCCAAGTTGATTTCACTAACGTTGATACTGCCGTTATAGACATTCAACGAAGATAAGAAATTAACATTATTGTTATTCAATAAGAAATAGGCATCATCAACATTAGCATAAGTCTGATTCCTGAGGACGCTCATTCTATATTTATTATAAATATTTTAATCTAAGTCTATCTTACACCTTTGAATGGTTCCATTCCAGTTATCGATTAAGATGAAGTGATGGTCAGATGTATTTCTGACATACCAAGCTATCTTATCTTCATAGGTCATACTTTTAGGGAAATACCCTCTGAGCCAACCTTTGATGGTCTGCTCTATCTGCTCCGTAGAGTTCTGTTTGAACAACATCGTAAAGGTAAAGTTACTACGGCAGGTGGGATTCAAGAGTGTCGGGGACTGAACGCAGACGATTCCAGAGATGCCTGAGTTTCTGTAGATGGTTAACAGTTTCAAGAGTTCCTTATCGTTCTTAACAAGAGGACAATCGTCGAGGACAAACATAAAAGGATAATGATTCTTGGTTTCTTTATTAATGTGGTAAGCATCATTCATTAACTCCGGGATAAATACGGATGAGAGTGGTAAGAGTGGGTATTTCATATATGCGTAAGCCTGAGCCTTAGCACTCTGAGAAAAGATAACACCACAGTGCTTTTGAAAATAGGTGTCTAAGATATACTTGAGAGCAGTTGTCTTACCGGAACGTCCTGACCCTAACATAAGAATAGAGCAACCACCTGACTCTACGGGGGGTGGAATAAGATTAAAAGGTTTATCTGGTATGTGAACTTTTAATGGCTTGTCTGTGCTCATACCTTCTAATAGTAAAACATATTACTCTAGGTAGAGAATGTCCGCCTCACAATATTTGAACGAGATAATGAGTGCTGGTAAAAAGATATTAGAAGACACCAAAGCACCTAGACGCATAGTAAAGAAGGGTGAAAAGCCAAAGGTTGCTTCCGATGCTCCTACGGAGACCGATCCGCATAAGGTAATGATTAAGAGAGCTATTCAAGAAAAACCGAAGAAATCGGATCTTATTGATGAGTTTAAACGATTTATAGATTCAGCCGAAGCACTCTAAACCCTGGCTCCCAAGTGACTCTGATAACCCCCCGGGTAAGGGATTTGGCCATAGTGGGCACCAGGCATAGGTGTCTTGGACGCAGCGCCAATAATATGTCTCTCTGTATTCTTGGGTTCAGAAGAGGCTGCTACGGTGACCTTAGGCTTCTTACCCGGAGTCGTGATTTCAATTAGACCCCCTAATGACTTGGTATAAGGATCCATCTTAGTGCGTCCAATGGCTCCAAAGACCGTGCTGCGTGGAGCACCAACACCACCCATCATCCTAGGCATATCTACAACTTGTAAATAGGGTGTCTTATTCATTCTATTAGAGTAAAATATTTTTTGTCGCCCCTAAGTATAATGGCCTCTACTTCTACTCAGGATATGGTTCGCCCGGGCGAATGCGTTGATTTGTTCTATTACGATGGTGAGACTTCTAAGAAGCAGTGCTTTCCTACCACCCAGAACACCAAGTATATTCAAGAGTTCAGCAATAAGTCAGGAGGCAGCTCTGTCTTTACTATTCCTCCTAACTCTGGTATCCAAGATATTGTCTGTCAGTTCTCCTTTGCGGGTTTCGCATCTAATGCTGGTCTTGCTTTACCAAGAGGTTGGGCTTATGCGCTTGATTTGGGCGCTGTGAGTCTTTAATAAAGGACTTGCTCATCTCCAATATGCGGGAAGTTCCTTAGAGCCATCACTACCACTCTTACGGCGAAAGCCATAAGAGGAACAGGGTTAATTGCCCTTCCCAACGGTAAAAAGGTGATGGATTGGATAATCCGCAGACGCATCCTACGGTCGCTACGCAAGACTATGGGTGTTGTCTCAACGACTACCAGGAGAGTGGATGAAGAGATTAGCAATCTCTAATGATTCCAGAAGGTATAGTCTAGACCGCTTACAAAATATCGGGAAACCGACGGTATTACCACACCAGCTAAGCATTAAGCAGGTGTCTTTCAGATACGGGGGGAGCAGCGCTTTTTTCCAATCTGGTGACCAGATTCTCCAGAACGCACTCAGAGCCCAGCCAAACCGTTCTGCCGCTAACGACCTTTTAACTCTTGGTGGTAACTTTGCTACATCAGGCACCACTCCTTCTTTGTCTGTTGCTCAATACGGATCTATTGTTCTTCGTCTTCCTCACTCATTCCCTTCCGGTGTCGGTAAACAACACCCATTCCCAACTGACCTCTTAACCCAACAGGTGATGATTACTGTCGAGCTCTATCCAGTCGGTCAAATCTTTACTAACAACAACGCTGGTGGTGTTGTCCCTACCATACTTGACACTGCTCAGTTCCAGGTTCAACAGGTTGTTATGAATAACGCTGGTGATGCTCTTGCCCGACGCACGGATATGGCTGTGAATGCTTATGCGTTCCCGTGTGAATTTGTTCAACAAGTTCAGAGAATTAGTCTCCTGAATACTGCTAATTCACAATCCGTGGTTTGCACTGGATTTAGAAGCGGCGAGGTGAAAAGTATTCAGTGTTGGCTCAGCCGATCCTCTGAAACTTCTCTTGTTACAGGCACTTCAGGTGTCTATGACCCCTTTAAGTGGTATTTGCCGGTTTCTATTCAACTTTCATACGCAGGTGACATCTATGCTCGTTATGAAGATCAGTCCTCTCCTCTCTGGAACTTGATTAACGGCAACAAGGCTCCAGCGGTTGATAACATAGATATTGTTCTTGCTACACCTCCAACAAACACCTCTTTCTTGTCTCAGTGGGTTGAGCTTCCATTCGCCCAGACACTTGTAGATGAGGACTCTCACTACATTCTTGTACACGGTAAGCCAATTACAAACGGTATCGTCAATCTTGATATCACTACACCAAGTGGTCAATCCGATTGGGTCTTGAACGTCTCCTATGTCTATAACTCAACCCTCTTGATGTCCCAGGGAACTTGCGATTATGTGTTTTAAGCAAGATACCCCCCTGACTATCCCCGTTGTGTGATATAAAATCTACTGAGTATTTATTAAATACGATATAGATTAGTATTTAGCCACCATCCAATCAATATTAAACTTCAGAAACCAAAAGTGTCATAGCCCAGTCATAGCCTTCAGAGTTTAATAAGATACTTTGATTTGTGTCTGATGTCTGAGCATACACTTCAAACTGTAGCTGACCAATAGGTTGATTGTTTGACCACTTAATCTGTTTTGGAAACGCAATAGGTCTTCTCTCATAATAAGGAGCATAGGAAGGATAAATTGGGAAGCCATACTTATCAGGATAAGTAGAGGGTGTTTGAGTCAAATACCACCGGAAGAGAATATCTCGTGTTTGAGTGTTTGTTGATGTATCTTTGAGTTCTTGATTATAGGTGAGTTGATTAGAGACAAAGTCAAGATAGAAATATTTATTAAGAGAAACGTAAGGAATAGATGCGGTTACATCAAATCCAGTTGCGTAATCGCCTATCATATAAGGTTGATTTGAATAGATTGATTGAGTTGTGCTATAGTCATCTCCTAGAGTAAATCCAAGTTGAAGTATAAGACTATTTCCATTCACAGGAAAATAAAAGGGAATCGTAGAGGAAATATCAACTTGTGTTGCTAGCGTTTGTGTGATACTAAAGGTAGCTCCAAGACCGGCTGCGTTCAAACGAGCAACAATTGTATCAAGAACTTCAGCGATAGTATAGAGTCCAACAGGAATCTTAATGTTGGTGATTGCGCCACCAGAGATATCGACTCTTACATTCGCTGGATAAAATTTACCTATACCCCCACTTGTTGTAGGATCTAGTCCTGAGATGTCATAGACGTTAGGGATTGCCCACTGGAGAGTGACTTCCGTAGGAGCTATCCGTGAGAAGAAGCCGTTGAGAATGGATTGTTTCTTCTGAATGGTAAAAGTACCTGCTGTAGTATCAAAATTATTACCAAATCCATAACGGTCTTGTGAAGCTATTACTAAGTTAGCAGTAGAAGGGAAACGGATAGGAACACCTTTCTCTACGGGAACAAAGTCGGACATACTACTAGAGATGACTATTTTTCTTGGCTTACATCGCTCCGATAAACCCGAGAAGAAGTATTACGTTGAACTTAAAGGTGATTCAGGTCGCATTAAGAGGGTTTATTTTGGAGACTCCGCATATAAAGACTATACAAGTCATTCTGCGCTTGAACGTGGAGACCGTAAGAGATTATATTTACAAAGACATAAGGCTACGGAAGATTGGAATGACCCGGAGACTGCTAACTTCTGGAGTCGTTGGATTTTATGGGGCGATACACCCTCTGTCCGGGACAACCTAAAGAGGACTCTGAGCCGATTTAACTTGCGCCGAGATTGGTCATAACCATCTCTTTGTTGAAGACATTAGGAAAGAGACTATGAGCTAAAATATGAGCTCTATAATCCGCTCTGCTCATCACCGGATTTAGATGACTCTCCTTGCCCTTCTTGAACTCTTGTTTCATTATCATCTTCCCTTTTGACTTGGTCATCTTCTTGGCCTCTAAGAACTCGCTCCTTATTTCTGCCTTGAGGAGATTGGCTTCGTTCCTTTCGCTCTCGGGGGCATTCGCTCTCATCACTGGAACCTTGGGGTAGCTCATCTAATAGATGGCTAATATTATTCTTAGGAGTAGTGCCATCTACTTCTAGACTCACTTCCTTCCCACAGCAACGAGATACTATCCGATGCTTTGAGAAAAAAAAACGATAGGTCAAGTAACCCATAATTCCAACTAAACCGGAAGCACCACCAGTAGCAAAGATTTGATTAGCGTCCATCTACTAATACTTTTCTTTTTTCATCGCAGCCTCTAATACCCGCTTCTGAGACTCTGCTTTGACGAGAGGAATAGGTGACTTACTGTAGTGTTTACCTGTCTGTGTATTGACGACAATAGCCTTACCTTTGAAGGAGTGTCCATCAGAACCTAGCTCAAGATGATAGGGCATTCTACTTAGCTTCGTTTTTTTCTTTCTCTTCAATCAATTCTTTAGCTTCAATCTTGGTAATCCAATAGGCTTTGACACCGGGTTCTCCTCTGACAGGGTCTGCCCAGTTGTTTCTCTTTGTAGGTAGAGTCTTCTTAGTATTGTGAGTCTTGAAGGTCTGTTGAGCCATAAAGGATTGATTGCGTTCCTCTCGTTTGACTAGGATAGCAAATAGACTGATAACACCTCCTTCTTTATCGACTCTAATGAACTCTGTAGGGATGTCTTCTAACGGAAAGATTTTACTGTCAAAGGTTGCCTCTATGATACGAGGCTTAGGTTTAGCTTCAGTGCCGTAGTTTTGTTTGGATGTCTGGAATGTGTCATAATAATGTTGCTTTGACTCCAAGGCAAACTCTTCAAGAGCATAGAAGATAGCAGAGAGATATTGACGTTTGAGGTATCTTGACTTGTCATTATCTTCTCCAGCAACTGACTCTATATAACGTATAACAGGTCGTTGTTCAGTAACTAGTTTCTGTTTAGTATCATATCCTTGTTGAGCCAGACGATTCAAGAGAGTCTTATAGGTCTTAACCGTAGAGTTAGAAATAGGAAGACCAGTTTTCTTATTGAGTTTAACGTGAGTAATAGGTTCAAAAGACATTCTAATGATATAAGACAATAAAAATAATTCAATTTTGACTAGAAATCCTGTACAGAAAGACTGTACACACTACACCCCCTGGGAGTCTGAGTATAACTTTTTCCAGGGAGAGTCTAGGAAACTTTGGGGAAAAAAAATAAAAATTTTTGACCCCCCGGGTAGCTTGGAAACTTTGGAAGGGGGGGGGTATAATTCGTAAAATTTCTAGGAATTAAACCTTGGCCAAGGGTATAGGAATGTCTGCTGTTATTGATTCTATGTTCAAACAAGTTGCTATTCAGAAGTCTATTGAAACTAAACGTAAAGAGATTGAGAAGAGAAGGGAAGTGATGGAAACTACATCATCAACTAACGTTTCTAGAAAAAAAGATGAAGCTAAAATAGAGGCTATTGATTCTAAAATTTCTTCCAAGGTAAATACAATAGATAAGACAATAGATTATTATAAAAACGAAATAGAAAAATCTGATAAAAAATTCAATATTGATAATGAGATACTCCGTAAGAAGATAGAAACAGAGGTTGAGAAACTTGAAAAAAAATTCAACGATGATAAAGAGATAGTCTGTAAGAAGTTAGAAACTGAGATTGAGAAACTTGAAAGTAAATTTACTCTTTATAGAAGCTACTGCCAAGATGGAATTCGTAGAGAGCAGGAAAAGAAAGATTTACTTACAGAGCCTTTAGAGAAGAAGAAAGAACTGCTACAACAAATAATGGAAAAGTCTGAGGAAGACGATAAGGTTTTAGTCCGTTTGAAAGTGGAGATGAAACAACTCCAAGAAGAGGAAAAGGAGACTCAGAAACGGTATTTAGAAGAATGTAAATTAAACGAAGAAAAACTTGAAAGACAAAGACAAACTATAATCTATGAAAATAAACTACTTATGAGACAACAAGAGTTAGTTGAAGAAGCTAAACGTCAAAAACAATTTGAGGAATTATCTTCTCAACGTGCTGCTGAAAAGGCAGCAGATGAGGAAAGATGGGCAAGACAGAAGGAAGAAAGAATAAAAGAGGCATCTCTAGAAAAAGAAAAGAATGAACAGAAAGAGAAACGATTAGCTGCTCGTAACTATTTTTTGACTACTATCTTTCCTTCGTTGTCTGATAAAGCTGCTAAGATTTATAATTTTTTCAAGAATAGTGATGATGATGTAATTTACAAAGAGGCTATAAAGATGGAAACAGTAGATGAGTGTGAAAAGTATTTATTCTCTAATGAAGACACCTATGATTTGATTACAGACTTTGAAGAAAAAAAATATCCTAAGATATCTCAGGAGAGTCAAGATGAGTATGATAACAAGACACTATGGCAAAAAGTTAAATTTTTAAAACAACAGAATAAAAAAAAGTAGAGCCTCCAGACTAGGGTTCCCTCAGACACTACCCTCTGGAATCTCTTAGTGTGATATAATTTCACTAAGAGATTTCAAAATTATGACATTAAATATATCACTTCAAAGTTTCAACGAAATCTATCTGAGTAAATCTGTCTCGAGGAATATAATAATGTAGTTGTTTATCTGAATGCCACCCTGGAACCTTGGGGGTAAGACCCTGTATCTTATCTGGACTGAATTCTAATTCCCATAACGACTTATCAGACATCCAATAGTAATAGAAACAACACTTCTTCTTTTCATTCATAGCTCTTTGAATCTTACAGGCAGGAATTAACCATCCTTCTTTTTCTATCAAGTCTTGCTTCCAATGATATTTATCACTCCTTGTCTTTATCTCAACCCAATAATTTTCTGACACAGCATCCATAGTATCATAAAAATTAGCAGTAGGTGTAAATTTCTCACCCAATAGCATCTCAACGAGTGGTAAGACAATCTTCTCACCAGACTTACCAAAGTCGTGTCTAGCCTTCGTATATCGTCCAGAATACATCTACCGGGAAGGATAAAAAAAAGTATCAATATATATATGAGACATTCTAGGGAGATTCTTTGTTTCTTTACAAAGAATAAAGCAATCTATTCAATTCCTGTATACTTGCCAGTAGAAGAAAAGATGTTTGGATCTATCTTAGAAATACAGTTTGAGATGGATAAGATTAAGGGACCGTATATAGTCTCTAAAGATGGACAGAGTGTTGGATGTTGTGACGATAAGATAGGATACTATAAGACAACAGTTATGCCTCTAGAAACTAAACCTCATCTGTCTTGATATCTTCAGAGTTGTGTTCATCCATTAGACCTCTGAGAACCTTTTTGTAAGGCGTTCCCTTAGGCACAAGATTAAGATACTTATCTAAGTCATTAAAGTGATTGAGAATAACCCCAAGACAGAGCTCTTTATAAGAGGCATCTTTCTCTGGGTCAAGACCATCACGAAGACACTTGATAATTTCAACAGCATTCCCTGACAGACCGTGTTTACCAATGATTGCTCTTGTCTCCTTGATGTTATAAACCTCAATCAGACGGCATTGTGATACCTTACCATCATTCCAATTCTCTTCCTCATACTCCAAGACACAATCTTTTATCTCTTCATAAGACCAGGGTGTCCCCCAAGTGCGTTGGACTTTATAGACACTGTCACAAGAGGCACAATTGAGATTGCTGCCTTCACCCATCTTGACCTTGACGATATAGCCACCTTCAGGACCACCTCCATAGGTCTGATAATAAGTCTTCTCGCCTTTGTAGAATCCTGGAGGCATACCGGGAAAGCTTTGAGGGGTCACCTTCATTACGGAATAAACCTCTTCCCATTCACCAAGAACTGTATGTGTATTCAGAGCACTCATCTAATAATCTACCCGATTTTTGGGGCGGCAGCCGATTCAATTTTGACGGGGCTACATTACTCGCTCGTATTACAAGGGAATCGCTCTGCTGACACAAATACAATCTCAGTTTGCTTACTAGAATTCAAACGAGTCACCTCTGAGATAAAGAATCCACCAGCAGCAGTCATATATCCGTTAAAGTGAAACGGAACACTAATATGTTTATTCATTTTAAGATTAATTGAGAAGTGTAATTTATCATTTGTATTATTTTGATGAATACCACAAGTAACAACAAACCTTTCTGGGGAAGAAGCGTAAAGAGCCTGAATTATTATCCAATTGTCTTTGTATTTAGAGTCAGCTCTACTTGCAGGCATAAATCTACTTAAGAGTTGTGATGCTTCTAGGATACGATATGCGGTTGATTGTTCTTTGAAAGACACTGGGACGAAAGCTTCTGTATTCATTCTATCTGATATTCAATCGTTTTATGCCTGACCTGTATCCCGTCAGCAAATTCAATTTTGGTCACCTTTTTATTCAATCCTTACAGACACTACAATCGTCTGTTCCCTTCTTGTGACACTCAGAGCAATACCAAGTCTCACAGGCACCGCCCCCACCTCCACAGAAGACAACCGTGGAGCCCTTTAGATGCGTCTCACAGCGAAGACACGTTGCGTTGGGATACTTTCTATCAAACCACGCATCTGCGTCGTCCTCAGTGACGGTAGCCTCTGGTGTCTGTAGGAAGGCCGCAAGAGTGTTTTGCGGCTCTTCTTCTTCCTCCTCGCTATCGACATCTTCCGCCTCAAACTCTTCTTGTTCCTCTTCACTCATACGATTCCAGAGAACTTCAATCAATTCATTCGTGGTCATCTGATCAACCCACTCACAATAAGATTTAGGATAGGACATAGTGTTTTATGCCTACCCACCCCGTGGCCGCCGATTCAATTTTGGCCACCCTTTTATTCACATCCTAAAGACTTAGCAGCCTTATCATAAAATCCCTTATCTTTCTCAATGCCTATATAGTTACGACCTAGTGCTTCTGCTGCTCTTCCAGAGTTACAAGAGCCAAAGGTTGGATCCAAGACAGTCCCACCTAAAGGACAATATCGCTCTATCAGAAACTTGTAGAGTTCTATTGGCTTC
>Ga0247840_10007930_pt1 | contig 14513 bp, 8 predicted proteins | sample LaCruzMarch2015__FD_192404 | JGI IMG/M metagenome (GOLD analysis project Ga0247840, IMG submission 192404) | Freshwater microbial communities from meromictic Lake La Cruz, Castile-La Mancha, Spain - LaCruzMarch2015_17m | ecosystem: Environmental > Aquatic > Freshwater > Lake | place: Spain...
TGCGCGGTTTGCGCCGCAGCAGACACCGGCGTTTCACGGGTCTTCGCCGGTTGCGAAACCACAGGTTCAGGTCGGGGTTCCGGCTCCGGCGGCTTCGGGGTTTCTTTGGGCGGCATCTCCGCCGGTTCAGGCGCAGGCGGAGATGGTGCCGGTTGAGCGGGTGCCACCGCGGCAGGATGCAGCTCCGCCTGCTGAATATCAAACATCGTAACCGCTTTCGGACCCATCGACGGCCACTGCTCGACCGCAACGCTCCGTACCATAAAAAAGATCAGTATTCCTGCTGCAAGATGCAGCAGACAACTGAGCGCGAACGCCAGTCGACCGCCGCGCCGTTTGAATGGACGGAAATTATTCACGATTTTCAGAGCGGGAGCATAGGACTGCGGCCAAACCGGTTCAACCTTTGATTACACCACCAGTCGACCGGAGTTCAGTACTGGATCAAATAAAATCTGGCCGGAGTTGCCGGGTCGACCACATTGGTGAATGAAAACTCTCCGCTCGAACCAAACGTATTCGTTCTAAGCACGATCCAATTTGTGCGCGGAATCATCAGATTGGTTGTGGACAACACATAATAGGTGCCGCCAGCGACCCCGTTGGTTCCGCTAAGAACCAGATTGCCGGCTGAAATAACCGGACGGGAAAATACTGGAGACGGAACTGTTGCACTGTTGAGGAGGATGTACATCGTCGCGTCGGCGGCGGCTCCATAGGTATCCGTTGCACGGACGACGAAGGTATTGGTGCCAACATTGCTGTTATGCGGCGTACCGGAAATGGCGCCATTGGTCGCCACCGTCAGCCATGTCGGGCCGGAAACTTTCCAAAAAGTCAGTCGGTCGCCCGCATCTGGATCAGAGGCGTTGGTCGCAATCGATCCGCTATAGGCGACGGCTTCGGTGGCATCGGCTTTGGTAAACAAATTGGTGCTCCACACCGGCGAGTGGTTTGGCTGCATGTAGTCGACCACGAAAACCGGCCAGTTGGTCGCTGAATCGCTGGACCAAAAGCCCATGTAATCCACAAGGTTGTTGGTGTCGGTGGCTGTCGACAGATAAACGCGCAACTGCGTCGTTCCGATCAGACTGACATATTGGAAGCCGTTCGAACTAAGTGCGCCCGTTGACCAGTCGTTGTTGGCCGCCGGATAACTCATAGTAGCCACGTTGGTGGCGTCGGCCGCAGCCTGAAAGTCACCTGCGGAAAGTACCGTGCTGCCGCTAAATCCACGGCCCCCTTTGATATCCACAAGGGCTGGGTTCCCGCCGCCCGAGACAAACGGATTTGTACTGTTGGTAAGATAGGAACGACAAAGCCTCAGTGTTGCCGATGTAACTACGGCATCATAGGGAAGCGTCGCTGTATAGAAGGATGCGAAAGTCATGACTTGGCAGTTGTCGGCGGTGTCGCCCAGCCGCATACCGCCGGGGCCGCCAGTTCCCGAATTAGCCGCCCCTCCGATACCCGAGCCCTGCGCCGATTCGGTAACCAACCCGTCTTCGGCGGCGATAGATACGAAGATCGCGCTGCCGGGCCATACCAGCGGAGCGCTCGACTGTGGCGCGACCGTGATCGTCATCGTTGAGGTAGCAGAAAGACTGCCTTCATCCCAGGCGCCGACGGTGAATACGTTGGTGCCTACATCACCGGCCCCCGGAATGCCCGACAACGTACCGTCGAAATCAATCGTCAGCCATGCGGGGCCGCTGTCCTTAGAAAATGTCAGTACGTTACCGTCGGAATCACTGGCGGTATTGGTGAGCGAACCGGAATAGGCATAACCGGCTGTTGCATCTGCTTTCGTAATTGCGTTGGTGATGAAAGCCGGGCCGGTCACGTTATTGTTGCCGGTGATATACACATCGGTGGCGGCGGGATGCACCGTGATCGCATCGGCCACCGGACCCGACAGGGTGTTTTGTCCAATAACAATGTCATAGCAGTTGGAATCAATGGTGATATTTTTGCGACCACCGGCGAGCGTGCCGGCAAACGTGTTGCGCACGATAGTGTCAATCGGGGAGTTGCCGGCCAGACGGATATCCACCAGCGGATACGCCGTCGAAAGCTGACGGAACGTGTTTTCTCCGATTACCACAAGATCCCGATGTTCAAAACTGACACCGACATCGCGTGCGGTGATGTCGCAGCCGCCGATTTCAACAATGGCCCGGGTTTGAGCGACGATGCTGTAGACAAAGCCGGTTTTGACGTAGTTGACGGCGACATTCATGCAGGTTCCGCCCTCCGTCTCAACCGGATAAGGCATCGCCACCGAAATGGCCGTGTCGGCTCCGTGAATCACGGTGTTGCGCACAACCGAATTGTACGACCCGTCCAGATTAATAGCTTTCTGCATGCGGAAGTTGATGGAGGTGTCGCTCATGTCGCTGTTTGTGGGCGAGTTGATCGTGATTCCGTCCACCAGCGGACGGTTGGCGCCAAAGATATTGATACCGTTGTTGAAGTAGCAGTTGGTGTTCGCATACGTCACATCGACGTTGAACACCTGCTGCATCCGCTCCGCCGGGGTGCCGCCCGTCGGCACGATCGATGCATAGGCCGTTCCGGCACCGGCAAGGTTAGCCTGCAGGGTGACATCGCGCAGCGTGGTGTGGAGACCGGCGCGGACACTTTTGTCGTTATCGAGCAGAAAAACACCGTTGGTATTATTGCAGCGCAGAACCACGCCGGTTCTGGACTGCCCCTGAATCTCCAGATCCCAGGCTCTGACCGGGTTGATGTAAACCTGCGCGTTGAAATCGTAGGTTCCGTTGGGAATGTACAGATATCCTCCCCGGGGATCCGATGCATACAAGTCGTCGAGCGCTTTTTGAAACGCGGCGCTGTCGTCCAGTCCGTCATTGGCGTTCGCACTGTACGGGGATTCCGTCACGTCAATACGAACCATTGCAAGACACGGACTCGCGGCAAAGAAAAACAGAAGGCACGCCAGCAGGCCGATCCCGAGTCCGCTGTATCTATTCTTCTGGATAAAACCACTCATGCCGTTAACAGCCTCAGTTCGCAGTTTTGTCAAAGCATCCGACCATACTGACCCCCCGGACGTCCGGATCCTGCTGAAGAATTGTCGCTCCGGTCGCCCTGAAAATACAGTCCGCGATATGCACGTCGTGGGTCGTTCCCTTCAGCGAAATAATGGTTCGCGGAACACTCACCGTAACATGGAAGATGGTGCCCCTGACGGTCACATTCGCGCAATCTGTGAAGATGTAATCATAAATCGGAAGCCCCTTCGTACCGCCCGCGTAGCACAGATGCTGAAGAATATCGATCCGGTCAAAATTGGAAGCATCTATATTCCGCTCGGCGCCGGACGAATGGAACTGACGCATGGACAGCGTGGCGCCCGCCCCGGGCACAGCGTGCAGGATGAAGGGATATTCTGTGCCGGAAGCATAGGAGCGGACAAAGTTCGCCGCCCCGCGCATTCCCGTGAGCGTGTAGCCGGCAGAGGTGTGCCTTGTATACGTCTGGTCAAAGGTGGGCGAATCAACGTTCTCGATATGGAACCCCTCCATGTAAAGGCCGGTCACATACCAGCCGGCAGAGGGCAGAACGTTAAAAAACACCGGCGACTTGAGGTTGGCGGCATCCACCTGACGGATGAAATAACATTCCGTGCCGACCGCGGAATTCATATTCACATTGTCCATCCGCAGACTGCAAATCGGGTTTGTGGACAAAGAAGGATTAAACACTCCAATAGCCGTTCCGCCAAACTGATTAGCCTCGATGGCGAAGTCCTTCAAGGTCAGCTGGTTTTCGCCGCTCGTGTTGTTGAACAAAAACACGCCGTCGGTGTTGTTGCTGGTGCAGCGGAACGTTGTAACGTCGGCACCGTCACCGGCGATGATCACCGTCGCCGCGTGAAGGTCAACCGTAACCTTATTGGTAAAATCATAGTTGCCGCACGGCACCGTCAGCGTTCCGCCCCCGGCATCGGCAATGTCGTTCAGTGCGCTGGCAAAAGCCGGCGCGTCATTAGTCCCGTCGTCAGGCGTCGCACCGTAAGTCGCGTTAGTGACCGTGATATCCAGCGCGAAGACTGAGCCGCCAGCCAGCCAGACCAGCGTCGCAAATCGGGCCAGAACTCCCATGCCTGTACAACGTCTCATATTTTTTCTTCCCATGCGAATCGCAACAAATATTGTTACCCATCACACGATATCGACCAAGGCCATTTCACGTTTTATAATAACCGTTTTGCGAATGTGGCGATTCTGAAATCGTTCCACTTCAATCCTATCATTCTATCCTACTCGTGCACGCTGATCTTGTAGAAAACGGCACCGCTCTGCACCGGATTGGTATAGACGTTTTCCGGCGGAGTGGCAGGCAGATTTGTCGCGCCCGCAACGGCGGAAAAAGACTGCAGCAGATTGGTAGTCCGGCTGAGATTGTAGAGTTTGTTCGATGAGCTCGACCAGCGAATGACCGCCCCCTGAGAAGTTGCGCTGCCGCCGGTGATCCGAAGACACGACGTCGAATTGGTCGGATTAGTGCCGGCAATATATTCCTGCCAGGTCAGCAATCCATCATGATCGGCATCCGCAACGGCATCTGTGTTGAAATTGGTCAGCCCGTATTGCGCCAGCCAGCCGTAGGGCGTGGAGGCCGGATCCGAAGCGACTCCGGCCACGGACAGACTTCCGCTGCCTGTATAGGTTCCGGCACCAACTGCACGGAGAGCCGAGGCATCGTAGATTCCGTTTGTCAGCCAAATGGTCCCGCCATTCAAGGAAAGACAGCCGACGGTTTCTGAGCCAGTGAAATCGAGCGTCAGTACAGCGTTGGTTCCTAACAACAGCGCCGCTTGGTCGTTGATGGTCGCATTGGTTTGCAGAACCAATGTCGCACCGTTTGCCACGGTAATGTTGCCAGCGCCAAGCGCGCCATCTGCGGCGGCGATCAGCGCACCGTTAGAAATGATTGTGCCTCCGGCATACGTGTTTGCACTGGACAGCGTCAGAATATTTGTGCCGGCCTTGGTCAGGCCTCCGTTTGAAATGATGCCTGAAATGGCCAGATCGGAACTAATGGTGACTGTTCGTGTGTCTGCACCAAGATTCATCGGGCCGCTCCAGATATTACCGGCACTGGCGCCCGTAAAAGCGAAATTACCATTTACCAGTATCTGATTGTTTACGGTCACTGCGCTGGGGTTTCCTTTAGTAAGGATGACGCCATTATTAATCGTCAGAAGCCCCCGTCCGAATACGGTATTTCCATCACCGAAGTAGCGGAGTGTTCCGGCATTAATGGTCATGCCGCCGGTGAAGGTGTTGTTGCCGGTAACGGTCCATAATCCTGTTCCGTCTTTGATCAGCGCCAGCTTGCCGCCCATAGTGCCGTCGGAAATAACACCACTGATGTTGTTGTTTCGTGAGTTTGGGGCCGTGCCGGTCGATGTGCTCACGCCATCCAGGTAGACGGCGGTGGTGTGACCTGCAGCGGAGTTGCCGGAAATGGTGCCGGTAATCGACAGACCGGCCTTGCTCCCGGCAGCGGTATTACGGAAGGTCGCCGAGCTGTCACTGTCCTGAATCGAAATGGCGGAAGCGATTGTGGATGTATTCGTGCCGGATTGATCTGTGACCTGAATTACACCTCCATCGCTCAATACCAGTCTGCCGCCACTAAGCGTATAGCCGACGCTGGTCGATGCGTTTTCTGCCACCAGATGTGCCGGGTTCGCGAAGGTGATGCCGCCCATATTCCGGTCAGCATCCACTGTAACCACGCAAGTGGTTGTGAGCGCAGTGGAAAATACGGCCACGTCCATACTTCTGTCGCCGCCGGAGACCCCGGGGGCGGTTGCATCTGTCCAGTTGGTTGCGTTTGTCCAAGAGCCCGACGTATCTACAGTCCAGACATTCGTACGGGTCGTCGCATCCTGTACAAGAATATTGATTGCTGCCGGATCAACCACAAGAGCCGAGACCCCGGTCCCTGATAGCGTATTGTCTAGAATGAGTAGAGATTCTCCATTGGGACCCACTGCAACGTTCTTGCGCCCGCCGTAAAGATCGCCGGAAAAGATATTGCGCACAATAACGCCGATTTTAGCGAACCCGAGCTGGATATCCGTAAGCGCATAGGAGGCAGACAGCTGACGAAAGGTATTGTCGCTGATGTTAAAAATTCTTCGGTTGTTCAGTATAAGCCCCTGGTCGCGTGCGCGGATATTTTGGCCTCTAAACTGGAAGCCCGCGCGCGGGTTGTTGGGGATGTCGTATTCGGTTCCGACCCGGCAGTAGTCCGCCGTACAATTGAAAAGCCCGCCGTCTTCCTGATCGTCGGTACCACTGCATACCATACTGTATGCCGTATGGGCGCCGGAGACCGAACAGTTTTGAACAATCGGATTGTAACAACCTCCAAAATCAATGCCGAAGGCCGGTAGAAAGTTTGGAGAGGAGTCGCTCATGTCGGCGTCCGTCGTGGGAGCCGCGAAAGAGCAGTCCCGGATGAGGGGCCGCTGTATCCCGTGTAAAGCAATGCCGGTGTTAAAGTAATATGCCGTGGATGCCGTATACGTCACGGCAACGTCGAGCACCGTCACAGCGCGCTTAGCGTGCGATTGTCCACCGACCGGGGTGCGAACCTCCATGGCCGTTCCGGCCCCCGCGCAATTCGCGACAAAAGTCATGTCGCGAATCACATTCACAACCCCGTTTCCGGTGTCGTGGCCGATCAGGAAAACTCCGTTCGTATTATTGCAGATCAAACGAACACCTGCCTTGGACTGCCCCTGAATCGTCATCTGCTCCACGCTGTTTGTAATCTGAATACTCACCTGCGAACTGAAATGGTAGTCGCCATCGGGTACATACAGGCGCCCACCCTTGGGAGTTGAAGCCAACATGGCATCGAGTGCGGACCGGAACGCCGCACTGTCGTCTAATCCATCACTGGGAATCGCCCCATAAGCCGTCACATCAATGTTGATTCCTGCGAAACAGATACTGTTCCATCCTACAGACAAGAGCAGGATGAGCATCAAGGCGCCTGTGCGCATCCCCCTGAACCCATTGCTTTTCGATGCTTTGATCATCCAAAAAATTCCTTTAACTTCTGCCCTCTCCGATCCCAAGCTCCGATATCCACCTGCTCTAAAACCTCTTCAGAATAAGGTTAAGGAATATCGAGAATCCCTTTGATTGATACTCCGGTTACGTCCGTATCCTGCTGAACCCGTGTCGCTGCGCCGTTGAAGACGATATTTTGGATAACCACGTTTTTAGTAGCTCCCTTTAAGTAAATCATCACACGTCCGATCGCGTCGCCCAATACCGCTTGATTGAAGTGGCAGCCCGTGATGGTCACGTCGGTGCAGTTTTCCATGATATAGTCCGCATAATTGGGAACGGTGAAGTTCCAGTAGGCCATTCCCTCAAGCAGAGAGACGTGGTCGGCATTAACGATATGAATACCTTCCACTCCGGCATTGGTATGCGGGTTGGTGAGGGTTACAGAACTCTCCTCGTCGGGAATGCAGTTGATCTCAATGCCGGCATGGTCGGCATTTTTAGCATACATCCGCTGCAGGACTATATTCCCTTTGGCGTTTGTCAGATGAACATTTATCCCCCCGCAGGCCTTTGCGTAACACTGATCGAAGAACGGAGCATTGACGCCGTCGATGCGGAATCCATCAATGCAGGAACCCACGATGCCATTATCAATGAATACATTAATGAACTGCGGCTGTTGAAGTTTGGTTGCGGCAATGTGATGGGTAAAATAGCTGGTGTCGAGTATCAGTGCATCGAAGAACACGTGCTCCATGTACAGGCTGCAGATGTTGTTCGTTGTCAGCGACGGGTTGTCGACCTGAAGCGCCGTACCGCCGGTTTGATCCGCCATGAGCGTCAAGTCTGTGACGGTTAGTTGATTGCTGCTGCTCGTGTTGTTGAACCAGAACAGGCCGTTGGTGTTGGCGCAATGGATAATGGACACGCCGTTGCCGGCGCCGCGTATCGCCACGGACTTGCCGCCGAGGTCAACCGTGATACGCGAGGTGAAATGATAATTCCCGCACGGAACGGAAAGTGTGCCGCCGCCGGCAGATACAATGTCGTTCAGCGCGCTAGCAAAGGCTGTGCTGTCATTAACCCCGTCATCAGGCTTCGCACCGTACGGCGAATTGGTGACCGTAATGTTCAGCTGTGCAAAGGCCGACCCGGTTATCAGCCAGACCAGCAATATAATCCGGATTGCACTCCGCATACCCTCATCGCGCCTCATACACTTCCTCCCGAAACTGGCCCGCAGTTTATCATTTTATGCAGAAACGAACCAGTGCAAACAGCCGGAATAGAACCGCCTTACGCTTTCGCCAGAGGCTACGGTTAAACGATTTTGAAAATCGCCGCATCTTCAGGTTTGACCTCGGCACAGCCTTTACAGCGCGAGCATCTGGTGTCCAGCCGCTGGATACGCCCTTTGCGCTCCAGCGTCGCCAGCATACCTTCCATTGCTGAGACTTCAGTCTGAAAATGGCGCGCCAGTTCCGCAAGCGACATCGGCCCGCGCTCTTTCAGCAGTTTGATGATTTCGGTCAGCATCAGCGCACCTGTATTTTTGCGGCCGCCTCTTTGGAAATGATGTAGCGGCTTTCACCGGCGGCGACGACCATGCTGGTGTCGCCGGGACGATTTTTCATAACATGGACAAGCGCGCCGCTGAAAAGCCCCATTTCGAGCGTCTTGCGATCACCGTTGGAAACAACCACCACGTCAGCGCCCTGCGCGAAATCGCTGAGCGGATGGACACGGCAAAGCCCCTGCCCGACCCGCCGTCCGCATCGCTGCTGCTGCCGTTTTTTAAAAAATCGTCCGAACATGATTTATCCTTTGTTCTGGGAAACCAGTTTTAGAGAGAAGGCGAACAAAAGCCCAGCCAGAAGAATCGCACCGATCCAAACCGCCGATTGCGCCGGATGCGCGGCGAAGGTGGCACTCTGGTAGAAGAGTGTCGCCAGCGTCCACGCCAGCGCGGTGAGATAGGTGACGCTGAACGCCATCCACTTCCAGCCGGTTTCGCGCTGGATGGCAGCGATGGCGGCGACGCACGGCGAGTAAATCAGCACAAAAAGCAGATAGGCGAACGCGCCGGCCTGGCCGTCGAATGCGGCGAGCATCGCCGCGGCGGGATCAGCACCGCTTGCGCTATAAAAGGTGTTGAGTGTGCCAACGACCAGCTCTTTTCCAAAGATACCGGTGATGAGACCAAGCGTGGCCGGCCAGTTGCCGGGCGTAATACCCATCGGTTCAAACAGCGGCGTCACCGCGCGGCTGAACGCACTCAGAATCGAGTGTTCGGAGTTTTCATTACCAAAACTTCCGTCGGTGCCGATGGACCAGAGCACGCTCAAAACCAGTACGAGAATCAGAATTATTTTCCCGGCACGCAGGATGAATTCTTTGAGCCGGTCCCAGGTATGGTGAACAATTGCCACGGCGCGCGGCAAGTGGTACGGCGGCAGTTCCATGACAAAGGTGGTCGCATCGCCTTTCAAAATGGTGCGGCGGAAAAGCAGCCCGCTCGCCACGGCCAGCAGAATACCGGTCAGGTAAAGCGCAAAGATTACCGCGCCGCCAACCTTCGGAAAAAAAATGCCGGCGAAAAGCGCATAAACCGGAAGCCGTGCACCGCAGGACATAAACGGGTTCAGCAGAATCGTAAGCGTCCGGTCGCGCTGATTTTCCAGCGTCCGAGCCGCCAGAATGCCGGGGACATTGCAACCGAAGCCGACCAGCATCGGAATGAACGCTTTGCCCGGCAGTCCGATCGCCCGCAGGCTGCGATCCATCACAAACGCCGCGCGCGCCATGTAGCCCGATTCCTCCAGAAGCGAAAGGCAAAGAAACATAAAAAAGATCGGCGGGATAAAGGTTGCAACCGTCTGAACGCCGCCGCCAAGGCCATTAGCCAATAGAACTTTCAGCCAGACCGGCACGCCGAGACCGGTGAGCCAGCCGCCGAAACCGTCAACTAGCAGTGCGCCGAGCGTGGCGTCAATCCAGCCGGTAATCGGCCCGGAAAAAGTGATGGTGACCGTGAATACCAAATACATCACCGCCAGAAAGAGCGGTATGCCGAGAGGACGGCTTAGAACAATCTGGTCGATCGCGTCGGAAAGATTTTTTCTCATTTCACCGGTGCGGCGCACCACATCGAGCGCAAGACCGTGAACAAAACCATAGCGGCCGTCGGCCATGACAATTTCAATGTCTTCGCCAATGTGTTTTTCGACTTTCGCGATTTCCGCCGCGAGCAGTTCGTCACAAACCCCGACCGTCAGTTCCTCAGCCACCGGATCACGCTCCAGCAGTTTCACAGCGAGCCAGCGGGCCGGACCGGCGACCCGGGTTGCGGCCGGCGCAACGGCCGGAACCAGCCGGGCGAGTGCTTTTTCGACCTGTTCGTCATACGTCACGTTGGTGGCGCTCACCCGATGGGTTGCCGCGGCTTCCGTCACAGCGTCTTGAAGCTGGTCTATTCCCTCTTTGCGTGCAGCAACCATCGGAATAACCGGACAGTCGAGATGCCGGGCCAGATGATCAATCTGCACCTCGATATTCCGGCGCTTTGCCAGATCGGTCATATTCAGCACGACGATCAGCGGCACGCGCATTTCCAGAAGTTGTGCCGTCAGATAAAGCCCGCGCTCAACATTCCGGGCATCGATGATATTCACGACCGCATCGGGCTTTTCTTTAAGAATACAGTCGCGGGAGGCGTTTTCATCCGGCGAACCGGCAGAAAAAGAGTAGATGCCGGGCAGATCGACTACGCAAATTTTTGCGCCGGCATGATGGTATTCGCCTTCGAGATGTTCGACGGTAACGCCAGGCCAGTTGCCAACCCGCCCGCGCGAGTTGGTCAGCGCATTAAACAGCGTGGTTTTCCCGCAATTAGGATTTCCCGCCAGAGCTATAGTGAACTGTTTCATTCCGTCTCGATTAAGGAGGGAAATGATAGAACCGAAACCCGCCGTTGCGAGAATAAAACCTGAGTAATAAACTCAGGGAAATGGCGGAATCACTTCCGGGGAATTTAATACGGAAGGCTCAATTCAGGCTGGTTTTTTTTCCCGGTTATCTATAAACAGTCACGTCGCCTGTAATATCATGCAGGATTTCCCGTTGTCTGATACGAGCGTCGCACGAATCGATCGGAGAAGGATGAGCTCAGCTATAAAAAATTCAGGTTGTCTGCAGCTCACACTTGCTCTCGCCGCACTGGCATTACCTTTGGAAGTCCGCAGCGAAATGTTGTTCCCCGCAAGTCTGCCCATTACAAAAATTACTGCATCGTCGGTATACGCGAAAAACGAGGCGAAGAATCTGAACGACGGCGTTCTCGCCGAAGTTAACGATAAGAACTGCTGGGCGAGCGATACACAGAAAGAAAAAACCGCCTGGATTCTGCTCGATTTAGGAGAGACGAAACAGGTCGGAAGTCTGGGGCTGCAATTCCGGAACGTAGCCGGTAAATACATCTTCGTAACCAAAGAGGTATCGATCGGCATTTCGGAGGACGGAAAAAAATTCACCGAACAGCCCGCCTCGACCGTGGTGCCGGGTGAAGGCGACAATTACTCGCCGACCTTCTGGGAATATCCGGTCAACGCCCAAGCCCGGTTTCTGCGCATCCGGCTCGGCCCGTCACAATTCAAGGGCGCAAAACAGTGGCTCGGTATGCTGGAGCTGACAGAAATCCGGGTTTCTGAACCGTCGCGGGAAAAAACTGTCATTGCCGCGCCGGCACTAGCGATACCAGTCGTCGCCGCTACCGCCACCGACATCTCGAAAGCGCGCTTCAAGCTGCTCCCCTTCGGTTCAGTACGTCCGTCAGGCTGGATTAAGGCACAACTGAATCAGGATGCCAGCGGCGGATGTCTCGCATATTACCATCGCAATTGGGCCATACAGAACAAAGCCTATGAACTGCGCGGGCATAATCCGGCCAAGAAGGATAAGCAGTCAGACTTCTGGGACGGCGCGGCGGAGGGTTACTGGGGGCTGGCTTTGATTTCCAGTTCGGTTCTCGCGGACGATGCGGCGTTGAAAAAACGTGCTGATGAATTTGTGAAGGCCATTCTGAAGTCGCAGGGTCCGGACGGCTATCTCGGCATTCATGATGTCCAAAAACGCTACACACCCACCCATGTGGACCGGGTCGGCCACATCGGGTTCATGCTGCAAGGGCTGCTGGATTATGCACAAGCCTATAACCGCAAAGACGTGCTGGCCTCCGTAGAGCGCGCCGTACAATGCGACATGAAAAATTTCAACCGCACCACAACGAATCTGCACGCCGCCGGTTTCATGGTGATGAGTTATCCGCAATTTCTGGATGCACTGGCGCAGGCCACCGGCAAAAAGGAATACGCCGATTACGCGGCATTCCTCATCGAAAGTTACAACACGTCGGGCGATCTGGATAATCCTATCTACGGTGACTGTAAACTGCCGAACCTGCTGGATGCGAAGCGGCCGTTTTTCAGTCATGCCTGCAATACAACCGGTAATCTCTCGCTGCCGTGGCTCGCCTATTACGCGACCGGCGACCTGCAATACAAGCAGGCCGGCGAAAACGCCTTCGCTAAGTTCGACCGCCAGATGAGCGTCAGCGGATCACTGCCCGGCGACGAAGACAATCAAGGCCGCGAACCGTCGCCGGAAATCGGTATTGAGTTTTGCACGACGAGCTACCTCGTCGAAAACACCCTGATTGTTGGCGCTAAAACCGGCGGCAGCCACTATTTCGATATTACTGAACGGGCGCTTTTCAACGCCGGTATGGGCGCAAGACTGCCTGACGGCACAGCGCATGCCTACCTGAAACGCGACAGCGAATTCACTCTCGAATACCCCGGCGCCTTTCATCGTGAACAATACAGCCCGGCGCAGGAGCCGTTTTGTTGCACGTTGCGGATGATCAGTATGATGCCGGTTTACATCAGTCACATGTTCATGAAAACGGCAGACGACAAGGCTTTGGCCGCCGTGTGCTACGGCCCGGCGACCGTGGACACGACGGTGGCGGGTGTGAAAGTACGCGTAGAGGAAAAAACGCTGTACCCATTCGAAAACAAAATCGAGTTCCGTGTGCAGGCTGAAAAACCGGCGGCGTTTGATCTCCTGATACGCGCGCCGACGTGGTCCCCATCAGCTGAAATCAAATGTGAAGGTGCAACCGCCAGCCGTCAGGGCGAATATTATGTGGTGAAGAAACAATGGGGCACCGATGACACGGTAACTGTGACGTTTGAAACGCCGGTAGAAACCATCCGCTGGGTAAACAATGAATACGTTCTCAAATCCGGGCCGCTGGTATTCGCCGCCGACCTTGGCACGATACCAACCAAATACGATACGTTCCCGTCCGGCCACACCATTCAGGAACTTTCCGGCGGCAAGCTGCCGATCTACGGTTTCTCGCCGAAGGAACCGCGACTGTGGCATGCCAGTCTGGACGGCGTGACAAAAGAGCCGAACTACGGTTTCAAACGCGCCACAGTAAAAACGGCAAATCCGGATCAGCCGTGGGCCGAATCGCCGCTGGTATTGAAGGGCGAATTCAACCGCATGAGGGGCAAAACAAAAGTGAATCTCGTTCCGATGGGAAGCACTGTGCTGCGCCGGGTGACATTCCCTGTCGGTTATGTTTCTTCAACAAAGAAAAAAGGAACCATGGTAGATGAAAACACATCTGAATAACGTTTTGAAATCGGCCGGCCTCGGCGCGGTACTGGCGGTCCCGAATTACGGAGAATGCGCGGCGAAGCCTCCGGCGAAACCCAACATCATCGTCATTCTCGTGGACGATATGGGTTTTTCGGATCTCGGTTGCTACGGATCGGAAATCAGCACGCCGAATCTCGATGCCCTCGCCGCCAACGGACTGCGCTTCACCCAGTTCTATAACACGGCGCGCTGCTGTCCCACACGGGCGTCGCTCCTGACCGGACTCTACCCGCACCAGGCCGGAGTGGGCCACATGACGCAGGACAAAGGCACCCCGGGGTACAGCGGTCATCTCAACGACCAGTGTGTGACCTTTGCCGAGGTGCTCAAACCAGCCGGCTACTTCACCGCCATGTCCGGAAAATGGCACGTCGGGCAGGAGTTCGGTGCCGCGCCGTGGACCCGCGGGTTCGATCGCAGTCTGAATTCGGTGCAAGGCGGGTTCTATTACAGCAACCCGAAGCACAAGCTGTATCTCAACGGAAAGCAGCTTGAAGACGATGATCCGGCCCTGCCGAAGAACTGGTACACGACCGATCTCTACACGGACTTCAGCGTGAAATTCATCGACGAAGCGCTCGCTGAAAAGAAACCGTTTTTCCTCTATCTGGCTTACAACGCCCCGCACTTCCCGTTGCAGGCCCCGGCAGAAGATATCGCCAAATACCGCGGCAAATACAAAGTCGGCTGGGACAAGCTGCGCGAACAGCGCCACGAAAAACAACT
>Ga0247840_10007932_pt1 | contig 14506 bp, 7 predicted proteins | sample LaCruzMarch2015__FD_192404 | JGI IMG/M metagenome (GOLD analysis project Ga0247840, IMG submission 192404) | Freshwater microbial communities from meromictic Lake La Cruz, Castile-La Mancha, Spain - LaCruzMarch2015_17m | ecosystem: Environmental > Aquatic > Freshwater > Lake | place: Spain...
CGTGCCCGAGTGCATCGTTGAGACCTTGCGCAAGGACGGGCTCACCCCCCCTGGGTATTGCGAGCTTCGATTGCAGAAGAAGTACCCGCCCCGGGAGTTCGTGTTGCAATACAACGAATCGCCATTGCAGTTCATCTCTCGCTGGATGGAGCGGGAAGGTCTCTACTACTTTTTTGAGCAAGGCAAGACGCGCGAGAAGTTGGTGATTACCGACTCGAATATCGCGCACGTACACCCGCTGGGCGCCAAGCCCCTGCGCTACGCTCCCCCTTCTGGACTGGCGGCGGAAAACGCCGGCGGAACCGTATCCACTTTTTCGCGCAGCCACAGCCTCACGCCACGCACGGTGCAGATCAAGGACTACAACTACCTTCAGCCCGAGTTGCCGATCCAGGCGCAGAAAACCGTGAACGAAAACGGTTCCGGTGCGTACTATTCCTATGCCGACAACGCCAAATCCGTCACGGAAGTCGAGCATCTGGCCACGGTGCGCGCCGAGGCCCTGGGCTGCCCCTGGCGCGTGGCCAAGGGGGAGTCCGACGCGTTGACCCTGCGTTGTGGCCGGCTGTTCACTCTTGATAAGCACTACGAGGCGAGCTGGAATATCGATTACTGCGTCATCCAAGCCAGCCATGAGGGCAGTTTTACGGGGTATCTGTTCAGCGGCCTGAACGACGAGCCCGAAGAAGAGTCCCCGTTCTACCGCGTGACCTTCGAGGCCATTCCCGCGGACGTGCAGTACCGAAGCCCCGAGTCCACACCCTGGCCGCGGATCCACGGCGCCCTGAATGCGCGCATCGACGCAGCCGGCAGCGGCCAGTACGCGGAACTGGACGAGCACGGCCGTTACAAGGTGCGCTTTCACCTGGACCGCTCGGGCCGCAAGGACGGCCACGGCTCGCACTTCATTCGTAAAGCCGAGCCATACGGCGGCGCGGGGCACGGCATGCACTTCCCCTTGCACAAGGGCGCGGAGGTCCTGTTGACCTTTGTGGACGGCGACCCCGACCGTCCCATCATTGCCGGCGCCGTTCCGGATGGGGAGCATTCGAGCCAGGTCGCTGCCGCGACTCAGACCCAATGCCGCCTCACCACTGCGGGGCAAAACAAGCTACATGTGGAGGACGCCGCTGGCCAGCAGCGAATGCTGCTAAGCACGCCTACGGCCGAGACTTACCTGCGCATCGGCTCTCACAACGATCCGCCCCCGGACTGGTCGGACAGCGGAGACATTGCGGGCTGGAAACTGAACACCACCAAAGCCTTCAACGTCGAAGCCGGCAGCAAGAATTCCATCATCCTCGGCAACTCCTTCTCCTTCATCGGCGGCCTGGAGGCCCGTGAGACCGCAGGCCTGCGCTTCGACATCGTGCGTGGGGGCAGTATCGCCTTGAAGCTGTCCGTGGAGGAGGAGATTGCCGTGTTGAAAAATGCTCTGCATGTGCAGTTGGGGTATTTTGGATTGTCCAAGACAAGCGTCATCGCCAGCGAGACTAAAGTAGCGGAGGAGTCTTTCAAAGCCGCCGCGGAGCATATAGAGGTGGTCACGAAAAAGGTTTTACTGGCGCTAACCGCCACCCACACCAGCCTCAGCTACGCCAAGCTTGCCGGATCGAAAACCGAAATAGCCCAGACTCAAAGCGAACTAGCCCAGGAGAAAACGACCCTGGCTGGGGAAGCGGTCCAGCTGGCCAGTACCCGCCAGGAGCTCGCCCAAGCCTCTTTCGACACGACCATCAGCAAGAGCGTGCTGGCCGGGCAGCAGGTCGTCTTGGCCCAGCAGAGCACTGAACTGCTTGAAGACAAGATGGAGCTCGCCGGAGATCAGATGGAAATGGCGGAGCAGGCCAACAAGATATGCGACATGCTCACGGAAATCGCCGCCGAGCAAAACGACATGTGAGCCCAGACTCGGCCGCAAGACAGAACCAACAAGGAAGATTGGCATGCCTGCACTCAAGCTAAAATTCCACTTCACCTCCTCGGCGGTGGCGGAAGACACCTTTTTCGTGCTGGAGTTCCAGGGGCGAGAAGCTCTTTCCGGGCTCTTCCACTTCGACTTGCTCCTGGCGTCCGCCAAGAGAGGGGTGGATCCCGCGACCCTGCTCGATGAGTCCGCCACGTTCACTATCAGCTCCCAGTCCGGGACGCTGCCTTTTTGTGGCGTGCTGACGCTCTTCGCCCAGGAGCAGCGAGTGCAGAACTACGTGCTTTACAGAGCACGGCTCACGTCGCCCCTGGCCAGGCTGGCCGTCACCGCGCACAACCAGATATTCCTAGACAAGACCTTACAGCAGTTCCTGGAGCTGGCCCTGGCCGACGGCGGCTTGGCGCCGGACCAGGACTTCAGTTGCAAGCTCGTCGAAAGCTACCCCAGCCGCGAGTATGTTTGCCAGTACAACGAGTCGCACTTCGCCTTTGTCTCGCGCTGGATGGAGCGCGAAGGTCTCTACTACTTTTTCGATCAGACGCCGCAGGGACAAGGCAAACTGGTGATAACCGACACCAACTCCGCCCACACCACCATGCCCAAGGCCGGCGAACTGCGTTACGCCCCGCCTTCAGGAATGCAAGCCACCCACGGCGACGAGATCGCCACTGCCTTTTCCTTAAAGCAAAGCCCTATGCCCCGGAACGTGCGTGTCAAGGATTGGAACTACCGCACGCCAGACCTGGACGTGCAGGGCGTCGCCGACGTGGACCCCAACGGCAGAGGCGAGTTTTTCTTCTATGGCGACCACCTACTCGCCCCCTCGCAAGCGGAGCGACTCGCCAAGGTCCGCGCCCAGGAACTGCTCTGCCGGCAGGAGCGCTACCAGGGAGAAAGCAGCGCCCCTTTCCTGCGCGCAGGCTTCACCGTCACCCTGATCAACCATTACCGCGAGGATTTCAACCAGGAATACCTGATCACCGGGGTGGAGCACCGCGGCAGCCAACGCAGCTACCTGACGCAGATCATGAACACGGGACAGGGGCAGTCCGAATCCATCCTCTACGACAACAGCTTCACAGCCATTCCGGCCCGAATCCAATTCCGGCCGGAACGGACTACTCCCTGGCCGCGCTTCAGCGGCGTGATGCACGCGCACATCGACGCTGCCGGCTCTGGCGAATACGCCGAGGTGGACGAGCAGGGGCGCTACAAGGTGGTCCTGCCCTTTGACCTCTCCGGCCGCAAGGACGGGCTCGCCTCCTCCTGGCTGCGCATGGCCCAGCCATACGGCGGCACGGACCACGGGCTCCATTTTCCTCTGCATAAGGGCGCGGAAGTGCTCCTGGCCTGCGAGGAGGGCGACCCGGATCGCCCCTTGATCCTGGCCGCGGCGCCCAACCCCCTTTTTCCAAGCCTGGTCACGGAGAAGAACCAGACCCAATCGCGCATCACCACAGGCAGCGGCAACGCCATCCTCTTCGAAGATCGCGAGGAGCAACAGCATATCCTGCTGCACAGCCCGAAGCAGGACAGCTATGTGCAACTGGGCGCTATCGCCGACCCGCCCTCCCAGAGCGGCAGGCACGGACCGGACGCAGGCGCAGGCGCAGGAAACAGCGCTGTCAATGTCGGCAGTTCAGAACAGGGCGACGAAAATGCCACCTCCACTGGCGAACACTCCGACGATGAGAGCACCACCCCCCCAGGGGAAGGCGAGAAAGAGAAACCAGGAGGCTTCGCGGGCGCCCAGTTGATCACAAGCAACACGCTCACACTCAAGGCCGGCGAATCAGCCAAGGTGATCTTCGGCGACTCCTCGGAAACGTATCTCGGCCTGGATGTCGCCGTTGTTGGCCTCCTGTCGCTGACGCTTATCATAGGCGCTGAAATTGCCATAACCGTGGGGCCGCACGAGAACGTCACCCCCCTAAAGGACAAGTATTTCACTAATAAAACTCAAGTCAAGGCGAATAATGCCAAGATCGTGGCCGCGGCGAAGAAGCTCACCGGCGAGATGCAGGATCTGGTGGTCGATGTCACGAGCCTTAACACTAAGTTGGATGAATTGTCCACGGAGAGCACCACGCTGGCGGGAGAGGTCACCACACTGGCTCAGGAGAGGATAAAGCTGGCTGTGTCCAATACGAGGTTGGCGGCGGAAGTGACCGAGATAGCCATGCAGAACACCGAGCTTTCGCAGAGCAACCAGCACCTGGCCGAGGAGATTGTCAAACTGGAGGCCGATGTCACTGTACTCAGCCAGGATGTTACCGACCTCTGCCAGCAGAAAACCACGCTGGCCGGGTCAGTGACCCTGCTGTGCCAGGAGCAGACGGAACTTTTTGAAAACATTATTTGTATTGCCGCCAGCTGCAACAACATGGCCACGGCCGTCAACCGGATGTAGCCCTGCGGCCGCAGCGCCTGGAGCACGCATGCCTTTGCCAAAAGACGACAACTTCACCTTCGCCTCCGCGGCCCTGCCCCCGGAGACCTTTTTCGTGGTCCGTTTCACCGGCGACGAAGGGCTCTCGCAACTGTACCGATTCGAGATACTGCTGGCCTCGCCCCGCAGCGACCTGGACATCCGGGCTGTGGTGGAGAACCCGGCCGTGCTGACGCTCAAGCGGCCCGCCGGCGAGCTGCCTTTTCACGGCGTCCTGGAGTCTTTCGAGCAGATGCAGCAGGCGCACGGCCTGACCATCTATCGGGCGGTTCTCGTCCCCAGGCTCTGGTGGCTGACCCTCACGCACCACAACCAGGTTTTTCTGGACAAGACCTGCCCACAACTGCTCGAGGCCGTGTTGGAGGATGGCGGATTGAACAAGGGGCTGGATTTCGAGTTGCGTCTCCAGCAGAACTACCCCGCCTGGGAATACGTCTGCCAGTACGGCGAGTCCCATTTCGCCTTTGTCTCACGCTGGATGGAGCGCTACGGGCTCTACTATTTTTTCGAGCAGAGCGAATCCGGCGAAAAACTGATCATCACGGATACGGCCACGGCGCACCAAGACCTGCCGCAAGGCGGCGTCCTGCGCTACGCCCCGCAATCCGGGCTGGACGCCCCCTATAAGGACGAAGTCGCCACGGCCTTCCGCTCCAAACGGCTGCTCCTGCCGCGCTTCGTGTTCCTCAAGGACTACGACTACGAGAAGCCCAGCCTGAAACTCACCGCCAAGGCCATCGTCTCGCCCGAGGGCGAGGGCGAGGTCTACCTCTACGGGGAGCACTTTCGCAGCACGGACGAAGGCCAGCTCTTCGCCACGGTCCGCGCTCAGGAGCTGGCCTGCCGGGGCGATACCTTCGAGACCGAAAGCACAGCGCCCTTCTTGCGCAGCGGCTACACCGTGACCCTGCAACGCCACTTCCTGGAAAGCTGGAACCGCAGCTATCTGGTCCTGTCCCTGGCCCACGAGGGCTGCCAGGCCGTCAACCTGGACGCTGGGCTCGATCTGCGGGCCAATGCGGAGACGCCGGGCCTGTTTTACCGGAACACCGGCGCCCTTATCCCAGCGGAGGCGCAGTTTCGCCCCAATCGCGACACCCCGCGCCCCCGCGTCCATGGCGTGCTCAGCGCCACAGTGGACGCCGCAGGCAGCGGCCAGTACGCGGAGCTGGACGAGCAGGGCCGCTACAAGGTCCTCCTGCCCTTCGACCTCTCCGGTCGCACGGACGGCCACGCCTCTTCCTGGCTGCGTATGATGCAGCCGTACGTCGGAGGCGATCATGGCGTGCACCTGCCCCTGCATAAAGGCGCAGAGGTGATCCTCAGCTTCATCGACGGCGACCCGGATCGCCCCTTCATTGCCGCGGCTGCGCCCAATCCCGCGCACAAGAGCCTGGTGACCGCAGCCACGCAAACTAAATGCATGCTCACCTCCTCCGGGCAGAACCTGCTGCACATCGAGGATCAGGCTGGCAGCGAGCGGATCCTCATGCACTCGCCCACGGCCAACACCTTCCTGCGCATCGGCGCGCCCAACGATCCGGCCAGCCCACATTGGGAGTCGGATGATGAGAATCCCGGCATCAAGCTGCAGACCGACAAGGCCATCGAGATATTTGCCGGCACAGAGAACGAGGTGATTATGGGCGAGAGTTCCTCCACCGTGCTTGGCGCCAAGGATAATATCGTGGTGATCCTCCACACGAACACCACTCTCGGAAATTATTACAAATTGTATGACCCCTTCGCCAAGACCTGGGCGCCCATCATGACCCATCTGCACGCCAAATATCAGGCCATGGTCGGGACCAAAACGCAGCTCACCGCAGAGTTATTGAAAATTTGCGAGCAGAAAGTCAAGATGGAGGCCATGAAGACTAGGCTCACGGCGCAGCATGTCTCCCTGAAACAGTCTGAGACTGAACTCATCCAGGCCAAGAACACCCTGGACAGCACTGAGACCACACTGAATGCCGAAGAGACCACCCTGACCCAGAGCAAGGATGTACTGAGCCAGTCCCAGACCAAGATCGCCGTGGCACACACCTCCTTGAGCGCGAGCAAGACCGAACTTCTGCAAAGCAAGACCACCCTGTCCGAAAACGCGACCGCCTTAAGCGGAGAATGCACCAAGCTAACGGAAGCCTCCACGCTCTTGATGCAGAACAAAACGACCATTGCCGGCACCGTCACCAGCATGGCCGAAGATTTCAACTGCTTGGCCAGCATGACGACCAAGATATAACTCCATGAAGATATTCAAAGAAAATACCCAATCTCTGTTCCCCCGGCCCGTTCTTCTGCAGGGGCGGCCGCATCTGTCCCTGGCCGTGCTGCTCTTTTTCGACCTCACAGCGCCAGCCGGGCCAGAGGCCCTGCTCAGCGAGCAGGACCTCTGGAAAACCGTGCCCGAGGCCCTGGGGCCGAAGCCCAGCCTGGACCAGGGCATGCCCAAGCAACGGGGCGAGTTCCTGGTGACGGGCAGCTGCTGCGCCCCGCGCGGGACAACCCTGCAGGGCGCCGAGGTCAAGATCAGAGTAGGGCGGCTCGAAAAACGTCTGGCCGTCTTTGGGGAGCGTTTCTGGACCCCTCAAGGCGGCATTACCCCGCCTAAGGCCTTCGCCGAAGTGCCCCTGACCTGGGAGAACGCCTTCGGCGGCCCCAACGTCCCGGAAAACCCCGTGGGCAAGGGCGCGGTTGAGGTTGACGCGGGCGACGGTCGCGCGCTGAGGCCGCTGCCCCAGGTGGAAAACCCTCGGACCCTGGTGGGGGCGCCTACTGACACGCCGCCGCCGGCTGGGCTCGCGCCCCTGGACCAGACCTGGCCCCAGCGCAACATGCAGTCCGGAACCTTTGACGAGCGCTGGAAACGGGAGCGCTGGCCCGGCCTACCCGACGACTACGACTACGGGTTCTTCAACTGCGCGCCCAAAGACCAGCAATTGGACGGCTTTTTCAGGGGCGACGAAGAGGTGGGCGTGATCGGCATGCATCCAGACTACACCTCGCTGCAGACTGCGCTGCCCGGCATCCGACCGCGCTGTTTCGTCACCCTGCGCCAGGGCTTCAAACGCTTCGCCGACCCCAATGCCTTCGAACAGGTCTTCCAGGAGACGCCGCTGCGCCCAGAAACGCTGTGGCTATTCCCCACACTACTGCGCGGTGTGCTGCTGTATCGCGGCGTGACGCCTGTCGCCGACGAGGATTACGGGGACGTGGTAAGGATCTTTCTGGCCAACGAGACCATGGAATCAGCCCCTTTGAGCATCGAGCACTACCAGGACGCCCAACGCAAGGCCCTGGACCGCGGCGTGCCCATCGACATGGCGCCCTTTGAGGCGGCCCAGGCCCGAATCGCCCAGGCCGTGCTGAAGCTGAAAAACGCGCCCAAAGAAATGGCGCGCGCACGCGACGCCGCGCTGGGGCGGCTGCCCGTGATGCCGCGGGCGCCCGAGGAGCTGGCGCAGCAGTTTCACGGGGTCATGGCCGATCGGCTAAAGACCCTGGACTCCATGGAGACCATGGCCGCCAGAATGAACGAGCGCTGGGGGCACATCGCACGGGTGGACACCTCCAGCTTTGCAAGCCTGCGCCAACGCATCGCCGACCTGGGGACAACGCTGGACAGCAGCGTGGGCAAGGTCAAGGCCCTGCAGCAAAAGGGCGCGGCCAAAAAGGCCGAGCTGCTGGCCGCGAGCAAGAAAACTCTCGCCAAGCACCTGACGCCCGAGCAAATTGCCACGAGCGGGCTCGATCCCGAAGGTTTTTTCAAGAAAGAGGTTGCGCCCTGGCAGGAGCAGGCCTTCGCTTTTGCCGTCCAATGCCGGCGCAATCTGGAGCAAGACGCCGAATTGCAAGCCCTGCTGCAGCGCTTTGGGCTGAGCCGCAAGACCATAGCCCGTAGTTGGCTCGGCTGGAACCCGACGCCGCTGCGCGTCGCTGCAGCGGACTGGGGGCTGCCTGGTCCCGATCCGCTGGAGCTGCCCGCCGGACTGGTCCTGCCCTGGTTCGACGGCCCTGCCTGCGCTCGGCTCAGCATCCGCCCCGCCGCTGCGGAGAACCGCCAGGAGGACCTCTCCAGCCTCGGCAAGGACGTGGCCGTCATGGGCTCAACCATAGCGCCGCGCCTTCTCCCGGCTCCGGTCGCGGGCGCGCCCGTGCTGGTGGTGAGGGCCGAATACCAAGCCCTGCTCCTGGAGCAGGAAGTGGGCGATTGCTGTACTGTCCTGGCCCTGCCCAACCCCAAAATGAAACTCGGAGCAGAGGAGGACGCGGCTCTCAAGGACGCTCCCCATGTCTTTGTGGTGCTGCCAAGCGGGACCACCGAGGATGGTGCCCTCTGGGGCATCTGGCGCAAACCTCTGCCGATGGCGCGGCCTTTGCCTCTGCCCCGCGGAGAAACGCTGTTTAGCGCGCGCCTGGCCGGGGTGGACCTACGCAAGTATGTTTTGGACGCCCTGCCCCCAGACTTCGCGCGCAAGCACGCCTTGGCCCCAGAACTACCCGAGCCCGGCAAAGCGCCGCAACGCGGCGGGGGGTTCGAACTCCCCTTTCCGACCCTGGACATCGGCGGCATGGTGAGCAGCCTGATGCAGGAAATCAAGGCAGTGCATCAACCCAAGTTTGACGCCCTGCAAGCGGCCAAGGGCAAGCTATTGGAAGACGCGCGCGCCCGCTTCGCGTCCAAGGGGCTGGACCTGGAACAATCCCTGGCTGCGGCCAAAAACGCGCCTGTCCAATCGCCCCTGGAAAAAGGCGCCGCCATGGCCGACCAGATGCTGGCCAAGGGCAAGCAGTACGCCGCCGCGGGGCGCATCACCCCGGCGCAATACGAGCTGCTCCGCAGCCAGGCCGAGCAGGTGCGCGACATCTCCCGCAGCGCCCAAGAGCGCTCCGACAGCCTGCATACCCAGTACGCGGCGATGAAAGAGCGCTCCGACAGCCTCAAGGCCTCGGCCAATGCCAAAACTCTGCCCGGTCCGGCCGGGGAGGAAATGGCTGGCTTGGGGCTTTCCTTCGAGGAGGCTGCGCCTATACTCACGCGAGAGCAGTTTTTGGAACGCTACCAGTCCGGCCGATCCTTTTCGCGCAAGACCGTGAAGAACGTGGACTGCTCGGGCCTCGAGCTGCCTGGCGTCGATCTGCGTTTCACCATCCTGGACGGCGTGAAGTTTACCGAGGCCAACCTCACCGGCGCGCGCTTCGAGAACGCCATGGTGCAGAACAGCGACTGCACCAAGGCCTGCCTGGACGGCGCGACGCTCCAGGGCGCTTTGTTCGCCAAGGTCGTGTTCGCCGAGGCCTCCCTGGCGAAAGTGTCCTGCCGCCGGGCCGTGTTCAGGGAGGCGGACTTCACGAAGGCGGACCTGAGCGGCGCGGTCATGCGTCTGGTGCAGGCGGATAAGTGCAAGTTCATCGAAAGCAACCTGGCCGACGCCGACCTGAGCTTGATGGTCTTTGCAGGCTGCGATCTGTCCAAGGCTTTTTTTCGCAACGCCACCCTGCGCAAGGTCGTGTTCCGCGCCTGCCAGTGCGACGACGCGGACTTCGCCGGCGCCACGCTGCCTCAGTCCGCGTTTCAGGGCTCGCGCGGCGAACGCGTCAGTTTTGCCCGGGCCAACTTGGACCAGGGCCGCATCATCTCGCAAAGCGCCTTTCCTGGCCTGGACCTGCGCAAGGCCAGCCTGCGCCGTTTCTTCTGCCGCGACAGCGACCTGCGCGACGCGGACTTCAGCCAGGCGAATCTGGACACCGCTGCCTTCGAGGGATGCATTCTGCATCGCGCGCGGCTGGATCGCGTCTCGGCCAAGCAGGCCCGCTTCACCAAGTGCGACCTGGAGGCCGCCAGCATGCGCGCCGTGAACCTGGCCATGGGCTCGCTGCGCATGAGCCGGCTGGTGCAGGCCGACCTGAGCGGCGCCAACCTCTTTGGCGTGGATTGTTACAAAATCGTGGTGGGTAAGACCAATCTTCACCAGGCCGTCCTCACGCGCACCCTGCTCAAGGACATCATGGAACTCCCGGCATGAACAGAGAAGAAGTGCTCAACGCGCTGCGCCATAACGGCCTCATCGACAACGTCGACCTGTCCGGCCTGGACCTTTCGCGCGCCGATCTTCGCGGAGGGCGCTTCGAGCGCTGCTCCTTCAAGGGCGCCTCGCTGCAAGGCGCTGACATCAGCAAGACTGGCTTTCGCAATTGCGACCTCTCCGAGGTGGACCTCTCGGGCACGGACCTCTCCAAGGTGGATTTCCGCAAGACACCTTTGCGCGGCGCCAAGCTCCAGGGTGCCACATTGCACAAGACCATGCTCCAGAACGCCGACCTCTCCGGCGCAGACCTGCGCGGCGCCGCGATCGGCTGGTGCCTCATGCAGCACGCCATACTCGACGACGCGGACCTCTCCGGCGCATCCGTGGAAAAGACCCTGCTCCAGCACGCCTCGCTGCAACGCGCAAACTTCGCCGGCGCGACCCTGCTCAAGGTCACCTGCGCCGACGCCGATCTCCAGGGCGTCAACTTCCAGGGCGCGAGCCTCACCCGCGTCTATCTGCGCGGCGGCAACCTTGCCGGACAGAATTTCCGCGGCATGCGGTTGCACCTGATACAGGCCGACGGCGCCGACCTGCGCGAGGCCGATTTTAGCGGCGCCGACGTCTCCATGTCCAATTTCAGCAAGGCCAAACTGCACCGCGCCAGCTTCGAGGGCGCCACGGCGCACAAAGCCATGTTCAAAGGCGCCGTGCTTCAGGAGGCCGTGCTGAAAAAGGGCGATTTCGCCATGTCCGTGTTTTCCGAGGCCGACCTCACAGGCGCGGACTGCACGCAGGCCAACATGGCCTATTGCCGTTTCGCCAAGGCGAGCCTGAGGGGCGTGCGCTTCACAGGCGCCGTGCTCAGCTACGGCGACTTGACCCATAGCGATTGCACCTACGCAGACTTCAGCCGGGCCGACCTGCGCATGGCCAAGCGCCACCCCCTCCTGGAGGAGCACACGGTCTGGGAGAACGCGATCCTGGAGCCCGCGCGCGAACCAGACGCGGACCTCGCCGCAAGCGAAGCCTGGACGCCGCCATTCTGACACGCCAGCAAAGGAGTTCCACCCTATGAATAATCTCGCCCGCAAACTGCGCCCCACTCCGCAGCTGGACTACGCCACTGTCATGCACGTGACCGCCGACGCCGTGACGCTGCACCTGGACGGCCTTGAAATCCTGGCCCTCCAGAGCGCCAGTTGCCTCCTGCGTCCCGCACCGGGAGACGAGGCGCTGGTTTCGCACGACGCCACTGGCCGTTGTTTCGTCCTGGCCGTGCTGCAGCGCGCCGACCTCGCCGCCCTGCAGGAATTGGCGTTCACCGGCGATGTGCGCCTGCAGGTCAGCGACGGCGGCCTGCAGCTCATGGCCGCGGAGGATGTGACCCTGGCGGCAGGGCAGACTTGCGCCTGCCTGGCGCGAAAAGTGGACGTGCTCGCCGACGCGGCCGAGATCCGTGTGGAGCGCGTCAGCTTCCTGGGCAAGGCGCTGCGCGCCAACGTGCGCGCAGCGACCCTGGTGGCCGGAGCGATCGAAACCACGGCTCGGCGTTGCACCCGCCGGCTGCGCGACCTCTTCAGCTTTGTGGAGGACCATAGCGAGTATCAGTCCCGCAATAGCCGCCATTTGGTGGAGGAAACCTTGATAATGCACTCCAAAAACGCCTTCCATGTGGCCGACGAGATCGTGAAGGTGGACGCGGAGCAGGTTCAACTGGGCTAACGGCCCGCAGCAAAGGAGCGTAGGTATGTTCATGCTCAGCCTGGGCCCGGGCATGTCTCTCGGCTTTCCGGACGTCTGCAAAACGCCGGTGCTTGGAGTACCCGTGCCGCTGCCCTATCCGGACATGAGTTTTTCCGCCACCAGCGAACCCACGGCGGACAACGTGCTCATTGAATGCACTCCTGCCCTGAACCAGCTCTCGCTGGGGCTGGTGAGCGAGGGCGACGACGCCGGGGTGCAAATGGGACTTGTTTCCCAGGACATCTCCGGCGAAACCGTCTACGTGGTGGGCTGCATCACTGTGCTGGTAGACAGCATTCCGGCCCAGCGCCTGACCAGCGTCACCGGACAGAACGCCATGGGCATACTGCCCAACGCGCCGGGGATGTGCATCTGCCCCAGCCAAGTCACGGTGCTGGCGCTAGGGTGATGCGGCCCGACACCCACGGATCGGGGAAATAAAAGGATCAAAATTCGATTCGGAGCTAACAATGAATCATGACAGAGTGAATATGCCCCTTCCGAAGCCTTCCTCGCAACACATCGAAGAGACGTCATCCCTCATGGAGCGAAGAACTTTTTTACGACTCGCCCTCTCCGGCGCCGCTGTCCTAGCGGCGCCAGCCATCTACGGCGCCCAAGAGAACGCCTGGGGGGCGACAAAGCAGGCCCTGACTTCCAATCCCCTGGCCGGGCAAACCGCAACGACATGCCCGGATGGCGATCCCAACTCATACGCTGCCTCATCTGCTGAACGCGCTGGGATGTTTCTGCTCTTCTCCGACGTCCATTTTAACCCGTTTGCCGATCCGGGAAAGGTGAAGGCCCTGGCCGCTGCTCCGACCAGCGCGTGGCGAGGCATTCTAGCTGGCGCCGGGCCGGTTTATAGCCACTACGGGCAGGACTCCAACGACGCGCTCTTTCAGTCTTTTCTTGATGACATGGTCAGGCGCGCGCCAAAGCCGGACTTCCTGCTATTTCCTGGAGATCTTCTGTGCCACCGCTTCTGGACCGAATACCCGCGGTTGACAGGAGACTCCACGCGCGATGGCCTTCTGGCTTTTATCGGGAAGACGGCCGAGTATTTCCTGATCGAGGTGACTCGTCGTTTTGCCGACGTTCCCCTGTACCTCGCCTTAGGCAACAACGATAGCTTTGAAGGGGACTACCGGATCGCCCCAAACAGTCCCTATCTCTCGGTCACTGCGCCGCTGATTGCTCAACGCGCGCTTAAAAGCGAAACCGCCCGGGCGCCCTTCCTGGACTCCTACCAGCAGTATGGTTGCTACGCCTTACCCCTGCCTGGCGCCGGAAACGGCAAGCTTATTGTTTTTAACAACATCTTCGGAACCAAGAAATATCCGCAACCGGGAGTAGGCAAGCCCGTGCTGGACTTTTTGGAGCGCGAGCTGACCGCCGCTAGCCGCCGCGAGGAGAAGGTTTGGCTCATGGCGCATGTCCCTCTCGGTGTAAATTCCAAATCCAGCGCCGCCAAGTTTATCGAAAAAGGCAAGCTCGTGAACGACGCGTTGCTCTCTGACGACTGGAACAATGCCCTGGCCCGTCTTCTCGTTACCCATGCCGCGACCATCAAAGCGTCCTTTACCGGGCATGTCCACCGTGACGAATTCCGCCTCTTCTATTCCAAAGGCCGCGACCTGCCAGTCGGTTCGATGCGATTGGGGCCGTCCATTTCACCCATCACAGGCAACAATCCCGGCTATCAGGTCTATTCCTATGACAGGCAAAGCCTAGAATTGCTCGACATGGCCGTACACTACCTTGATATCGGCGCGGCCAAACCCGCTTGGGACATAGAATACAAGTACTCGCAGACGTACGGCAGGGGGCTGCGTTCGGCCAAGGACTGGCAGGAGATGTACCAGGGGCTCATGACCTGCCCGTCTCGGCGGAAGGCGTTCGAAGAAGCTTTTGACCTACGGAGCAAGCATATCAATGAAGTCAACACGCGCACCTTCTCCATATTCTGGAATGCGCTTAGCTTGAACGTCGAGACAGCCACCGTATTGCCCTAGCCGGCCGTTGAAGAACGTCACCTGTCACGACTGTAGCGAGAAGGGTATATATTCAATAAAAAGCAGAAATGGAATGATCCGAAGGCTCACTCGTCAACACTTTCCAAGTGAACGCGCCCTGCCGGGCGCACCAATGAAAAAGCCGGGGCAACCCCCGGCTTTCGTTCTTCTCATCCCACCGCCTTGGCCGCCGACGACTCAGTGTTGCGTCGCGGGATGGTGGTGTTCTTCCTTGAGCAACGAGTGGGCTATTGGCGCGCAAGCGTCATTTTTGCCGATAAATATCTTCTCCATGTCCGCCTCGTACAGCGCGTAGCGCAGCACGTCGTCCATG
>Ga0247840_10007933_pt1 | contig 14505 bp, 10 predicted proteins | sample LaCruzMarch2015__FD_192404 | JGI IMG/M metagenome (GOLD analysis project Ga0247840, IMG submission 192404) | Freshwater microbial communities from meromictic Lake La Cruz, Castile-La Mancha, Spain - LaCruzMarch2015_17m | ecosystem: Environmental > Aquatic > Freshwater > Lake | place: Spain...
GCGGTCGTTGGAGGCAGGTGGAGCCGAGGGGTGGAAGGTGACGCAGGCGGATGAGGCGATCGGGGTTCTCTACACGAAGATGTATCCGGTGGCGTGGGCGGGGAAGTGGGCCGTGCCGGCGGTGCTGGAGACGCGATCGCCGATCCAACGTCCGCCGGTGGCGAAGGGATTTCTGGACGCACGTTTCAAGGGGCGGCGGGATGATGGTCTGCTGCCGGAGATGGCGGCCGGGATTTTGGACGGGATGAGGGTTCGTTTGAGGGAGAAGCATTATTCGTATCGCACCGAGCAGACGTATTTGGATTGGGTGCGGAGGTTTCTGATTTTTGCGGGAGCGGAATCCGAGGACGACCTGGGCATGGATGATGTGAAGGCGTATCTGGAGTTCCTTGCGGTGGACCGGCGGGTCGCGGCGGCGACGCAGAACCAGGCGTTCAACTCCTTGCTGTTTTTCTTCGGGCAGGTGCTCGGGCGCCCGTTCGAGCATGTGGACGGAGTGACGCGGGCGGAGGAGCGCCGGCGGCTGCCGGTCGTGTTGAAGAGGGACGAAGTGAAGCGGCTCATTGCGGCGATCGCGGAGGATTACCGGCTGATGACGAAGCTGCTCTATGGAGGGGGATTGCGGCTGATGGAATGCCTGCGGCTGCGGGTGAAGGATGTGGACCTGGAACGGCTCACGATCACGGTGCGGGGCGGCAAGGGGGACAAGGATCGGATCACCACTCTTCCCGCGCAGGCGGTGCCGGAATTACGGGCGCAGCTGGAGCGAGGACGTGCGCTATTCGACAGCGACCGGGCATCCGGGTTGGCCGGGGTGCAGTTGCCCGATGCCCTGGAGCGGAAGTATCCGAATGCCGGAAAGGAATGGGGATGGTTCTGGATTTTTCCCTCGGACCGCATTTCGCAGGATCCCGTGAGCGGGGCCATTCGCAGGCACCATGTGAATGAGGCGAACCTCCAGCGGGCGGTGAAGATGGCGCGGGCGGTGGCCGGGCTCGAACAGCCGGTGACGCCGCACACGCTGCGGCACAGCTTCGCGACGCATTTGCTGGAGGGCGGCTCCGACATCCGCACGGTGCAGGAATTGCTCGGGCATTCGGATGTGAGCACGACGATGATTTACACGCATGTGCTCAACCGTCCGGGGATGGCGGTCAGGAGCCCGCTGGACTCGATGTGAGGGGGAAAACGGAGATGCCTATTCCATCGGCGGCCGCCCCGGCTGCGAGGAATCGCGCGCGGACGTCACGCCGGCAGGACGCAAGGAGACCATGTAGGCGACCACGGCATCTACCTGATTCGGGGAGAGATTTTTTCCGTAGGCGGGCATGTTGCCGCCGCCCTGAATGACCTGACGGATGAGCTGGTCCTTGGTCAACCTTGCACCGACATCGGCGAGGTCGGGACCGCGCTGTCCGCCGATTCCGCCAATGGCGTGGCAGTTCCGGCACTGCATGAACTGGACGACGAGCGAGCCCTGGAGTTCGAGCGGCGCGCGGCCTTCGATAAATTGTTTCGGCGTGGGATCGGCTTTCCACGCATTCATGTCCGGCGACCACGGCGAGGTTTGGCCGAGGTAGGTGAGGAGGCCGAGCGAGAGATACGTGAGGATGACGGTCATCACCGCGACCGGCCGCCGCCGCCAGCTCTTCTCGCCGGTCCCGTTGAAGAACGGCAGGGCGAAAAGAACGAGACCGATGATCACAGGGCCGCCCAGCAGGACGGCGGTCTCCATCCAGTCTGGCATCAGGGCCGCGATCGCAAAGATCCACAGGAAGAAGAAATCCGGCCGCGGCAGGGTGTCGATCTGGAGCGGATCCGGTGGCCCGAGCGGGCCTTTGGGGCCGAAGAAACACGCGCAGGCGACGATCCCGATAATGACGACGGCAGAGGCGACCAGGTCCTTGCTGATGGCTTTCGGGAAGAACGGGACGCCCTCCTTTTTAATAATGGCGGCGTATTCCTTGTCGTAGGTTTCGCGGCGGACGAGCATGCCCGGCTGCGGGTATTCGTTGATGCCTTTGGTGAGGACCATCCGCAGGTGAATGCTCACGAGGGCGAGGATCCCGCCCGGCAGCACGAAGACGTGCAGCGCGAAGAACCGGGACAGGGTGTCGGAGCCGATGATCGGGCCGCCGAGCATCATGTTCACGAGCTGCCCGCCGATCAACGGGACCCGGCCCATGATGGCGACGCCGATGCCCAGCCCCCAGTAAGCGTCCTCGTCGAAGCGCATCACCTGGCCGGTGAACGCGAGCCCGAGGGTGAGGCCCATGAGGATGACTCCGGTGATCCAGGTGATCTCGCGCGGGTATTTGTAGGCGCCGAAAAGAAACACCTGCGTCATGTGCAGGAGCATGATGCCGACCATGAAGTTCGACCCCCAATAATGGACGCCGCGCACGAACCAGCCGAGATACTGGTGGAAGGTGAGGTATTCGAGCGTCGTGTAGGCCTCGGCCGCCGACGGCACATAGACCATGGCCAGCATGATGCCGGTCGCGATCTGGATCAGGAAGCAGAGAAGGGTCGCGCTGCCGAAGACGTAGAACCAACTGCTCGCGCTCTGCGGCACATGGTGCCCGGCGGTGGACTCATACAGCTTCGTGAGATGCAGCCGGTCGTCCACCCATTGGAAGACCCCCTGCGCCGCATGGATCAGCTTCTTCATATTTTCTGGTTCGAAAGGTTCGGGATGACGCCGCCCATAATGAAGAGCTCGCCGTTTTCGACCTTCACCTCGTAGGTGTAGAGCCCGCGCGGGGGTGGGCCGGCGGCATGGCTGCCATCCTCGTAAAACGCGCCGCCGTGGCACGGGCACATGAAAAGCTTGGATTCCTCAAACCAGCGCACCGGGCAGCCGAGGTGGGTGCAGTTGATGGCGAACACCTGAAACTCTTCGCCCTTGATCCGGCGCACCCAGCACGGGATGTCGGCGGTCTGTCCGTCCCACTCGCGGTGCATCGGGTTTTTGTAGCTCGCGAAGCGCGTCTTGCCTTCCGGAAAATCGGCCACAGGCCCGAGCGAAATCTTCGAAAGCTTGTTCGGCTTGAAAAACGACGAAACGACGTAGCCGACGAGCGGCACACCGATCAGAGCGCCCGCGATGGCGTTGAGCCCGAACCCGGCTCCCAGAAGAAAGTCCCGGCGGGAGGTTTTTTTCGGCGAGCCCTCGCAGGCGCAGGATTTTGTGGGTTCTTCGTTCATCCTTATAAAGTTTTCAGTTTTCGGTTTTCAGTGTTCAGCACAGAGGTCCCCCTCCGCCCGAACGCTGCGTTTCTGAACACTGAACACTGAAAACTGTAAACTTCTTGCGCTTAGCGCGAGCGGCTTGCCAAATTCGTTTTTGCGGTTCGAGATGAGCCAGGCGGTGACGTCGGCGATGTCCGCGTCCGCCATCGGCTTTCCGGGTGCCCTGTTTGCAAAGTCCGGGCACCCGAGATCCGGGCGGCCGGCGATGACGATCGTGCGGAGGTATTGGTTGCTGACCAAGCCGAGGTAGGCGGAGCTGACGACCGAGCCGGCTTTTCCACCCTCGCCGCCACTGCCGTGGCAGGAGGCGCAGGATGAGGCGAAGACCGCGGCCCCGCGCACGGAATCGCCGGGAGTTGCGGCATAAGCCGGAAGCGGGCCCTGCGGCGCTGCGGGCTTTTTCGAGGAGATGCCGTTGACGAGGATTTCGATCTGATCGGAGGTCAATGTGCCGCCTGCGGCGGCCGAGAAGCCCGGCATCGCGGTGGCGGGGACTCCGTTCGCAATGACGTCAAGAAGCGTCGCGCGGGGGACGACCGAGAGGTAGGTCGGGTTGTCCATGGCGATCGACCCGGCGACCGTTTGGCCGAGGCCGTGGCAGGCGATGCAGTTCTGCTTGTAGAGGACCGCAAAATCGTCCGTCTCCGAAGCCGGTTTCCACACCGAGTCCGGTTTCGGTTTTCCCGGCATCCGGTGGCAGCCGCCGAACGCGAGCGCGGCGATGAGGAGAAGCGTCGTGCGGGTCATGGGTCCTTGTGCTGGGCTTCGACACCCAATTTTGCCGCGAGCGGGAGGCTCTGGATGGTTTCCACTTTTTCCGATTTGAAAACGACATAGCCGCCGACCACGCCGAACGCGACCTGGCAGACGACGAACCACGGCCAGTCCACATGTTCCGCGAGGAGCGGATTGACGAGCCGCATCGAAGCCACCACGAGCGCGGTCCAGACGACGGGGGTGATGATTCCGCCCCAGAACCATTCGAAGCGGGCCGGCAGGATCGGGAGGAGGACGACGTAGAGAAGGCCGATGAGGACGGACAGCGTCAGGTGAGTCACGGTGCCGACCAGCAGGCCGAGCGCGCTGAAATGGACGAGCGTTTGAACCCCGGCGATCGCCAGGCTGGGAACACCGGCGGCCGCGAGAAGATTGATCGGATACCAGATGCTGTGGTATTTAAACAGACCCCACGCACACGCCAGGACAGCCATCACGAAGCCGCCGGCCAATCCGCCTTTGACGCCCGAGAGATAAGGATGCACAGCCACCGGGAGGCGGAGCCGGTGCCCGCCTTCGCCGAAGTTCATGTGCTCGACCCGGCGGTCTGAGCGCTTGACGGCTGCGGCCCTCTCGGATTCGGGAACGACGTCCACGTATTCATGCTTCGGATGTGGAAAAACATCGCGGAACCAGCCGATGGCCCCGATCAGCCCGGTGAGGAATCCAACAGCGGAGACGATCAGGCTGGTGACCAGCCCGGCAAAAACCAGGCACAGGCCGAAGGCGGCGACGATCGGCCAGCAGGTCGGCGCGGGAAGTTCGATTTTGTTGGGGTCTTCAGACATGTCAGTAGCGGACGCTGATGATGTAAACGGTGGTGACGACGACGATCCAGATCGCATCCACGAAATGCCAATACCACGAGATCATCTCGATGTGCTCGGTGTGGTCGGCCGGGATCTTGCCCAGGAGGCTGAGGACGAGGATGAGGGTCAGGAGAAATAGCCCGATGATCACGTGGCTCGCGTGGAGGCCAACGAGCGAATAGAACGTGGTGCCGAAGACATTCGTCGCCAGCGTGAGATGGTCGTTGAAGATGAGGTGTTGCCATTCCGTGCCGGTGAACCAGAGGAAGTAGGCGCCGAGCGCGATCGTCACCGCCCACCAGAAGTGGAAGGCGCCTTTGTTGCCGCGGTGCAAAGCCATCTCGGAAAAGACGATTGTCACACTGCTCGAGAGAAGCGCGACGGTGGCGAAGATCGGGAACGTGAGAACCTCTGAGGGAAACGGCCCGTTCAGGCTCTTCCCCATGTAGAACAGGTAGGCGACGAGAAAAATCGTGAACAGCGCCGACTCGGTGAGGATCAGCGAAATGACCGCGACCTTGCGGGTCGATGGCATTTTCCATTCCAGGGATTGGGCGGGTGCAGCTGTCATTTTATTCGTATTTCCAATCCGGGTCATCCGGGTGTTTCAGATCCCAGAGCGGGCGGCGGCTGCGGACCTCGGGGATCGTTTCGAAGTTGTAGCTCGGCGGCGGCGACGACGTCGCCCACTCAAGCGACCAGGCATCCCACGGATCGTCCCCGGCCTTTTTGCCTTTGACGTAGGAGTAGATCAGGTTGAGGACGAAGAAAAGGATGCCGGCTATTTGGAAGATCACGCCGATGCTCGAAATCAGGTTCCAGAGTTCCCATCCGCGCCCGGCATCGTAGGTGTAGATGCGGCGCGGCATGCCGAGGAACCCGGAGACATGCTGGGGAAGAAACGTGAGCTGAAACCCGACCGTGAAGAGGACGAAATGCCAGATCCCGAGCTTGAAATCCGGCATTTTTCCAAAGGCCTTCGGATACCAGTAGTAGATCCCGGCGAAGATCGTGTAAAGGAGGCCGCCGATGAGCACGTAGTGGAAGTGCGCGACCACGAAATACGAGTTGTTGAGCTGCCAGTCGAACGGGGCGATCGCCAGCATCACTCCCGTGAGGCCCGCGACCAGGAACTGGAAAAGAAACCCGAGGCAGAAGAGCATCGGCAGCTCGAAGCGCAGCTTCCCGCCATACATCGTGCCGATCCAGTTGAAGATCTTGATCCCGGTCGGAATCGCCACCAGCAGCGTCGAGATCGCGAAGAACGTGTTGCTGATCGAGGACATCCCCACGGTAAACATGTGGTGGGCCCAAACCCCGAGGCTGATGAACGCGATCATCACGCTCGCGGCCACCATCACCGGATACCCGAAGATCGGCTTGCGCGAAAAGACCGGGATCACCTCGGAGGTGATCGCGAATCCCGGGAGGATCAGGATGTAAACTTCCGGGTGCCCGAAGATCCAGAAGAAGTGCTGCCAGAGCACCGCCGAGCCCCCGGCTTGGGTGTCGAAAAAATGCGCCCCGCAATACCGGTCGAGGACCAGCATGATCTGGCACGCGGAGAGCGGCGGCATGGCGATGATCACCATGAACGCCACGACGAGGAACAGCCAAACGAAGAGCGGCATCCGGCCGAGGATCATCCCCTTGCACCGCATGCAGGCGATCGTCACGATGATGTTGATCGAGGTCGCGATGCTGCCGATGCCGCCCAGCAGGAGCGAGAGCGTCCAGTAGTCGGTGCTGTGCCCGCGCGAGAACGCCTTGGCCGTGAGCGGAGAATACGCGAACCACCCGATGTCCGGCGCCGAGCCCGCCGCATACAGTCCCGGCGCTCCAAAATAGCTGAAATACAGGAGCAGCCCGCTGAAGAAGAAGACCCAGAACCCGAAGGCGTTCAGCCTCGGGAACGCCATGTCCCGCGCACCGATCATCAGCGGCACGAGGTAGTTGGCAAACCCGAAAATGATCGGCATGCCGACCAGAAAGACCATCGCCGTGCCGTGCATCGTGAACAGCCGGTTGAACGTGTCCGGATCCACGACGTGAAGGCGCGGGCCGGCGAGCTGGGCGCGGATCACGATCGCCATGACCCCGGATACCACGAAGAACAGCAGCCCGGACGCGATATACATCAGCCCGAGGATTTTGTGGTCCACCGTGAACACCATTTGCTGGACGATCCGGGTGAGCGATCCCCGCTCCGTGCCGATGCGCTCGGGCGGCGGGATCTGAAAGTTGTCGTCGGGAGTATCGTGGTTCATTTCAAAGTCAGAAGGTAGGCGGTGATCGCGTCCACTTCGCTGTCAGGGAGCTGCATGTCGGGCATGAGGCAGCCGGCCTTGATGCTCTGCGGATCGCGCACCCACGCCCGCAGGGTCTCGGGCGTGAGGGGGGCGACGCCGGCGCCGATCGTCTGCCGGGTCATGAGCTTCGTGAGGTTCGGGCCAAAGACGCCCGCCGCCGACGTCCCGTCGATCTTGTGGCAGTTGACGCAGGAGCGTTTAAAAAACGCATCGTGGCCCTGGCTGGCAAGCCCGGGCTGCGGCGGCGCCGGAGGCTGCTGCATCGCTTTCACCCAGCGATCATAATCCTCCGGCTCATGCACCACCACGCGCAGGAGCATGTTCGCGTGCTGGGTGCCGCAGAACGCCGCGCAGCTCCCGAAAAATGTCCCCGTGGCAAACGGCTCGATCCACGCGTGGTTCCGCCTGTTCGGAATCAGATCCGTCTTCCCGGCGAGCTGCGGAACCCAGAAGCTGTGGATCACATCCGCAGATTCCAGGATCAGCTCGGTCGGCCGTTCGCCGGGACCGCTGCGCCGGCTCACCGGCACATGGATCTCATTCGCAGTGACGATCCCGTCCTTCGGATACTCGACCTCCCACCACCACTGGTGGCCGACGAGCCGGACTTGGACCGCGTTCGCGGGCATCTTTCTGTTCTGGATTTCCCCGATCGTCCGGCTCGTGACAAGGATCAGGACAACGGTGATGATGATCGGGACAACCGTCCAGGCGAGTTCGATGTGCGTGCTGCCATAGACCTGCGGCGGCTCCCTGAGGTCATCCTCCGGACCTTTCCGGCGGAATTTCCACACGACATAAATCAGGAGCGCGGTGACCACGACAAAGATCCCCGCTGTGATCACCAGCACGAGCACGGAGGAAGTGTGGATCATCTCCGCCGGACGCGACAGCGGCTGGAACATGTCCGACACCGGCCGCATCTGCCCGCCATCCTGCGGATATGCCGCAGAGCATAAGAAGAAAAAAATCAGGATCGGCACCGTCCGCGTGAGCCGGCGAATGACCTTCGCAAAAAATTTTGTTCCCGAAAGCATGTCTGCCGTTCGACCTACACGAACTTTTTCAAAACCGCCACGCCTTTTTTTGAGATAAATCAAATCTTTCCAATCTTCTCCCTGCGGCCACTCAACGCGAGGGGAGCGATTCCCCGAGTGGGGGGTTACCGCGATCTCACGGAAGTCCGGTCGGCGTAATTATCCCAGAACACTTGCGCGCATTGGTCGAGCGGATCTCCGGGTTGTCGCAACACGGTGATCTTGCGGTTCTCCCGCAGGGCTTTCAGCACCTGAGGCGCGATCAGCTCCGGAGTGATGGTCAGATCGGTCAGCGATGGGGGGAACCTTCCGATCTTTTCGATGGAAAGCCCGGACGCGTCGAGTTGGCGCAAGTTGCGGCAGTCCTGAATCGGCTCGAGGTCGCGGATTTTTGTCTTGGAAATATCGAGCTCCTCAATCGTGGACTGCATTCTCTTGAGAAATCCCAGGCTCTCAATCGGAGTCTCCTTGAGAACGAGCACGCGAAGATCTTTGAAGCCCGGAATGGTATCCGGGATCACGTCGATCTGGCAGCCTTCCAGATCAAGCGATTTGAGGGGAAGCGAGGAGAGGGATTTCCAGTCGATCACCTCCGCGCCCCGGATCTTGAGCGAAGCGGGCTTGACAGTCTTCAGGCTGTCAAATTGGGAAATCTCCTTGATGCCGGTGATGGACAGGCTCTCCACGTCGCCGCGGGATGTTTCAGAATCGACGGAAATTCTACTGGCCCCTCCGTTGTCGGCCGCAAAATCGATGAGGCGCAAGCTGGTTGGGAAGTTGTGTAAATTTATTGCACCTCCCGATGAGGCGGAGGTGTTGATGCCGGGTTTTCCATTCATCCAGCGTAAAACACGGGCAACAGCCTGGCTGTCAAACGAGCTGGAATCTTGCAGCAGCGAACTCGCGAAACGCATCGGGTCGCCGGAGGGATGTTGCAACTTAGCGGCGATCTCGAGCATCTGCCGGGGGTCTTCGAGGGCGGGAAGCGGGGGCTTGCCCTCGGCTTTTCTGCGCCGGGGAGAATCGGCGGCCATTTCGAAAGCTTGCCGGGCCCGATCGACATCCATGCAGGCAAGATGGTAGCGGCCTTTGATCATCCACGCGGGAGCATATAAATAATCCTTCTCCAGCGCCTTGCATGCCAAATCCAGCCCCTCGGAAAAGCGCGCAAGCACGGCAAACGGCTCGCGGCTGAGCTTCCAAAGCTCACTTGGATCCACAACGTTGCGCAGGTTTTCGACCGCAAAGTTTGTGTAAACTTCCGCCGCCGCCATTTCGCGGGCAGGTGTCAGATCCGGTTTGGGCTGATTGGCGATCCGCCCCTCCAACTCGCGGATCTGCGCCTTCAGTTCCTCCGCGCCCCCCGCGCTTGCCCCGGTGGATTTTTCCAGCCCGGCGATTTTTATATCCCGCGCGCCCAGATCTTCCTGGAGGCGGATTATTTCTTCGGCTTTTCCAGCGAGGCTGCCTTCGAGCGATTTGTTTTTTTTAAGAATCGCCTGCTCATCTTTTCTTTTGTCATCCAGTTCCTTTAAAGCGCGTTCTTTATCGGCGCGTTCCTTAAGCGTTTCCTGACGGGATATTGCCAATTTATTCCCCCTCGTTTCGGCAAGCTCGGCCGCCTGCTGGGCAGACATCTGCCGCTCGTCCGCCACTTTGCCGGCTTTCTTCGCAGTGATTACCCACTCTTCGATTTTCCAGATGGAAAAGGCTCCGCCCGCGAGAAGGACGAGGAAAAATATTCCCGCGAGAGCGGCGATGGCGCGGTGGCGTTTGATGGCTTTCGCGGCCAGATTGAAAACCGTGACCGGGCGGGCGGAAATGGATTCGCCCCGGCGGAATCTGGCGATGTCCGAGGCCAGGGCAGAGACGCTGCGGTAGCGTTCCGCGGGATGGGTGCGCAGCGCCTTGAGGACAATAATTTCCAGGTCGTGATCGAGGGCCGGGTTAAGCTTGCACAAAGGCACCGGCTCGAGCACACGCAGCTTCTGGATGTCCACGACCAGATTTCCCGAAGTCTTGAAATGCCGTTTTCCGGTGAGCATGAGGTAGAGGATCGTGCCCAGGCTGTAAACGTCCGCCCTCTCATCCACATCCTTGCTCGATTCCGCCTGCTCAGGGGCCATGTTCTGGAGCGTGCCGACCACATGCCCGCTCAACGACAGCGACTGCCCGGCATCCTCCCCGTAGACTTTCGCCAGGCCAAAGTCGGCGACCAGCGGGTCGCCATCCTCACGCAAAAGGATGTTTCCCGGCTTCAAATCCCGGTGGAGCACCCCGTGCTCGTGCGCGAACTGCACGGCTTCGCAAACCTTGAGCATGATGGAAAGCGTTTGCGCTACGGGCAGGATCCGCGACGCGGAGCTTTTGTGCGTCGGGCGGGCATCATCCGCCTCGGACGGTGCCCGGATGCGGATGGCTTGAATTATCGACCGGAGGTCCGATGAGGCGGGGCTTCCGGATTCGACATCGCGGTAATGTTGGAGCAGGTGAGCGAGCGTCATCCCGTCCACGAATTCCATGACAATGAACTGCATCCCCTCGAACTCGCTCATCTCAAAAATCCGGCAAATATTCCTGTGATGCAGGCGGGCCATGATCTCCGCCTCGCGCCGGAACCGCTTGAGAAGGAGCTCCGAGGTCGTCTCATGCCCGTGGAGCACTTTGATGGCGACCGTATTGCCAAGCCGGTCCATGCCTTTCCAGACCTTGCCCATGCCACCGGCACCGATCTCGCTCACCAGACGGTATTTCCCGAGAACCTGCTCGAAGGATTTCTGCACGACATTGTCGTCCTGCAGCTGCACGGAATCCCCGATGTTGGAAGGCCGGAGCGCCCGGAGCACAGGCACCGCCTCGCCGCCTCCGGCCGGCACGAGCGCCCACAGATATTCCAGATAGAATTCGGCGGCGGAGACATCTTCCACGGCCCCCGGACCAAGCAGCCAGACCACCTGCTTGCAATCGTCTGGCAAGGGAACAACCTCCTCGCCCGCCCAATGAAAGTCGGACAAATTCGGAGGATTCTCGTTCTCGGCCTTGACCGCCTGCCAGCCGGCCGGAAGATTTTCCCGGAGAGACTGGAACGTGGTTTCGGAGATGAGGACCTCCCCCGGACGCGCCAACCGCGCGAGCCGGGAAGCCATCTCGACAGCACGGCCCATCGCCGAATACCGCGTCGCCGATGAGGATCCAAATGTCCCGACGAAGGCCTCGCCGCTCCAGATCCCGCATTGGACAAACGGCAACTCCTTGCCCTCCCGATGAAACACGGAACGCAGCTCGGAAAACTTCTCGCTTTGCGCGCAGGCGCTCCGCAATGCCCGCAGCGCATGATCCGCAAAATAGCGCGGCGCCCCATGAATGCCCAGCACCTCGTCCACCGACATCGGAAAGACCGAACCCCCGTTGGCCAGCACCGCATCGGAAGCCTCCTCGGAAAAGAGGTTCATCGCGATCCGCGCCTCGCCAGCCGGCAGACGTTCGGCAAGGTCGGACGCACCTTCCAAACGGCTCAACATCACGGTGAGGAACCTGCGCTCGGGGTGCCGCGCGGTGCGAAGCTCGTCTTCGTTGAGGGAATCCACCGAAACCCCGCTCATGGAATCCAGGTTCCGGTGAACCGCCTTCAATGTCGTCACCTCGTCGAGCAAAATGTCGAGAACCCCTCCATCCCGGTAGGTTCTTGCCTCGAAAACTCTCCCTCCCTCATCGGTCACCAAATGGTGGGCGGGCCTCGCGACGTCCAAACGCTGGAAGCAGCCCTTAATCTCACCCTTGACCCGCTGCGCAAGCGTTTCCAAGGAACAGCCGATCAGCACCTCTTTGCGGCTTCGCAAATAGGCCGCCATGGCCGAATTCGCATAAATGACAATGTCATCATGCGAGATCCTCACCACCAGAGTGGACTGAAATTCGGCTGGGATTTCGGCTGGCATCGGCTCTGCCCTACTTGAAGCCGAAGAGCCGGACGGGCTGACTTTTCCCTTTGAGCAGGTGCTCGCCGAGATCGTCGAAGGTTGCCTGCGAATTTTCCGGCAGGAAAGAATGGAACTCCGCGGAGGCGGCGAGCCGCTGCCCGAGCGGCTTCATGGTGCTTTCGATGCGGAAGACCGTGTTGACCGAGTCGCCGATGATCGTGGCGTCCCGCTGGGCGACGAGGCCGATGTTCCCGCACGTGACCGGGCCGCGGTGCAGCGCCACCGCGATTTGAAACGGCTTATCCGGGTGGTCTTTCCAGCGGTGCGTGACGGCTTTATCGAGAAGGGCCTCGCCGATCGAAAATGCTTTCCGCACCTCGGCCCCGGCCTCGCCGCCTTGAATCCAATAAGCGAGAATCGCGTCGCCGATGAACTTGTCGATCGTTCCACCGCTTTCCTGGACGAGGTTTCCCGCCATGCGGAACCACTCGCCGAGCGTGCGCGCGAGGGTGTCGTCGGGCAGAATCTCCGCCATGGTCGAAAACCCCCGGATATCACAGACCATGATGGCAGCCGTCGCTGAGACGTCCTCCGCATCCGTGCCAGCCGCCAGGGTCAGGTCATACCCGGATTCCTGCACGGCGTTCTCGATCTGCTCGAAAAGGAGTTCGTTGCCGCTGATGCGTATGACGGCCCCGTGCTCGAGGACGACCGGAGTGATGACCCGGCGGCCGTTGACGAAGGTTCCGTTGCGGCTGCCGAGGTCCATGATCTGGTATTGCCAGGCGTTGTGGCAGCGGATGATCGCATGCTGGCGGGAGACATGCGGGCTCATGTGCAGGCTCACCGTATTGTCCCTCCCGCGCCCGATCGTGGCCGTGTTTCCCACCTCGACCTCGAACGGCTCCCCTTCCAATGGGAGGATCTTGAGTTTCGCCTGCATGGGAAGGGAGCATAGCCGCCTCCGGGCTGCGGATCAAGAACCCCAATAAGCGCAAGGGCCCCGCCATGGCACGGGAATTGCTCAAATTTTCTTGAAAAAGCACTTTCCGCATCAGAAAATTGTGCTTTGTTCTAAACCTTGAAAGTCATGGAACATCAACAGATCATTATTCCCCGCCGGCGGCTGATGGGCGTGATCCTGTGTGCCGGGGCAGGAATGCTCGTGGGCGCGGGCAAGGCGGATGCCATGTGGAGCATTTTTGACGTCCTCAACGGCGAGCCCGGGGAGACTCCCGACCGGTCGTCCGTCCCTCCTTCGTTGCGCGGTGTTCTGGGATACAACGGCGAGGTTTATAGAAAATTCCTTGCCCGGATGGGACTGAAGAAAATTTCCGTGCAGCAGATCATGGATACCCACGCGAAGGCGCACGGGCGGATCCACAACACGCTGCCCCCTCGCCAGCTCTGGGGAAATATCCGCAGCACGCTGCTTGCTGTAGACAAGGTCTCCGCCCGCCTCGGCGAGCCGGTCCACGAGGTAATCTCCGTTTACCGCTGCCCCGCCTACAACGCGACCTGCCCGGGAGCAAAAAGCCATTCCTACCACATGCGCAACAACGCCGTGGACATGCGCTTCAACGCCTCCCCGCGCAAGGTGGCCGCAACCGCGCGCGACATGCGCAAGGCCGGACTCTTCAAAGGCGGCGTCGGCCAATACCCCGGCTTCACCCACGTCGACACCCGCGGGTCGAATGCCGACTGGTGAAGCGCGCGGCGGAGGAGGCTCTGGCCTCCGGCTCTTTTAAAAACTTTTGCCGGATTGTTTGAGCGGACAGGATGACGGAGCCACGGGACCGCGTTCACCCCTCCGAACCCCATCACCTTTTTATGGGAAAACTTTCCGAACCGGTGTAGGTTGCCGCTGCTATGATTCTCCGGCTGGTTGCTTTCCTCGCGATTTCCACCCCGCTTTTTTCCGGCGACGCCGGCCTGCAGGTCATCACGCTCAAGGACAGCAGCGTGATCCGGGCGCGGGTCACGGAAATGTCGGGCGGCTTCTACGTCGCGAAATCCCCCCTTCTCGGAGAGATCAAAATTCCGAGCGGCGAAGTGGTTTCGATCCGGGCAGAAGGAACCCCTGCCCAAAGTGAGGGAGCGCCCGCGACAAACTGCGCGAGCCAGCCCGACGCCCCATCCGCCCAAGCGCCGGCTCCCGCGAGCCTCGAATCCCTGCGGTCCTCATTGTCTTCAAAAGTGCAGAACTTGGTGTCCACCCACGACGGCATGAACGCTGTAACGAATTTTTCCAACAACCCGGACATGAAAGCCGTCCTGAACGACCCGCAGGTGATGCAGGCGATTCAAAGATGCGGGCGCAAAAAAGAATTGCTTGAGAAAAATATTTTAAAATATTTGTATCAAATTGGCTATCAGTTTGATACAAACACTCCATGCGAAA
>Ga0247840_10007934_pt1 | contig 14503 bp, 14 predicted proteins | sample LaCruzMarch2015__FD_192404 | JGI IMG/M metagenome (GOLD analysis project Ga0247840, IMG submission 192404) | Freshwater microbial communities from meromictic Lake La Cruz, Castile-La Mancha, Spain - LaCruzMarch2015_17m | ecosystem: Environmental > Aquatic > Freshwater > Lake | place: Spain...
CGTGGGGAAGGGCACGCACCGCGCCTTGGAGCGAGCTGCGGACCTGAGCCAGCGCCGCCGCTTTGTACTGAAGGGTGATGTGGCTAAGTTCTTCCCAAGTATTGACCATGAGATTCTCAAAGGCGAGGTGCGGCGTGTGATCGCCGATGAACCGTTGCTTGGTGTACTTGAGCGCGTGATTGACGGTAGCAACGCGCAGGAGCCGGTCGAGGAATGGTTTCCGGGCGATGACCTCTTTGCGCCCGGCGAGCGTCGCCGCGGTATTCCTATCGGCAACCTCACCAGCCAGTTTCTAGCCAACGTGTTCTTGGACCGGTTTGATCACTTTGTCATGGACCGGGAACGACGCGGCGAGTACATCCGCTACTGCGATGACTTTCTGATCTTTGGCGATGACCGTGACGAACTGTGGGCGCTGCGCGGGCGGATCGCACAAGCGCTTGCAGACATGCGCTTGCGGCTTCACCCACGCAAGGGCGGGGTGCACGCCACGGCATCCACTTGGCCATTCTTGGGTTTCACGCTGCGCCGCGGGGTGCGGCGATTGCAGCGCAAGGGTTTGGTGCGTGCAACGCGGCGGCTGCGTGCCTCTGGGGTGGAGTTTGCGGATGGCGTTATTGATGCCGAGTGTCTGCGCGCGCGGCTGGCATCATGGTGCGGGCACGCGGCGCATGCATCAAACCCGCGCGTTGCGGAGCGGGTGCTTGAGCGTGCTGGTATGGATGAGCGCGGACTTCGGAGGCGCTCCACGGAGCGTGCGCTTCGCATAGGCTGCCATCGGCCCTGATCCGATCAACGACGAACCGCGTGCTCCGCGGCGGCTCCTGGAACAACAACACGAACAACGTGCGCTCCTCGTACCGCAACAACAACACGCCCGACAACACGAACAACAACATCGGTTTTCGCGTCGCGAGTACACCTTGACTGAGATCCCGTCGTGCAAACGACGCATCTTGGTCCACCATCTACGCCTCGAGCCGCTGCAAGTGATTGCGCGGGCATGGCGCAAGGGGTCCAGGATCACGGCCAGGGTTTGAGCACGTTGGCGGCGTGCCGAGCCCGCATATCAAGTGCTGCCACTGTGACCCGGGGACCCGGGCTGCGGTGGCTGTGGGGGGACGGGCGCCAGTGTCTGTGCGGGAACCTGCCCCGCAAGTTGCTCAGCAACCTCATCCATCTCCTCAAGCCGCAGCAGTTTTTCGCGGAACGAGAGCGCTCGAAATGCCTCGTGTTGCGCGCGACGGAGTCCTGCGAAGGTCGCCAAACTCCAGTCGGTGGGTTCGGGCGCTGTCATGGCAGCTCTCCGTGGAGTTGGCGGAGTTCGGCGATGTCGGCCAAGTCTTGCGTCTGCCGCCCATAGCCGTGTGCCACCACAGCAAGACCTCCGACCACCAGAAAGGGAACGCCAGCGCCGTTCAGTGCACGCGCGATGGACTCGATGCTGGTGAGTTTCATTCTGGGCTCTCCGATGCGCCCGGGTGGTGGCGCAGGCGTGTCGTACGTTCAGCATAGGAGATCGCGCGCGAGAGAGCGGGGGTGGCCTCCGCCCCATGACCGCCTCTGATTGCCCTGATTTCCCGCGCTTCTCCTTGCAACGCCATGGATGCGTCCTAAACTCGAACTTTACGGCTCGGGATTCGTACTCATCGCAATGGGCATCCTCCGCACTCAACTTCTGGCGTTCGCTGCGCTCTGTTGCGCGGGGGTTGGCGTGGCGTGCGCCGACATGTATCTGCAAGGTGTGAACGGCGACCACGCCATGAGCGCAACGCACGACCGCTTCTACGCTGGTGTGGACAAGGCGTTTGTTGGTGAGGGGCTTGATTGGTCCGGCGTTGGGCGTTCCTCAAACGGGACGTGGGTGACCATGATCTCCCCGACTTACTTTGTAAGTGCCAACCATTACCACCCAAACGCGGGCGACACGATCACCTTTCATGAGGACAACACTCTTGGCGGAGTGACGCACGCGTACACGGTGGCTGCTGATGCGTACGACACGACCTACGGCGGCCTGTCTTCCGACCTGTGGCTTGGGAAACTCACCGCGCCGCTTGACCCGGCGCATCATGTTGCAACCTATCCCGTATTGATGCTCGGCGCGGATGCTTCATACATGGACCTGCACATCATGGCGTACGGCGTGCCGGACCGCGTGGGCACGGGGATGATCAGCGCGGTGGTCGACGACTTTGAAATTGGCCGCACGCGCACCATGCGCTGGTGGTTTCACGTAGAGGAAGGAACCGGCACCGGCGCGGGCGACTGTCACCTGATTGGTGGCGCCAGCGGCGGTCCAAGCTTTGCGGTGTTGCGCGGCCGGTTGGCCTTGGTGGGAATTCACTTCACCACCAACGACACGAACGGCGTGTTCGACCCCGAAGATTCATGGCCGCTTGGATTCGGTTGGTCGGGCGACTCGTTCGTTCCGTTCTATGTGGATCAACTCGATGCGCACATGGGCGCAGAGCGCACCGAACGGATGTGCGGCGTGGCAGACCTGAATTGCGACGGCCAGGTGAACGGGCCGGACCTTGGTCTCTTGCTCGGCGCCTGGGGGCAGACCGGCGCGGCGTTTGACCTGACGGGCGACAACCACACGGACGGGGCGGATGTGGGGGTATTGCTGGGGGCGTGGGGGAACTGAGCCATGAGTAGTGAATATCGGCAGTTATAATGAAAAAACGTTAAATCGCGGACTTTCGACTTGACGTTTTTCGTTTGAAGCGGTATAAAATCACCATAGATGGATAATAAACATCAAGTAAAATTAGGAGCGTTCTTTGCTGACCACCCGGTGTTCACATTGGACGAGGTCTCGTCATTCGCGGGGCAACGGCTGAGCCCTGCCGCGGTGACGGCCAGGCTCAGTTACGCCACGCGCACGGGACGCATTCGATCAATATCGCGCGGGATATATGTGGTGACCCCGCCCGGGCGGTCGGCGCTAACAACCCACGTCGATCCGTTCCTTGTGGCACTTGCTGCCCGTCCAGATGCAATCTTCTCGCATCACAGCGCGCTCGAATTGCTGGGGGCAGCGCATTCTGCGTGGTCGACATGCACGCTTTATTGCAGTGGTGCTCGCATGGAGTGGGAGTTTGATGGTTCCTCGATCCGTGCTGTTCCACATCCCACGGCCCTTGCGCGGTGCGGAATGACCGAACTTGGCACGCGACGAGTTGAACGTCGTGGATCGATAGTGCGCGCGACGGGACCAGAGCGCACGCTGATCGAAGGGTTTCGGCAGCCGAGTCTTGTAGGCGGCGTGTCGGAGCTTGTTGCCTCGGCAGCGGGATTCGCAACGCTTGATATCGATCTGCTGGCGAAGTTGCTGGAGCTGTACGCGATCCGGCGGCTATGGGCTGCGGTTGGATGGTTTCTTGAAGTGAACGCTCAGTCATTCGCTGTCAGCGAAGCCGACCTGCTTCGGTTCGAGCAGCACCGCCCGAACGCCCCTCAGTATCTCGTTCGAGCGACTCGTGGTGGCACCTTCATCGCTCGGTGGAACCTTGTCCTTCCACAGGAAATTGGGAAGGGAGATCCCGATGTCGGTGAGTCTTGAATTCCTAGAGCGGCGGGCTGCAGAGACTGGATATGCAGTGACCACGCTGGAGAAGGTCACGCGTCTTGGCGAGATTGCGTCCGAAGTTGGTCGACATCCTGCATTTCGTGAGGCGCTCGCGCTGAAGGGAGGCACTGCGATTAATTTGGGTTTCGGGGCGCCGACGCGCATGTCAGTGGATCTTGATTACAACTTCGTCGGATGTGCGGACCGAGAGGGGATGCTTCGCGCGCGCCCCGCGATAGAGCAATCGCTTGGCGACATTCTGCGTCGCCTTGGATATCAGGTGCGGCACTCGGCAGACGCGGCGGCCGGTCGCAAGTTCTATGCGACGTATCGATCTGTTCTTGGGCCGGACGATCGAGTTGAATTGGACATTAACTACCAGTGGCGAACGCCGCTCGCCGGACTTCGAGTGATGGAACTATGGCAGCCGGAAGGGCTTGATCGGCCGCGCGTCACGGTTGTTGCTGACGAAGAGCTGTGGGTGGGGAAACTGCTCGCGTTCCTCGATCGAACAGCGCCGCGTGATGCGTGGGATGTATCGCGGTTACCGTTGATTGCAGCAGGGCTCTCGGAGTCACCTGCGCTTCATCGGTGGCTCGTGGCGCTGTCCTTTATTCTCGATCATCCGCTCGAGACCTATGACCGCACACGGCTCGAACGACGGCTGACGTCCGATGCGATTGAATCACAATTACATCCGATGCTCGCTGCCGGGGATCGACCGGATCCTGCGGCGCTCTTAGCGCAGGCGTGGAGCGTGGTGGAGTCGTTGGTGACACTGATGCCCGCAGAGGCGGAGTTCATTCGGCGGGCGCAGAAGGCTGATATTGATGCGTCGTTAGTCTTTCCGGATCATCCAGACGATGCGCGGCGGTTCGAGACGCATCCGCAGGTGGTATGGAAAATGCGAAATCTACAGCAGCATCTAGCACGGAAAGTGTGAGTCGATCGGCACCCGATTCCGCTCAGCAATACTCCGGCGAATACACCTTGCTGCGTACAAATTCTGCGATGTTGGCAGGGCGCGGAACGCGGGCGAGGCCGCGGTCGAAGATGAGTTCGGCGACGTGGACTGCAACCTCAACGCTGGCGTCATGGATGTTTGCCATCGGCGGGTAGATCAAGTTGACGGCGAGGTCTTGGTCAGTGACTTGCGCGGCGAGACTCTCGGCGGCTTTCAGGAACATTTCGTCCGTCACGCGGCTTGCTTCAGTGGCGAACACCGCGAGGCCAATGGCTGGATAGATGTACACGTTGTTCCCTTGACCAGGCACAAAGAGTCGGTCCTTGTAGTGAAGCGGCGGGAACGGACTGCCGGATGCAAAGATGGCGCGGCCTTGCGACCACTCAATTGCTTCGTGCGCGGTGCACTCGCTCTTGGAAGTTGGGTTTGAATACGGAAAGATCACCGGTCGCTCGTTGATGCGGGCCATCGCCTCAATCACCTTGCGATTGAAACTGTGTGGAATGGTGCTCACGCCAACCAGGACGCTCGGCTTCACTGCCTCCACAATCTCTGCCAGGTCCTTGATGGCTCTGTGCGGATGTGCGAACGGCAACTGGAATTCGCTCAAACCAGTGGTGTCTGCAGTGACAAGTCCGCGGCTGTTGACCAGCCAGCAGTGGCGGTGCGCTTGGTCGCTCGGCATACCTTCGCGCACCATTTGTTGGCAGATGAGGTCAGCAATACCAACTGCTGCGCTGCCCGCTCCGAAGAAGAGATAGGTGTGGTCGCGGAGTTGTTTGCCCAGGATGCGGTTGGCGCCAAAGAGGCCAGCCACGGCAACGGAGGCGGTTCCTTGAATGTCATCGTTGAAGCAGCAGACTTGGTCGCGGTAACGCGCAAGCAGCGGCATGGCGGTGCGGTTAGTGAAGTCTTCAAACTGAATGCAGCAGCGCTGGAAGACTTCCTGCACGGCCTGCACGAATTCGTCAAGGAACTCGTCGTACGCTGCGCCTTCGATCCGCTTCATGCGCAGGCCGGGGTAGAGCGGATCTTCAAGGAACGCTTCGTTGTTGGTGCCAACATCAAGCATCACTGGAAGCGTGTGTTCCGGCGGAACGCCGGCGCAGGCGGTGTACAGCGCAAGCTTGCCGATCGGAATACCCATGCCACAGACGCCAAGATCACCAAGACCAAGAATGCGCTCACCGTCAGTGACAACGATGAAGCGAACATCTTCAACGGGCCAGTTGCGCAGCACATCTTTGATGTGACCCTTGCGTTTCAGGCTGACATACAGACCCTTGGGGCGGCGCATGATGTGCCCGAACTTCTGGCACGCCTCGCCCACGGTGGGTGTGTAGACCAGCGGCATGAATTCCGCGGGGTCGCTGGTGAGCAGCTGGTAGTAGAGCCGCTCGTTGCGATCTTGCAGTTCCGAGAGATAGACATACTTGTCGAGCGCAGTAGGCTTCTGTTCAAGCTGAATGCGCTGACGCTGCAGCTGTGTCTCGGAATCTTCCACGCCATCGGGGATCAGGCCGATCAGGCCGAGGCGTTTGCGTTCCTCTTCGCTGAAGGCGGTGCCCTTGTTGAGGCGCGGGTTGTACAGAAGGTCGAAGCTGGTGTGTTTGCCGTCCATGGCATCAGAGAGCATACGGAACTCAGCATGCGCCGGTGGGCGGCAGGGCCGCCACTGCGCTAGGCTTGGAGTGGACTTTAAAGCGAACCCTGAAGCCAAGGGTTGCTGTCCGATCTTCTCCCCTCTGTTAGAAATGGCTACCTTGAGCCCGGCAAAGAAGAAGCCCAACCCCGCTCCGCTGACGGGCGCCGCGCTGATCAAAGAAGTCAACCGCCGCATTCGCGCGGCGCGTGTGCTTTGGGATGCGCACAAAAACAGCGCCTGTCGCGGTGAACGGCAGAAAGCGATCGATTTGTACGAGACGCTCACTCACGAAGAACGCAAGAAGGTCCCGCAGGTCCTTCGGCTTTGGCTGCGATACAGGAGCGAGAAATACTTCGGCGAACATCGCACGCCGCCGGGTGGGTGAGGTAGGAAAGGGCGACGGGTCGGCGGGCGACCGATCATTGCCCAGGAGATATGCCGAGAGGTGCGAATAGTGCGGGTAGTCTCCTCAAGGTACGCGTGAACCACTCGCAGCCTTCAGTTTCAATAGATGTTCTGACGCGCGATCCGCTTGTCTCAGGGTTCACGCGTCTTGCGATTGCGCGGATTGTTGGAGTCATGGAGCGAGTGGACTTTGCGCCCGGCGATGTTCTTTGTAGTGTTGGGCAGAAGGCAGCGAATCTCTATCTCATTGAACGCGGCACTGCGGTTCTGACTACCCCACATGGGCGCCAGACACCGCTGCACGCGGCGCACTGTGGTGAAGAAGCGGCGGCAGGACTCGTGCACTATGTGTGCACGGTGACGGCTACGAGCGAAGTGCATGCCTGGCGGATACCGCGCGCGGCGCTTGATGACATTGCGGTGTTACAGCCGCAGTTAGTGGCGGACGCATTGCTATCACTGGCATCCACGCTTGGTGGCGAAGTAGTCGGTGGCGGGCAGGGGGGTGGTGCTCCTCGCAGTGCGGACGCCGGCGCGACTACGCCGAGTGGTGCTCAACTCAGTGGGCGCGATATGGCTGGTTGGATAGCGGCCATCGTGTTGCCAGCATGCATCTACTTTGGATGCATTGCAAGCGACTTGACGGCGCAGACAGCCATGTTTGCTGCCATCTTGGGCATGGTGGTATTGATGTGGCTGTTTGCCATCGTTGACGAATTTATTCCACCACTCATCGCCATAGTTGCCACGCTCTTCATTGGTCTTGCGCCCGCATCGGTGGCTCTGGGTGGATTTGCGTCTCCAAGCTTGATGACGATGATTGGTGTCTTCGCGTTGGCATCAACCATTGCATCATCTGGTCTGAGTTACCGAGTGATGTTGTGGGTGTTGGCCAGACTTCCTGATCGCCCCTTCTGGCAGCAGACATCCATGCTGCTTGGTGGCATGGCGCTCTCGCCGATTGTTCCGTCAGGAAACAGTCGTCTTTCAATTCTGCTGCCCCTGTACCGTGACATGGCTGATGGCCTTCGCTTGCCGCCACGCAGCACGGCACTGACGGCGCTGATGGCAGCCACGCTTTCCGGCGCACTTCTCTTTTCGCCCATGATGGCAACCAGTAAGCCGTCAAGCATTGCCACCCTCAACTTACTTTCTGTGCAGGCACAACACGAATTCAGTGGATTGTTCTGGCTTGTTGCGGCTGGCGTTGCAATGGTGGGACTTGTTGGATTTCACTTTCTCTTCATGCGCTGGCTGCTGCCTGCAGAGAATCCGAATCCCCTTCCAAAGGAACGCATTCGCGAGCAACTTCAGTTGCTGGGACCGCTTGGATTTGCTGAATGGTTGGCACTTGGATCGTTCGTTGCGTTCTTGGCAGGAACGGCCACGGTCTCACTTCATCATGTGCAACCTTCGTGGATCGCCGGCTGCGTGCTGGTGACACTCTTAGTGTGTGGCAGCCTAGGAAAGATGGATTTTCGAAAGCAACTTGATTGGCCAATGGTGTTCTTTCTCTTAGGTATTGATGGCCTAGTGCGCATCATGAGTTACCTAAAGGTAGATGCATTGATTGCCAAGGTAGTGTCTGGGCATCTTGGATTCGTTGATGGCAGCATCGAACTCTTTGTACTTGCTGCGCTGGTCATTACGGTTGCGCTGCGAATTGGACTGCCGATCGCCGCAAGCGCACTCGTTTCTTCGGTCATTCTGATTCCAGTAGCAGAAGCGAACCATATCAATCCCTGGATCTGCATCTTCCTAGCGGCGTTGTTCAGTGATATCTGGTTCTTCCCCTATCAGAGTTCAGTATGGATGCAAGCGGCATCAAAGGGGCAAACGGAGGCGATCGATCGTGTCCAATTCACGCGCTATAACCAGTGCATGAATGCAGCGCGGGTGGCAGTAGCGTTCCTCTCTATTCCATATTGGAAATGGTTGGAATTGCAATGACCAAACACTGGCGAATCATTCTTCCTGGCGCTTTCCTGGCGGTGTCGCTTGGGCTGCTCACCATGTTCAATGCATCCAAGCCGCGCATCATGGTGCTGCAGAGCATGGGCTCCAATGCACCGTGGGCAAGTGAAGTGGACGCCGGTATTCGTAGTGAACTCTTGCGCAATCGACTACCAGTGTCAGTGGAGTGGCACTACATGGGCGATGAATTGCAGCAAGAGTCTGAATCAGTTGCGGTTGCATCTGCACGGCGTGCCGTTGCGCGCTTTGATCCTGACGTATTGATAGCGGTGGATGATGAGGCGAATGCGCAGATTGCTAGCAGCTTCACCGGGCTTCAGCGACCGCGGGTGGTGTTCGTTTCAATTGATGAGCCGCCCGCTCGGTATAGATATGACGGACAATTGAATGTGGCCGGGATTGCTGAGATTCTTCCGCTTGCTGCTGTTCGAGAAGCGCTACCCGAAGCAAAGGATGGCAACCCGCGACGCATTTCGGCGGTCGGGATGGACAGTGCAACGGGGCGGGCGGAAATGGCGCAGGTACGCGGAGGTGACTGGGGACCCCACCGGCTTGTGGCGGCGGAGCTAGTGCCGAACTTTGAGCAACTGAAGAACTTTGTAGAGGCGCGGCGTACAGACACGGACATTCTGTTGGTATTGAGTTACGCAGGATTAGAGATGCCAACGAGCAATGCAGCTGTCACGGTCGACGCAGGGATTGCAGAGTGGATTGAGGCAAACGCAGTGCCACTTCCCATTGGTCTGCATGTTGCTTATGTTGCTGACGGCGGTGGACTCGGTTTTGCCCCGTCGCCCCGGGACTTTGGCGAGCGCGCCATGGCGATGGCTATCGATTGGGTTGATCCGAGCAATGGATCGGTGCCACCCATCATGGCGACATCGGAACACTTTGATGTAGCAATCCGGGCAAGCAAACTTCGCGCTCGGGGCGTGACTATGCCGTCCATTTACATCGAAACAGCCCGACTCGGCGGTCGTTACTTTCCGTAACGCGGCTTACTTCTTGCCCTTGAAGATTCGGAACAGACGGGTAATCGGATCGTAGAACTCATCCACCACGCGTTCCTTCATCGGAATGATGGCGTTGTCGGTGATACCAATGTGTTCCGGGCACACCTTGGTGCAGCACTTGGTGATATTGCAGTAGCCAATACCGTCACGGTTCTTGAGATCGCCAACGCGATTCTCCGTGTCAAGCGGATGCATCTCCAGCGCTGCGGTGTACATCAAGAAGCGCGGCCCGATGAATTCGTCTTCCTTGTGGTGGTCGCGGATGACGTGGCAGACATCTTGGCACAAGAAGCATTCGATGCACTTGCGGAACTCCTGCACGCGGTCAATGTCTTGCTGGTACATGGTCCAAGAGCCATCAGCATTGTCAGGCTTGCGCGGCTTGAACGGCTTGATGGTCTTCTTGACGCGGAAGTTCCAACTGACGTCCGTGACCAAGTCGCGAATGAGCGGGAACGAGCGCATTGGCTCCACGGTGACCACCTTGTCCGGCGGCAGCGTGTCCATGCGAGTCATGCACATCAGGCTTGGTTTGCCGTTGATTTCCGCGGAGCACGAGCCGCACTTGCCGGCCTTGCAGTTCCAGCGGCACGCCAGGTCGGACGCCTGCTCTGCCTGAATGCGATGTATGCAGTCAAGGAGCACCATGCCCTCGGTGACATTCACGGTGTACTCAACGAAAGCACCCGCTTCCTTGTTACCGCGCCAGATGCGAAATTGCACCAAATTAGCGGTATCGGCGGGCGGCTTTGATGTGGTGATGGCTTCCGTGAGTATTGCTGTTGCTGTAGACATTGGGGATCCTTATTTCATCTTCTCGATGACAGCCTTCAGATCATCGCGCATCTCAACGATCGGGCGGCGCGTTACTTGCATGGAACCATCCGGTGCTTTCTTGGCAACCAGATTGAATTTTGAGCACTCGGCGCTCTTCTCGGGGTAGTCATCACGGAACTGTGCACCGCGGCTTTCCTTGCGGTCCAGTGCGCTGCGAGTGATGGACTCGGAAACCGTCAGCATGCACGGCAAGTCAATCGCCGTGTGCCAGCCGGGGTTGTATTCGCGGTGTCCAATGACGCTGACATTCTTGAGCCGCGCCTTGTACTCCTCGATCTTGGCAAGCGCCAATTCCATTTCACCCTGCACACGGACAATGCCAACCAAGTCCTGCATGGTGTTCTGCAGATCCTGCTGGATCCCGTAGGGATTCTCGCCGGTGAGACGCTCAAACGGCGCCATGATGGCCCGCGTGTGTGCCTCAACCTGTGCTTGATCAACTTCAACAGCGCCGTGTTCCTTCACAAACTTAGCCGCGTGTTCACCTGCCAACTTACCGAACACGATCAGGTCAGAGAGCGAATTGCCGCCGAGGCGGTTGGCGCCGTGCAGGCCGGCAGTCACTTCGCCAGCAGCAAATAAGCCTGGAACGCATGACATTTGCGTATGACCATCAACAGCCACGCCACCCATCACATAGTGGGTAGTCGGACCGACTTCCATTGCTTCGGCGGTGATATCTACACCGGCAAGCTGCTTGAACTGGTGGTACATGCCTGGCAGTTTGCGCTGAATATGCGCCGATGCATTCGGGATCTTTTCCTTGATCCAACCGATGTCCAAGTAGACGCCACCGTGTGGTGATCCGCGGCCAGCCTTGATTTCTCGGTTGATGCCACATGCAATATGGTCGCGGGTGAGAAGCTCTGGCGGGCGATTAGCGTTCTTGTCACCGCACACATACTTCCAGCCTTCATCCTCATCCTTGGCAACCTGATTGCGGTACGCGTCTGGGATGTCATCAAACATGAAGCGCTTGCCTTCACTGTTGCGCAACACGCCGCCTTCGCCGCGAACGCCTTCGGTCACCAGAATGCCGCGCACGCTTGGTGGCCAGACCATGCCGGTTGGGTGGAACTGCACGAACTCCATATCCATGAGTTCGGCGCCTGCTTCATAGGCAAGCGCGTGGCCGTCGCCCGTTCCTTCCCAGCTGTTGCTGGTGATTCGGAATGACTTGCCGATGCCGCCAGTAGCCAAGATGACTGCTTTTGCCTTCCAAACATGCATGCGACCGCGTTCACGGTCATAGCCAAGCACGCCGGAAATGCGCCCACCAGTGGTGAGCAGCGAAACCACCGTCATTTCCATGAACACTTCCATGCCCTGGTGAATGCCGTGATCTTGCAGTGTGCGAATCAGCTCAAGGCCGGTTCGGTCACCAACGTGCGCAAGGCGCGGATAGCGGTGGCCACCGAAGTTGCGCTGCAGAATCTTGCCTTCCTTGGTGCGGTCAAAGACGGCGCCCCAGGATTCAAGTTCCAATACGCGCGCGGGCGCTTCCTTGGCATGGTGTTCAACCATGATTGGGTTGTTCAGGTACTGGCCGCCGCGCATGGTGTCTGCGAAGTGGACTTCCCAGTTGTCGCGGTCATCAACGTTGCCCATGGCTGCGGCCATGCCGCCCTCGGCCATCACGGTGTGTGCCTTACCAAGGAGTGACTTGCAAATCACGCCAACTTTGACACCAGCAGCAGATGCCTCGATCGCTGCGCGCAGTCCAGCGCCGCCTGCGCCGATGACAAGCACGTCATGTTCATGCACGATGTATTGATCAGTGAAACTCACAGAATCCTCCAGTCAGTCCATGTTCCGTTTGCGCAAAGACGCACGTAGATATCGGTGAATGCCACACCAAACAAGCTGATCCACGCGAACAACATGTGGCGCTGGTTCAGCCAAGTGACCTTACGGTAGGCATTGCCACCATCCATGCTGCACGATAGGCAGTCATGATTGCCGCCGACAAAGTGGCGCATGCAGTGGCAGCCGAAGGTGTACAGGCTCAAGAAGATCGGGTTGATAATGAGGATCAATGATCCAACACTGAGTCCAAATGAGCGTGTGCCGTCAGCGTTGTAGTGCTGCAAACTGGCGATGCCGTCCCAAGCAAGCAGGCCGATGAACAACACCGCTGCATACAAGAAGTAGCGATGAATGTTCTGCATGATCAGTGGGAACTTCTGTTCGCCGCGATAGTTGCCGCCGCGGAATCCTGGCTCGCCGACTGCGCAGCTGACTGGATCGCCCCAGAACGCCTTGTAATAGGCGCCTCGGTAGTAGTAGCAAGTGAAGCGGAATCCGGCCGGGAAGGGCAGAATCAGGAGGGCCGGCGAGAACGGAATGAACGATGGCCACCATCCGGGAAGTTGTCCAAACCACGCATGGCCAGAATTGATGCCCGTTGGGTCCCAGAGCACCGGTGAATAGAACGGCGACAGCAGCCGCTGTACGCCGGGCTGATCGATGCCACCGATGAAATAGTTGCATCCTTGAAATGCAGCCCAAGTGGAATAGATAACGAAACTACCGAGACCGAGTAGGACCAAGATGGGGGTGACCCACCAGTAATCAGTTCTCTGCGTCTGGAGAAATCCGCGAACTTGGGGAAGTGGAATTGGCGAGCGAGTCACGCGAGGCGTCCTTTCAAATTCAATCAAAGAAGGGGTTGGCGATTATAGCCACGCATGATTTCCCGGGCAGATTTCGGGAAAGTGATTTTGCAAACTGCATAAATTTGGGCTTTTTTGACACATGTATTTGGGCTGAAAGACGTCGCTGGAGCCCTTTAGTCACCCCACCGGCGCACCAATGGCCACCGTGCCGGCTGGCACCACGCCGCGCTTCATCAGGACGCTTCCTGACTCCAGCGTCCCCCCGGGCTCAATGGTGGCGCCGTAGAAGACCACCGCGTTTTCTCCGACATTGGCACCGGCGCCAATATGCACGCGGTCAATCTTGAGAATTCGGTCTTCAAAGCTGTGCGCCTGAAAGTGGCAGGCCACCGTGGCACCGTCAGCAAAGTGCAGCATGTCTGGATCCACAATCTGCGTGGCGCCTGGTCCGATGAGAACATTGCGACCAATGTGCATCCCGGTGGCGCGCAGCGCGATGTTGAGAAGCGGTGTTCCTTCCACGCGCAGAAGCGCGGCGCGCGCGCTGAACCACCACAGCACGTAGAGATAATCCCATCGACTGCACCAGGAACTCCACAGGCCGTGTTGACCGGGTTGCACGCGTCCAAGCAGTAGCCACTTGGCGGAAATGCCAAAGATGATGACGGCTAACCACGTGGCGGCACTTGCAAGTGGCGCCCACACCAAGGCGCACCACCACGCAGGCGATGCCTCATGCGCAGTCTCCACGGCGGCAATCCATGCGATTCCCGAGATAAGCGCTGGCGCGGCGACGAGGCATCGCGCCGACTCCCAACTCCAGCGCGAAACTCGTTGCCAAAAGCCTGGATCGTGAGTGAGGCGACGGTCAACGTCCACTACTTCTCGGCGGTGTAGCAACATTGGCGGCACACCAAACCAGCCTTGATCGTTGCCAGCATCATGAGGAGCAATGGTGCTGACGCCAACGAACATGCCATCGGGGTAACGCTTCTGTGCCGGAATGACGCAGTGATTACCAAGGAATGTTCCATCTCCAAGCGTGGTGTGTCCAACATGCACCATGCCGTCGTGGACAAACGGGCAGCACAGATACACGCCGTCAGCGAAGAAGGAATCGGTGCCGATGGAAACGGACTCCGGCAGCACATCAATAATCGTGCTCACTTCGCTGCCGCGCCCAACCTGCATGCCGGCAGCGCGCAGCCATATCGGCCAGAACAGCGTGCCACTGATCCATCGGCCCGCAGCTTCCACGGTGCCGGTTCGATTCCAAATCCAGAAGTACGTCCAGCTGTAGCGCGGATGGAATCCTGGTCGAATACCGCGGGTGAATCGCATCGCCAGCGCGGCATAGAGGAGCCACAGCACGATGCTGGCGGCGCTCCATACGGAGGCAAGCGCCACCGCATGCCAGGTGATTGCCGGGTGGGCAACCCAATCGCTGACGGCTTGGTTATCGATAGTGATCAGGAG
>Ga0247840_10007943_pt1 | contig 14492 bp, 13 predicted proteins | sample LaCruzMarch2015__FD_192404 | JGI IMG/M metagenome (GOLD analysis project Ga0247840, IMG submission 192404) | Freshwater microbial communities from meromictic Lake La Cruz, Castile-La Mancha, Spain - LaCruzMarch2015_17m | ecosystem: Environmental > Aquatic > Freshwater > Lake | place: Spain...
TCGTCCAACTCGTGAAGCGCGCGGCGCGGCCCGAAGCGGATGTGCTCTACCTGGCGCCCGCGCTGCCGGCCGGCCCCGGCCGCGATCCCGCGGGCGAGGCGATCTGGCACGGGCTGCTCGATCACTGCGTGCTGGCGGCGGCCGGCCACGGCTTGCAGCGCATCTTCGCCAGCAGCCCCGACGGCGGGCCAGAGGAGGCCTGTCTGCGGGATGTCGGTTTCAGCCTGTATGTGCGGGAAACCGTCTATCGTCTGGCGTCGGTCCAACCGGTGGCCCTCGCGCCGGTGGCCGGCTATCGGTCGCAAGAGCCGCAAGACAGTTGGGCGCTGCAACGGCTCTACACGCGCAGCACGCCCAAGCTCGTCCAACATGCCGAGGGCGCGGTTACCGGCAATGTCGGCACGCCGCCGCTCTCGTGGTGGGAGCCGGACCGCTGGCAGGGATGCGTCTGGGAGCCGGCCGGCGAGGTGCGCGGCGCGGTGCAGATCCACTTGGGCCGCGCCGGCCATTGGCTGCGGCTGTGGGGCGCGAACCTGCTCTCGGCCCGCGAGGCGCGCAGCCTGGTCGAGCAGGGCTTACGGCTGATCGCCGCCGCGCCGCCCGCGGCCAATGCCAGCCTGCTGCCCGTGTACACGACCGTCCGCGACTACGAGAGCGAACTGGGCGGCACGCTGACCGGTTTCGGCTTCGCCCCCTATACTGATCGTGTGCGTTTTGTCAAACATACTGTGGCCCCCATCCGCGAGCCGGTGCTCCCGGCGGCTGTGCCGGCGCTGGAAACCGCGCCGAAGGTGGTGGCCCGCACCGTAGAAAAGGCTAGATAATCCAAGATATGCAACAGCAGAAAATTACAGACGACCTGGACGCCCTGTTACAGGTGCTGCCGCCGCCCGTCGAACAGGCGCTGCGGGCAGCGAACCAGGGCGAGAACTTACTGGAAATCATCCTGGATCTGGGCCGCGTGCCCGAAGCGCGGTTTGTGAATCATGAGGTGATCCTCAGCCAAAACGAAGTGAGCGCGGCCGATCTGGAGGCGGTGCTGGCGCGCATCGGGCAGTTCACGGGCGATAATCGCGCGGGGATCGAGCGGACCCTCCACCGGATCTCGTGCATCCGTAACCGGCAGGGCCACGTCATCGGCTTGACCTGCCGGGTGGGGCGCGCCGTGTACGGGGTGATTGACATCATCGAGGACATCGTCAAGTCGAACCAGAGCATCTTGCTGCTGGGCCGGCCGGGTGTGGGCAAGACCACGCTGCTGCGCGAAGCGGCGCGCATCCTGAGTGAAAAGAAGCGCGTGATCGTGGTGGACACCTCCAACGAGATCGGCGGCGACGGCGACATCCCTCACCCGGCGATCGGCCGGGCACGGCGGATGCAGGTCGCCGCGCCCGAATTCCAGCACGAAGTGATGATCGAGGCGGTGGAGAACCACATGCCCGAGGTGATCGTCATTGACGAGATCGGCCGGGAGCAAGAGGCCGCAGCGGCCCGGACGATCGCCGAGCGCGGGGTGCAGTTGGTGGGGACGGCGCACGGCATCACCCTGGAGAACCTGCTGATGAACCCGACCCTGTCGGATCTGGTCGGCGGGATCGAGAGCGTCACGCTGAGCGACGAGGAGGCGCGGCGCCGCGGCACGCAAAAGGCGGTGTTGGAACGCCGCGCGCCGCCCACGTTCGATGTGCTGATCGAGCTGCAAGACCGCCAACGGATGGCCGTGCATCACAACGTGGCGGCGGCCGTGGATGCGATGTTGCGCGGCCGGGTGCTGGCGCCCGAAATCCGTTACCGGGATGAGGGCGGGCAGGTGCGCATCCAGGCCGCGCCGGTGCAGCCGGTGGTTGAGGCCCGGGGGGTCACGTTCACCCCGGCCGGTCGGATGCCGTTCGACAAGCAAGGCAATGGCCGGCCGCCCGCGGAACGGGGCGAGATGCCCGCCGCGGCGTCGGAGTTGGCGCCCGCGGCGGTGCCGGCTGCCAGGCCCACGCAGGCCTTGCGGATGTATCCGTATGGCGTTGGCCGCGGGCGGCTGGTTCAGGCCGCGCAAAACCTGGGCGTGCCGGTGGTGATCGTGGACTCGCTGGATGGGGCGGATGCGGTGGTGACGCTGAAAAACTACTACCGCAAGCACCCGCAGCCGATCGTGGACGCCGAGCGCCAACGGACGCCGGTCTATGTCCTGCGCGCCAACACGGTCAATCAGCTCGAGTCGTGCCTGGGAGATATCTTCGGCATCCCCGTGGAGATCGAGGATCCGACCGAGCGGGCCATCGCCGAGGCGCAAGAGGCGATCCGCCGCGTGCTGGGCGGGTCATCTTCTGAGGAGCTGCGGCCGACGACGGCGGAAGTGCGCCGACTGCAACATGAAATGGCGCGCGCGGCGAATCTGGTTTCGCACAGCTACGGCAACGAGCCGCGGCGCCGCGTGCGCATCTTTCCGGGCTGAGCATGGGGCGCTTCATCACGTTCGAGGGGCCGGAGGGCAGCGGGAAGACGACGCAAATCCGGCTGCTGGCAACCTGGCTGCGGGCGCAGGGCCGCGAGGTCGTGACGACTCGCGAACCGGGCGGCACGCGCATCGGCGATGGCATCCGGGCGCTGCTCCTGGATCCGACGCACGCCGAAATGCGGCCGGAGACCGAAATCCTGCTCTTCTCAGCCGCGCGGGCGCAACTCGTCGGGCAAGTCATCCGGCCCCATCTGTCGGGAGGGGGCATCGTGCTGTGCGACCGCTTCGCCGACTCGACCCTGGCGTATCAGGGCTATGGCCGCCAGTTGGACCTGGGAACGCTGCGGCAGATCACGGCCTTTGCGACCGGCAATCTGACGCCTGATCTCACGATCTGCCTCGACCTCCCGGTCGAAGAGGGACTGCGCCGGAAGCGCGGGGGCGATCAGGCCGAATGGAACCGGATGGAGCAGGAGCAGTTGGCGTTCCACGAGCGGGTGCGCCACGGCTTCCTGGCGCTGGCCGCCGCTGAACCGGCGCGCTGGCTGGTGTTGGACGCGACGCAATCTGTGGAAGACATTCAAGGGGGAATCCGCAAACGGGTGGCGGAACACCTGACATCAGAAAGGAGCGTTATCACATGAAGCTCATGATGGCTATCGTCAGCAGCGACGACTCGCGCGAGGTCCTCAATCGGTTGACCAAAGCGGGTTTCCGCGCGACCGTCATCAGTACGACGGGCGGTTTTTTGCGCGAAGGCAACACGACGATGTTTCTCGGCACCGATGATCAGAAGGTGACGCAGGCGGTGGACATTCTGCGCCAGACCTGCCGGCGGCGCACGCAGTGGGTCTCGCCGCTGCCCACCCTGGAGGGGCCGGGCCTGGAGATGTCCGAACCGATCGAGGTGAGCGTGGGCGGGGCGGTCGCGTTCATCATGAACGTCGAGCAGTTCGTGCAGGTGTGAGGGCGAGTAGGGGCGGGTTTGCCGCGCTGAACGCATGGCCTGCACGATCTGGCAGCGCCGTGATCGCAGCAAGCTCGCGTGTGGCGCGGAGAAAACCCGCCCCTGCGTTTTACATGACGCCGAAGTCGTCGCCGCCCATGCCGCCCATCCCCATGCCGCCGCCTTCCGCGGCCAGTTCGGGCATGGATTGCTCGATGCTTTCGGGGTCTTCGCCGGCTTCCAGGCGGTCAACCACTTCGGAAAACTCAGGGCCGAGGTCCTCGCCGGTTTCACTCGCCATTTTGCGCATGAAACGGGCAAGCGACTTCGGGTCGTTTTCGTCCAGCCCATCCAGGCTGCTTGGGTCGGCCAGGCTGTCCAGCCGGCTCTCTTCGGAACGGACCACCGCCACGCGGGAGATCAGGCGGGTCAGATGCATACCGCCGCAGCGCGGACACACCGCTTCCCGTGTCTCTACGTCGGCAAAGCTCCGCCAGAGCAGGCTGACCCGGCGCCGGCAATCCTGACAGGTGTATTCGTAGATCGGCATCGCTATCACCTCACAAAGTTAGGAATCAACATTGACTGCGATTATAGTCGAAGCTCCGGTTTGCGCCAAGCACGACCGCCCCACCGCATTCGTTAGCACGGAATCAGCCATGGATCGCCACCCGTTGCCCGCAAACACAGTGAGCGCAACGGCTACCGATGCCATGCTCGCGTGCGCGGCTGAAACATGGTATGGCGCACTCTGCGCGCCGCGGCCGCTCCTGATCATCATCTCAGGCCCATCCGGCGTGGGCAAGGATGTGACGATCCGGCGCATGAAAGAGCGTCAATATCCGTTCCATTTTGTCGTGACAGCCACCACGCGCAGCCAACGGCCGGACGAGGTCAACGGCGTGGATTATCACTTCGTCACGACTGCGACCTTCGAGCAGATGATCGCCGATGGCGAGTTGCTCGAGCACGCGCTGGTCTACGGCCAGTACAAGGGCATCCCCAAAGCGGGTGTGCGGGCCGCGTTGGCCAGCGGTCAGGATGTGATCATGCGCATTGATGTGCAGGGCGCGGCCACCGTGCGCCGGCTCGTGCCGCAGGCCATCAGCATCTTCCTCACTGCGGAGTCGGAGGACGCGCTGGTCGAGCGATTGCACCGGCGCCGCACCGACGATGAGGCGCAATTGAGGCAACGAATCAAGACCGCTTGCGAGGAGTTGGAGCGCGTGACCGAGTTTCAGTATCGCGTCGTCAACCACGAATGCGCCCTGGACGCGACCGTGGATACCGTGGTCGCCATCATGCAGGCCGAGAAGTGCCGGGTGGATTGGAAGCCGGTGGTGATATGATCGAAGACGAAATCGAGCAGCCCGCGGCCCCGCGCCAAGCATCCCTGGCATTGCCCCTGGCGAAGCCGCGGGTCACTTACGGCCTGTTGGGCCTGATCCTGGCAGCCTTTCTGGCCGAGACCGTGCTGGGTGGGTCCACCAGCACGCGGACATTGGTGATGTTGGGCGCGCAGGTCAACCTTTTGGTGTGGGATGGAGAAGCCTGGCGGCTGCTGACCGCGATGTTCCTGCACATCGGCGTCCAGCATTTACTATTCAACGGGTGGGCGCTCTACAGCCTGGGCCGCGATGTCGAGATGTTCTATGGTTCCGTTCGCTTCACGATCCTCTACTTCGTCGCCGGTCTGTTCGGCGGGGTGGCCTACTACCTGCTGGGCGCGCCGGAGACCGGCTTCACCGTGTCGGCGGGCGCATCGGGCGCGGTGTTCGGGATCATCGGCGCGGAGCTGGCCTTCTGGCTGCGCAATCGCGAGCTGTTCGGCGCGTTTGGCCGGCAGCGCCTGCTGAATCTCGGCATCCTGATCGCGATCAACCTGTTCTTCGGGTTCACCGTGCCGGGCATCAACAACCTGGCGCACCTGGGCGGGCTGGCCTCCGGCTTCCTGCTGGCGTTGGCGTTGGCGCCGCACTACGGCGTCGTGCTGAAGTGGAGCGAATCCGGTCCGGCGCCGCGACTGGCGAATACCACTTCGACGATGATCCAGGTGGCGGCTGTCGTGCTCGCTCTGCTGTTGTTGCTTGTCGGGTTCGCCCTGGGGGATCAACGCTGGACGGCGCTGGCGCCCCTCCTGAACTTGTAACGCAAGCTGGCAGCTTGCGCCACACACCCGGAGGCGGCTATGTCTTCCATTTCTGACTCCACAATCCGCCCTTCGGCTATCGCCGGCAGATGGTATCCCGGCAGCGCGCCGGCCCTGCGCCGCACCGTCGAGGAGTACCTCGACGCCGTGCCGGCTGTGACCCTGCCCGGCCCGGTGCTCGCCCTGGTCAGCCCGCACGCGGGGTACGCGTACTCCGGGCCGACGGCGGCGCACGCGTTCGCCCAGGTGCGCGGGGCCGCGTTCCGCCGCGTGATCCTGCTCGGCCCGCTGCACCGGCTGATCCCCGGCGGCCGTCTGGGTGCATTCATGGTGTCCCGAGCAACCGCATATCAGACGCCGCTTGGCGATATCCCGCTCGACCGCGCTTTCCTTGCCGAACTGGGCAAACGGGTTGCGCTCACACCGGAACCGCGGGATGAAGAGCACTCGCTGGAGATCGAACTGCCCTTCCTACAGGTGGCGCTCGGCGAATTCACCCTGGTTCCCATCATGCTCGGCGAGCATATCGCGGACCCTGGCGCGCGGGCGCGCGTGGCGGACCTGGCGGCCGCGCTGGCGGAGTTGTGCGACGACGGTACGCTGCTCGTCGCCAGCACCGATCTGAGCCATCTGGACAACCACGCCGATGTGGTGCGCACCGACCAGCGGCTGGCAGACCTGGTCGCCGCGTTCGACGTGGCGGGGCTGGCCGCGGCCCTCGCGACCGAGCAGGCGCAGGCGTGCGGCGCGACCGGGTTGGTCGCCGTCCTGGAAGCTGCGCAAAAACGCGGCGCCCGCGGCGTGCAGGTGTTGGCGCAAACGACATCGGGCGATGTGACCGGCAAGAAACAGCCGGGGGTCTACACGGTCGGCTACCTGGCTGCGGCAGCATACGGATAATGCTCATTGCTGGATCAGCCTTCGTAGGCTGGACGGCTGCAAGCACGGAACTTCAAAACTAAAGGAAACGGTCATGGACAGACCACTCAGCCGGCGTTTTGACCCGATAGACTTCGAGTATATGCGCTTTTGGGTTCAGCTATCGGCGGCTGCGCACTTGCAGGCGATGCTCGATGCGCGCGAGTTCACATTGGGAGCCATCCGCAGCCGAGTGCGCCGGCTCTACCCTGACGTGCCCCCGGAAACCCTTGGCCTGAAGATCGTGGAGGAGATTGCCCGTGGCGACCGAGCGTACACCCGACCTGCGTCTGTTCTTTAAGTTATGGTCCGCGATCAATGTGGTATGCTGAAGTCTGCGTCAACACCCCCCTTGGCTGCAAGGTAACTTCTGGCGCGACCAACGAAGACGAACATGATCCGCTCGGCCAGACCTTCACCTATGCGGTCTCTAGTCGTCTGGCAGGCCAGTTGCAGCCTGGGCACCTGGCCTGGGTATCCCTGCGCGGCCGGCGCATGCAAGGGATTGTCCTGAAACTAAGTGACACGCCGCCTGCTTTCAGAACCCATGAAATCGTTTCCCTGGTACAGCCGCAGCCACTCTTGACATCGTCTCAGATCGCGTTGGCATATTGGATCGGCAACACCTATCTCGCCCCCCTGATCGAATCGCTGCTGCTGATGCTCCCCGTCGGGCTGAGCCAGCGCGGCCGCACGGTCTTCGTTCGCACTGAAACACCGGCCCCGGCCGACTTGACCCCGACGCAGGCCGCGCTGCTCGACCGGATTGCGGCGAAGGAGGGGGAGTGGGCTGAGGTCAGCGAAGGGCTGCGTGGGGTCACGCAGAAGGCCGACCTCCAGCCGCTCATCGCAAAGGAGTTGGTGACCCAGGAGGTCGCGTTCCCCAACCCGCCCCCGCGGCCAAAGACCGACCGCCAGGTGCGGCTGCTGGCCGATGCCGAGGCGATTGGGCGTGCGCTGCCGACCCTGGGGCACGCGTCGAAGCAGGCGGAGGTGTTGGCGCAAATCAGCAAATCAGCAAATCAGCAAATCGGTGAGGCGGTTCCGCTCAAGGAGTTGTGTGCGGCGGCGGGGTGTACCGAGGGGCCGGTGAAGGCGTTGGCCGAACGGGGCTGGGTGACGATCACCCCGCGGTCGCCGCAGACGCCGGCCCAGGTGTCGCTAAATCTAACGCCGGAGGCGGTCAACGAGGCGCTGGTCGAGCTGCGCGGGGCGCAGAAGCACCGGGCCGTGCTGGAGGCGCTGCTGAAGCACGAAGGCCCGGCCTGGATCGGTTGGGTGTACGGCGAGACCGGCGCATCGCTGGACATCCTGCGCGACCTGGAAGCCGCCGGCCTGATCACCGTCGCGGAGGAGATGGTCTGGCGCGATCCGCTGGCCGGCCGCGAGTTCACCCTCGACCAGCCGCCCGTCCTGACGGAGGATCAGGAGCGGGTGTGGAAGGTGGTGGCGCAGCGAATCAGCGAATCAACAAATCAACAAATCAGCAAATCAGCAAATAGCAAAGCGGCAAATCAGCAATCCGCAATCTGCAATCCGCAATCTGCAATCTTACTTCACGGCGTCACCGGGTCGGGTAAGACGGAGATTTACCTGCGGGCGATCGGGGAGACGCTTCGGCGGGGGCGGCAGGCGGTGGTGCTGGTGCCGGAGATCGCGCTGACGCCGCAGACGATCCGGCGCTTTGCGGCCCGTTTTCCGGGCAAAGTGACGGTCTGGCACAGCGAGTTGGGGGATGGGGAGCGGTTCGACGTGTGGCGGCGGGTGCGCACGAATCACGCGGCCAGCCAGGTCGTGGTCGGCTCCCGCTCGGCGCTCTTCCTGCCCTTCCCCGACCTGGGTCTGATCGTGGTGGACGAGGAGCACGAGCCATCCTACAAACAGGAGCGCACGCCTCGCTATCACGCCCGCGCGGTGGCCCTGGAGCTGGGGCGCTTGTGCCACGCGCCGGTGCTCCTGGGCAGCGCGACCCCCGCGCTGGAGACCTACTACGCGGCGCGGCAGGGGGAGATCGAACTGCTGGCGCTCCCGAAACGCATCCGCACGGGGACGAACGAGCATGCGGGTGCGCCGGCCCTCCTCCCCGAAGCCAGCGGCGACCTGCCGCCCGTCCAGGTGGTGGACATGCGCCAGGAGTTGCGCGCTGGCAACCGCAGCATCTTCAGCCGGCCCCTGGCGAGCGGGCTGCGCCATGTGCTGGCGGCGGGGCAGCAGGCGATCCTTTATCTCAACCGCCGCGGGACCTCAACCTTCGTCATGTGCCGTGACTGCGGTCATGTCGAAGCCTGCCGGCGCTGCGGCGTTCCGCTCACCTATCACAGCGCGGGCGAGACACTGCTGTGTCACCACTGCAACCGGCGCTCCCCGGTGCCGACCCTCTGCCCGGAGTGCCAGAGCAAGCGCATTCGCTTCTTCGGCGCGGGCACCGAGAATGTCGAAGAAGCGGTCAAGCTGGACTTCCCCCAGGCGCGCACCCTGCGCTGGGATCGCGATGTGACCGGCGCCAAGGGCAGCCACGATGCGATCCTAGCCAAATTCGTGGCGCACGAGGCGGATGTGCTGATCGGCACGCAGATGATCGCCAAAGGTCTTGACCTGCCGCTGGTCACGCTGGTGGGAGTGATCGCCGCGGATGTCGGCCTCTTCCTGCCCGATTTTCGCGCGGGCGAGCGGTCGTTCCAACTGCTGACCCAGGTGGCGGGCCGCGCGGGCCGCAGTGTGCTCGGCGGTGAGGTGATCGTCCAGACCTATCATCCCGATCATTATGCGGTGTTGGCCGCCAGCCGCCACGACTACGAGGGGTTCTACCGTCAGGAGATGAACTTCCGCCGCGAGCAGGGCTATCCGCCGGTGCGGCGATTGGCGCGGTTGGTGTATCATCACGGCAAGCGCGAGCAGGCGCAGGCCGAGGCGACGCGGCTGGCGGAGTTGCTGCGCGCCGAAATCGCCAATCCCCGAAGCACCCTGAGCGGAGCGCCGCCGGGGTATGGTGGCGCGGAGTCGAAGGGCGCGGCCGAACGAGATAGCACAATGCCGTCCTTCGACTCCGTCCGGCAAACGACGCCGGACTCCGCTCAGGATGCTTCGCCGGGCGCGGGAACAGCATTTCCCGACACCGACCTGATCGGCCCGGCACCGTGCTTCTTCGCCATGCAGCGCGGAGAATACCGCTGGCAGGTGCTTGTGCGCAGCCCCGATCCGGCCGCGCTGCTCCGCCGGCTGCCGATCCCGCTGGGCTGGCGGCTCGATATTGACCCGGTGGATTTGCTGTAGCGCAGAAGGAGGCCATCATGGGCACGGGAACGCATGTCGCCTTCGAGATCGAGTGTTACGATTTCCCCTGCGCCGCGCTCTCGCCCTACGCGCATCTGCGGCTGGGCACCCAGGAGCGCGATGACGTGGTGCAGGATGTGTCTTGCGCCGAAGGGCTGGCGTATTTTCGTTTCACGCTGGAGGCGATCTTCGACCCGGCAGATGGGCCGGTGGTCTGGCGCGGGGCCTATGCGCATGGCCTGCGCGCTGACCGCTTCATCTACCTGTGTTGGGGCGCCTGGGGCGAGGGTGGCTGGCAGCATTTCCGCCGGGCCAAAGTGCCATTGAGCGGCCTCGACCCGGCGCTTGTCCAACGAGCGGTCCAGGAGAATCGTCCCCTCCGGGCGCGCGTCCGCATGACCGACGCGAAGGGGGAGCCGGTCGCGGCCACGCTCAAGGCCGGGCAGGTGGCGTGGTCAGTGTGAGCGGTGGAATGCCAGTCCCAAATTTGACACGATCCCCCCATCTGAGTAGAATCATTCATGGTTTCGACGGGGTGACGCGAGTCGCCCCGTTCTTGCGAGAAGCGCAGGCCAATCGGCCTGACCATTCGATGACAACATGGCGATCCCCGACGCGATGGCGCAGGCGGGCATTCTGCACCTGACGATCGCAACGCAACTGGAGGATCACGCAATGACCGTACAACCGTTTTTCACACCTCGCGCCCCGGAGCATCTGCTCCCGTGGGCGTTTTGTTTTTCCAGACAAGAGAATCATTGAACTGAGAGCCGCAAGGCTCTTTTTTTTGCCCTTCGACAGGTTCAGACATCGCCTGGCGACAGACGAGTGGAGGAGAGACGATGCGTTTACCTGGATTGATTGATGTGCATGTCCACATGCGTGAGCCGGGCGGCACGCACAAGGAAGATTGGGACAGCGGGACGGCGGCGGCGCTGGCCGGCGGCTTCACGGCCGTGCTCGCCATGCCCAACACCCGGCCGCCCATCACCGACGCGGCGACGTTGGCGATCAGCCTCGACGCGGCGCGCCGCCAGGCCCGCTGTGACTACGGCCAATTTCTCGGCGCCGGCCCAGACAATGTCGCGAGCGCGGCGTCGCTGGCCCCGCGCGTCGCCGGCTTGAAGATGTACCTGGATCAAACCTATGGCCCGCTGCGGCTCGACGCGATGACGCTGTGGATGGAACACTTTGCGCGCTGGCCGCACCGGTCGCCCATCGTCGCCCACGCCGAGGACCGCACGCTGGCCGCGGTCATCCTGATGGCCGCGCTGTATGATCGGCCCCTGCACCTGGCGCACGTCTCGCTGCGCGAGGAGATCCTGCTGATCCGCGCCGCAAAGGAGCGCGGCCTGAAGGTCACCTGCGAGGTCGCGCCGCATCACCTGTTCCTGACCGACCGGGACATCCCGGCGCTGGGCGGGGGCCGCGGCGAGGTGCGCCCGCGGCTGGCGACCGCCGCCGATCAGCAGGCGCTGTGGGACAACCTCGATGTGATTGACTGCTTCGCCACCGACCATGCGCCGCACACGGCTGGGGAGAAGGACGGTGACAACCCGCCGCCTGGCTTCCCCGGCCTGGAGACCGCCCTGCCGCTGCTGCTGACTGCCGTGGCCGAGGGGCGCTTGACCACCGACGATCTGATCGCGCGCCTTCACACGAACCCGCGGCGCATCTTCGGCCTGCCCGCCCAGGCAGACACGTGGGTCGAGGTGGACGAGGGCGCGCAGTGGGAAATCCGCGCCGCCGACATGCGCAGCCGTTGCGGTTGGACGCCGTTCGAGGGCTGGCGCGTGCGCGGACGCATCCAACGCGTTATCTTGCGCGGCCGGGACGCTTATGCGGGCCGCGCCGGTCAAATCCTGGCCGTTCCAGGATCAGGACATAATCTTTACCCAGGAGAATAGAATCGTATGGCTACCTATATCCCGCCGCTCCGACAGGCCAGTCCACACCTCCCATTCGGTGATAAGCAAGATGCGCCGTTCTACGGCAAGGACATTTTGTCCGTCAAGCAATTCAACCACGAAAGTCTGGAATACATCTTCGGCGTGGCGCACGAGATGCAGGAAATGGTGCGCCGCGTGGGCAGCTTCGACTTGCTCAAAGGTAAGATCCTGGCGAGCCTCTTCTACGAGCCTTCGACCCGCACCTCGTCGTCGTTCACCGCGGCGATGGAGCGGCTGGGCGGCAGCGTGATCCCGATCAACGAGGTGCGCTACTCCTCGGTCTCCAAGGGGGAGTCGCTGCCTGACACCGTGCGCACGCTCGAATCCTACGCCGATGTGATCGTGTTGCGCCACCCGGAGACCGGCGCGGCCGCGCTGGCCGCGCAATATGCCCGCAAACCGGTCATCAACGCCGGGGATGGCGTCGGCGAGCACCCCACCCAGGCGCTGCTCGATCTGCTCACCATCCGCGAGGAGTTGGGGCGGGTGGATGGCCTGACCGTGACGATGCTGGGCGATCTGAAATATGGCCGCACCGTGCATTCGCTTGCCCGGTTGCTGACGCTGTATGACATCCGCCTGAACTACGTTTCGCCGGCCATCCTACGGATGCCCGCCGAAATCGTCGCCGAGATCGGGGCCACCGGCACGCAGCAGACTGAGCACACCGAGCTTGAAGCTGTGCTGCCTGAGACGGACGTGCTCTACGTGACGCGCGTCCAGAAAGAGCGTTTCAGCGACCCGCAGGAATACGAGCAAGTCAAGGGCGCCTACGTGATCACGCCGGAGACACTGATGGCTGCGAAGGAGCGCATGGTCGTCATGCACCCGCTACCACGCGTCGGCGAGATCAGCATGGAGGTGGATGACGACCCGCGCGCGGCCTACTTCCGCCAGATGGAATACGGTCTCTACACCCGCATGGCGCTGTTGGCTGCCGTGCTGGGTAAGGCATGAGCGTCATGGCTGGCTTTTTCACACGCCTGGCCGCGCGCATCCAGGCCATTGACTCGCCCCTGTGCGTCGGGTTGGACCCGCATCCGGCCGACCTGCGTTCCTTCGACAGGCTCAGGACGCCGCCGACGGCGCAGACGGCCCGCGACTTCTGCCTGCGGCTGATCGAGGCGACCGCCGACTGCGCCGCGGCCTATAAGCCGAATGCGGCGTTCTTCGAGGTGTTCGGCGCGGAAGGGTGGAATGCGCTGGCAGAAGTCATCGCCGCGGCGCGAGAGGCCGCGCCGGTCGTGCTCGACGCCAAGCGCGGAGACATCGCTTCGACGGCCGAAGCGTATGCCCGCGCGGTCTTCGAGACGCTCGGCGCCGACGCGGTGACCCTCAACCCCTACCTGGGCCGCGACAGCCTGGCGCCCTTCCTGGCCGATGCGCAGCGGGGCGTCTTCCTGCTCTGCAAGACCTCGAACCCCGGCGCGGCCGACCTGCAAGACCTGGCGCTGACCGATGGGCAGATGGTGTGGGAGCAGGTCGCGGCGCTGGCGGCCGCGTGGAATGAGCGCGACAACCTCGGTCTGGTCGTCGGCGCGACCTATCCCGACGCGCTGCGCCGCGTGCGCGAGATCGCGCCCGACCTGTGGATCCTGGCTCCCGGCGTCGGCGCGCAGGGCGGCGAGTTGGAATCCGCGTTGCGCGCCGGCCTGCGGGAAGATGGCCTGGGGCTGCTGATCCCGGTCAGCCGGGCCATCTCGCGGTCGGATGACCCGCGGCGGGCCGCACGAGAGCTGGTGGCGGAGATGCGGCGGGAGGCGCAGGAGGCCCACAGTTTTCCGACAGCTCCCCCTGCCGCGGTCGGCGTCATACCCGATGCAAACGCCTCGACAAGTCGAGGACTCCGGAGTTCCGAACTTGTTCGGGCGGGCGACTGGGCCGCGCCACTGCTGGGCGACACCGACACCCTGGCTGATGCGCTGCTGGAGGCCGGCTGCGTGCGTTTCGGGCAATTCACCTTGAAATCGGGCCTGCGCTCGCCGATCTACCTCGACCTGCGCCAGCTCATCTCCGCGCCCGCGTTGCTGAGCCAGGTCGCCAGCGCGTATGTGGCGCGGCTGGCTGAGCTGAAGTTCGATCGGCTGGCCGCGCTGCCCTATGCCGCGCTGCCCATCGGCACGGCGATCAGCCTGCAGGGCGGCTGGCCGATGATCTACCCACGCAAGGAAGCGAAAGAGTACGGCACGGCCGCGACGATCGAAGGCGCCTACGCCGCGGGCGAGCGGGCCGTGGTCATTGACGACCTGGCAACGACCGGCGGGAGCAAGTTTGAGGCGATTGACAAGCTCAAGGCGGCCGGCCTGGCCGTCGAAGATGTGGTCGTGCTGATTGACCGCCAATCGGGTGCAGCCGAGGCGCTGGCCGAGGCCGGCTACCGGCTGCACACTGTTTTCACGCTCTCAGAGATGCTCGATCACTGGGAGCAGACCGGTCGCGTCCCCGCCGAGCAGATCGCGGCGACGCGCGCGTTTCTGGAGCGTAAATGACAAGGTGACAAGGTGACAAGGTGACAGAACGATGCTCACCGTGTCACCTTGTCACCCGTTCACCTTGTCGCCATTCGGAGCATCATGTCCATCTATCCGCACATCCGTCCATTGATCTTCCGGCTGGCACCGGAGCGCGCTCATGCCGTCACGCTGTCGCTGCTGCGGCTGGCCGGCGCGAGTGCGGCTGGTCGCCGGCTCGTGGGGGCGCTGTTTGCCCCGCGGCCGGCCGGCCGGCCCGTCCAGGCATTCGGCCTGACCTTCGCCAACCCGGTCGGGCTGGCCGCGGGGTATGACAAGGATGGGCTGGGCTGGC
>Ga0247840_10007945_pt1 | contig 14487 bp, 10 predicted proteins | sample LaCruzMarch2015__FD_192404 | JGI IMG/M metagenome (GOLD analysis project Ga0247840, IMG submission 192404) | Freshwater microbial communities from meromictic Lake La Cruz, Castile-La Mancha, Spain - LaCruzMarch2015_17m | ecosystem: Environmental > Aquatic > Freshwater > Lake | place: Spain...
GTGCCTTACTCGCTTCCCGAGAGTCTTGCCAACCTCCCGGACGGGAGCGGATTCGACGAAGTGGTTGCCGTCTATTTTAATTCGCTGGAGGCTTATTTTTTCCACAGCGCGGAGTTCGTGGAAACTGTCATCGAGCGGAGGGAATCTTCAAAGCCCGGCATAGAAAGCATCACGGCCTGGGAGGGAGCCGGTGTCTGGGAAGCCATCGACAACGGCATATTCTCCTGGGATCTGGTCGAGGCGGCATGCGCTACCGCTTCCGCCGGTCCGCTCGAAGCCATACGCGCCCACCGGGATGCCCGTGCCGGCCCGGTCTATGCCTTTCAAATCCAGTATTGTGACGGGCTGAAGGTCACCCACTTCATGCAAAGGAACATCGTGCGGAAATGGTGCCTCGGTGCCCGCTTGAAAAACGGCGGCGAAATTGTTGCCGGCGCGGTTCAATCGTCCGGCGCGGACCAGTATTACCCGCACTTCGCCAAGCTTTGCCGAAAAATCGAGGATTTCCTCCAGAGCGGTTTGTCGCCGGTTCCGCTGGAGCGCATCCGGACGACCAGCCTGACGACCGCCCTGGCAATGCAGGCCCTTGCGAGCCCCGGCAAAACCCTGACGACCCCGCAACTGAACGCGCACGCCCCCACTCAATGCCCATGAGCAGCTTGATCTGGAAGTCCCTCTCGCAACAGGCCGACCGCATCGCGGATGGCGCTTTGTCGGGAATACACACGCTGGATGACTGGAAGGCCGAACTCCCAGCCCGCCGGCTCGAACTCAGGCGCAGCCTTGGTCTCGAGCCCTGGCCTGAAAACGCACAAGACATCCCGAAGGTGCGCGAATACGGCGAATTTCACGGCGAAGGATTTCGTGCCCGGAAAATCGGCTACGAGCTTCTGCCGGATTGCTGGGGGGCTGCCACCATCTATTATCCGGATCCTCCCCCGGGCAAGAAGCATCCTGCCGTCCTCTACTCGTGCGGGCACACGCAGACCGGGTCCTGGCATTTTCAGTCTCACCCAATACTCTGGGCCCGGCGCGGCTACGTCTGCCTGATCCTCGATTCGGCTGAACAGAACGACAATCCCGGCGAGCACCACGGGTTCAATCTTCACTTGCACCACAAGCGGCTGGCTCTCGGTTATGTTGCCAGCGGCGGCGAGGCCTTCAATAACATCCGCGCGCTTGATCTGCTCGCTGTGGATCCTGCCGTGGATGCCGCCCGGTTGGGCATGACCGGGGTTTCGGGGGGTGGCGCCATGAGCTGGTTGGTTGCCGCTCTCGACGAGCGCATCCGTGCCGTTTCCACTCTGTGCGGCATCAGCTCGCCGCGGGACGCGATCACCAACCGTCATCTCTTTGGGCATTGCGACTGCATGTTTCCCCTGAACCTCTTTCAGCGCGACGCCGCCGATTTCGCCGCGCTGATTGCGCCACGCGCGGCGTTGTTCGGCTTTGGCAAACAGGATTTTGGTTACCATATCGGCGAATCCATTTCCATTGCCGGGCGGGCAGGCAGGATATGGGATCTGCACGGAAAATCCGGCCATTGGCAACTCCTTGTGGCGGATTGTCCGCATGGCGACCACCCGGATTTCGACGTGGCGACCCAGCGTTGGTTCGACCTCCATTTAGCCGGGGAGGAACGCCCTCTGCTCGAACGCGGCGGGCAGGATTATCCCGAATGCATTACCAGTGTTTTTAACGGTTCTCCCCCCAGCCCCAACAGACTGGCTCTCCAGCCGGAACTCTCCCGCCCGAGAGGCTCAGTGCCACTTCCCAAGACTCCTGAAGAGTGGCGTGTGACCCGCGGCGAGGTTTTGCAGTCGCTTCAGGCGGTTCTTTTGCGGGATGTGGAATCCACGCTCAAGGCCGATGAAAGCTGGCGATCGGAAATCAAAACGACATCCTGGCACCGCGGCAGCATTGAAGCGGTCGACGTTTTTCTTGAGGTGCGAACCCCCAACTCCCGCACAGCGAACCTGCTCCTGAGCACCGCGACGGGAGGGCAGATTGCCCACCATGTTGTCCCATCGATCCTATCCGTTCTCGAGCGAAATGACTCCGCCTGCGCTCTCTTCGAGCCGCGCTTGAGCGGCTGGAACTACGCAGGTGTCGGTGGCCCCTGCTTCCCCGCGGGAAGCAACTTGGAGATTGAGACGCGCCTGACCAAGGCCATGATGCTCGTCGGCACGACCCCGGTTGGCATGTTTTACCAGGACATCCGTGCCGCAGTAGCGTATTTGCGCACCCGGACCGAGTTTGCGGAGTGCCGCCTCTTTCTCCACGGGAAAGGCGAATCCGCGCTGGCCTCCCTTCTTGTCGCCCTAGTGGACGAACACATCGCGGGTGTCGTGCTCGAAGACTTGCCGGGATCGTTTGAAGACCGTTGCCCGGTCATGGGAATCCTTCGCGTTTTGGATATCCCCCAGGCCGTCGGCCTTCTCGCGCCGAGGCCGGTTGTCCTCGTGAATCCGGGCGATACAAACTGGAGTTGGCCGGTCCGCGCCTACAAGCGGCTGCAAGCCTCCCGAAATTTCAACCGCGCCGCCGACATGCGCGTGGCATTTCAGCACATCCTTTTATGAAAACACTGGTCGATAGCATCCCGCAAACCCTCATGGCCATCGGAGCCCATGCGGACGACATTGAAATCAACGTTGGAGGAACGTTCGAGAAGTCGTTCCACGCCGGCTACGGGATCGTCTATGTCATGTCCACCAACAACATGTCCGGTGAGGTGGCTGTTCTTGACGCGGAAGGGAAACGCAAATGCACAAAGGAAGCGAACACGGCCATGATCCTCCGGCGCAAGCGCGAGTGTGCGGATGCGGCCCGCGAGTGGAATACGGATCCCGTTCACTTGGACTATCCGCAACGGCATTACACCGATGAAAACCTCCAGCGCGTGGACCTCCGCTACGGAGCCCCTGTGCCGGGAAGCGTCACCGGTGATGTTCCCAGCATCCTGACCGCCTGCGAGCTTCCGGAGCCGATCGAGCGCGTGGCCGCTCTCATTTTGGAAAAGAATCCCGAGCTGGTCTTCACCCATCCGCTGGCGACTTACAATCCCGAGCATTTCTGCACGGCGCTGCTTGTGGCAAACGGCTACTGGAAGGCCGTGGAGCGCGGCTTCCAGGGAGGGCTCCTGTTCTGGGTTGAACCCGAAACCCGCTTTGGCAGCGCCTACCACCGCTGGGAGACATTCATCGACTACTCCCCGCTTCTTGACAGAAAAATGGAGCTCATCGGGAAACACCGCTGCCAGATGCCCAATGCCCACCTTCCCGATTTTGGCCACCGGGTCGTCGCGAATGGATATGGCCGGGCCTGCGGCTGCCTCGCGGCGGAATGTTTTATTTGGGGCAACCGCCCGATGCACCGCGAAGGCATCCGCCCGGCCTACGGCAACCTCACGCTGGAATTGCTGAAGAACGGAAGATGAACGCCTGTCAGCCTCCATCACCTCCGGGCCCGGAGGGCGGTCCCGCAGAGAAGGTCTATCACTGCGGCACACTCAGCTATACCAAAAAAGGCCTGTTCGTGCTCGTTGGCTGGCTGCTCTGGGGCGACTTCTGCTTCACCCTGATGGAAAAGGTGGTGCCGAGCATTATCCCGCTGAAGCTCAACAGCCTGGGGGCCTCGAGCTCGTTCATCGCCCTGATGATGAGCACCCTGCCCGGAATTTTTAACACGACCGTCTGCCCGTGGGTCAGCTTCAAAAGCGACCGCCATCGCAGCAGGATGGGCAGGCGTCGGCCGTTCATCATCTACACGATGCCGTTTCTTGTGCTCTCGCTGCTCTTCATCGGTTTCAGCGACCAGCTCGGGGGATGGCTGCACGGGATGTTCCTGGGCGGCGGAACGATCACCCGCAGCATGGTGGTCATCGGCCTGCTGGCATTCTTCCTCGCACTGTTCGACCTGTTCAACATGTTCGTGGCATCCCTTTACATGTGTTTGTTCAACGATGTCGTTCCCAGACAGTTCATCGGGACATTCCTGGCCTGGTTTCGCCTCATCGGAGTGCTGACGGCTGCGGGCTACCAATACTTCATCTTCAAGTATGCCCTCAGTCACATGACGGAGATCTACACGGCCGTGGCCATTCTTTACCTTCTCGGATACGGGGCGATGTGCCTCATGGTCAAGGAGGGGGAATATCCCCCGCCTCCTGATGACGGAGAGGCTCCCAGCCTGAAAAAAGACATCAAGGCATTTGCAAAAAACTGCTTTACGATCCCGTATTACTGGAACATTTTTCTCCACACCACCTGCGAGTCGATCGGTGCGAGCATCGTGGTTTTCGTCGTCTTCTTCGAGCAATCCATGGGGCTGGACCTGGGGATGATCGGAAGGATGGGAGGGATCAACAGTATTGTCCTGGCCTCCTCCCTGGTCTTCGCGGGCATGCTGGTGGACCGCTTCAACCCGGTGCGAACGGACGCATATCTTGTCGCCTTCAGCATTTGTCGCGCCTTGTTTTTCAGCGTCTGGATCTTTGCAACCGCACCAGCTCCCGATGTCTATTTCTGGATGGTTGTTGGGATCACCGCCATTGGCGCCCTCTCGACGGCCATGAACCAGGCGGCGAACCTTCCCCGCTTGATGGTCTTGTTTCCCACCGATGAGTTCGGCCAGTTTTGCGGCGCCCAGGCGATGGTGCGTTCGGCCGGCGTCATGCTGGGAGGGTTCTTAGCGGGGGTCTATCTGGATGTGGTCAAACGCTATTTCGCCCCGGGCGATCTCCATGCCTACCGGTGGATCTATCTCTGGATCCTCTTTTTTGGGATCCTCGGATACGTCTTCCATTACCGTGCCTACCGGTGTTGGAAGAGGCTGGGCGCAGAGGAGGGCACCGCGCCGACGACATATTTCAAGTATTCGGATTTGCCGAAAGCCAAACACTCCGGCATGGACAAAAAGCTCCTGCTCGTGCCCCTCTCGGCTTTCTGCGGGTATCTCGCAGCCAGCCTGTTTTTTGTCTATTACTTTCGATTCACAGTGCCCGACCCTCGCAATGTGGTCATTTTTAGCATTCTGACCGTGATCCTCATCTGCTTTTTTGCCGGATATCTTCGCTTTATTCGGTTCATGGAGCGTCCTTAAAAAAGAGCGCCTGTACGACGCAGCGCTCACTTCACCCCATCGATAACTAAATATGAAAGCCATCCCACACCATAGCCTGTCAAACCCGCCCATTTGGTCGGCCAGCCCCACCCCGTTGACTCCATCCTATGAAATTGATGAGGAGTCGCTCCAGCGGGGGATCGACTGGCAATACCAACTTGGAATCCAGGGCCTCTTCATCGCGGGCACCTGCGGGGAGGGCGCGTTCCTGACCGACGGACAGATTGCCCGGTTGACCCGCCGTTCGGTGGAGATGTCGGCAGGGCGCATGCAAATCTCGGTTCAGGTCACTGATAACTCGCCCGGCAGGGTGCTGGATCGGATCGCACGGGCCAAAGACTCCGGTGCCGGCATGGTCACGGTGGCCCCGCCGCACTTCGATCGCTTTGCCACCCCCGCCTGGCTGAAAAAGTTATATTCCGAGATTTTGAGCAAAAGCCCGCTCCCTGTTTGCATTTATCAAATACTCGGCAAGGCCCTGCTTCCGCAGGAATTCATCGCGGAAGTTTATGCGCATCCCAATCTGGTCATGATCAAGGACAGCACGTGCAATGCCGAGAGGCAGAAGCTCGTGTTCGCGGTGGCGGCGCAGCGTCCCTCGCTTCTGGTGCTTACGGGGGCTGAGATTGGATATTACGCCGACTTCACCAGAGGTTTCCACGGAGGGCTGCTGGGGAGCGCCATTCTGAACGCACCGTGGGCCCGGGGGATGCATGAGGCGATTCGAGCGGGCGACCACGAGCTCGCTCGCGCCATTTCAGCGCATGTGGATGATTTTCTCTATCAGATCTTCGGCGGCCCGGATGTGCGATTCTGGATGGGTGGATTGAAATACTGCCTGCATCGGATGGGGATATTTTCGCACACCACGAGTTATTTGGATATGATCCCGGATGAGCAAACCACCGCGGCCATTGACGCGTTGGTCTCCGGGCGCTTTTGGGAGTTTGATGCGGCAAAAGCCCGCGCGCTGATTTCAAACGACGGACTCATGAGGAAGAATGCCGCCTGTTGATTGATTCGACCGATCGATTCCATGGATACAACCGACGCATCCCCCCTTCCGTATCGCGACACGAAGCCGCAGGGATCGGCTGATTTTTACTTTGCCATCAACGCGACCTTCCGGTTTCTCATCGAGCGGCGGGGCATCCCGGGATGGATCGCGTATCTCAAGGATCTGGCGACCGACTACTATCGCCCGGTCTGGTTGGAATGGAAAAGCGGCGGCCTGAAATCCGTGGCGCAATACATTCAAGCCGCCTTCCAGGCGGAGCCCGGGGCCGTCTTCAAGCTTTCCGAGGCCCGGGAGACCCTTGTGCTGGAGGTGATCGCGTGCTCCGCCATCAGGCACCTCAGACTTTCCAACCGTGAAATTGTTCCCGAGTTTTGCCAGCATTGTTATTTCCAATATTCGACAATAGCCAAATTGGCGGGACTGCACATGCGGCTCCAGGGCGGAAACCGCCGTTGCACGCAGACGTTTTCCTCAAAGCCTCTCCAACAAAACACGGGAGATATTTCCACTGTCCAATGATCGGCACCTACGACTTTTGCGGTCATTACGAGTGGACCATGAACACAATCACCACGGCCAATGCTGGTGGGAGTTTCACAGGCAGGATTCCCCACCGGCTGACTCGCCGCCGGGCGAACTTTCGGGATCGAACGATGTTCGCTTTCTTCCGCAATGGGTCCAAAAGGATCGTCACCAATTCCGGGACGAGATCACTCCGCAAGAAAATTTTGATTTTGTGCGGAGAAAGAACGCGGACGTCACATCAAGCCCCTTATGAACAAAGATGAAAATTCCGTGTCCACCACGCTCAGCACATTCTCTCTCTCCACAGACCTCGTGGTGGTGGGAGGAGGAATGGCCGGCACCTGCTTGGCCATTGCTGCCGCACGCAATGGCGTCCGGGTGATCCTTGTGCAGGACCGCTCTGTGCTCGGAGGCAATTCCTCGAGCGAGATCCGCATGCACATCGTCGGCGCGGACTCGCACGGTTGGCGCCCCGGCACCCGTGAAACCGGATTGATCGAGGAATTGCGCCTGGAGGATGCCACCCGCAATCCCCATCGAAGCTATTCGCAATGGGATCTTTTGCTTTATGAGAAAGTGAAATCCGAGCCGAACATCACTCTCTTGCTCGACACAACCTGCACCGGTGCCGAGGCCGTAACAACCGGTGAGGGGCAACGGCGCGTGCTTGCCGTGCATGCCCTGCGGAATTCGACCGAGGACGCCTACCGGCTCGAAGCGCGTTGGTTTGCTGACTGCAGCGGCGATGGCCGTCTCGGGCTTGAAGCCGGCGCGGATTTCACGGAGGGCCGCGAGTCCCGCTCGTGCTACAATGAAACATTTGCGCCCGAGGTGGCGGACAACGCCCGCCTGGGTAGCTCGATCATGTTCATGGCGCGCCGGCATGAAACTCTCCAACCCTACATCGCGCCATCCTGGATCCGGAAATTTCGGAAGGAGGATTTTATGGGAGGGCGCGATGTCTTCAGCTACGAATACGGTTATTGGTGGTTCGAGTGGGGAGGCCACCTCGACACGATTAACGACAACGAGCTGATTCGCCATGAACTGCTCCGCATTGCCCTCGGTGTCTGGGATTATGTCAAAAACTCGGGCGATCATCCCGGGGCCTCTCACTATGCGCTCGACTGGGTTGCCCCGATCCCCGGCAAGCGCGAGAGCCGCCGGTTTCTGGGTCGCCACATCCTCACCGAGCAGGAGATTTTTTCACCGGATGCGCGGCCCGATGGTGTTGCCTACGGAGGTTGGCCGATCGACCTTCACCCAGTGGCAGGCGTTGACGCCCCAGAAGAACCGGCCTGCCACCAGCATCGATTCCCTCATATTTATACCATTCCCTACGGCTGCTACTGCTCCCGCAACGTCGAAAACCTCTTCTTTGCCGGACGCAACATCAGCGCCACCCACGTGGCGTTCGGAAGCACCCGCGTCATGGCCACCTGTGCCATTGGGGGGCAGGCTGTTGGGACGGCTGTCTCCCTCCTCATGGCTGAAGGCGCCATATCGTCGGCTGATCTTGCGACTTCAGAAGGCCTGCGGAACTTGCAGCAGCGCCTTCTGCGGGACGACGCATTCATCCCGAGTGCCCACAATCAAGACCCTCGGGATCTGGCCATGCAGGCCTCTGTTTCCGCGAGTTCGGAAACGCCGGACGGCCCCGCCATCCTGGCAACCGACGGGCTTACCCGCCATCATCGCATCCAGTGGGGACCATGGTCCGCCGATGAGAAGCACTCATGGTGCTCTCAACTCCTGCCCGCCACGCTCCGGCTCGAATTGCCCGAACCCTCTTCGTTGCAAGAAATTCATCTGACGTTCGACACCGGACTGGAGCGCGAACTCATGCTCAGCGGCAGCGACAAAGCCTCGCTTAAGATCATCCGCGGACCACAACAGGAAACGGTGAAGCACTACCGCCTCCGCGTCGACGGGCAGCTTGTCGCCGAGGAAACATTCAATTACCTGCGCAAGCGTATCCATCGTCTCGAACCGGCCCGGCCCGCACGCGTGATTGAGTTGGAGGTTCTCGCCACCCATGGGGTGCCGGATGCCCGCGTTTTTGAAGTTCGTCTGTATGCCACCGAAAGTGGTGAGTGATCGCCCTGTCGCCCCATGAGGTGCCAATAATGGGGGCGACACGGCAGGGACTGATCCGCAGAGCGCCGGAACCGCGATCCTGCATTTTGCCATGGTGAAAGAGCCGCCTTAAATGCCTGCTGCACGCTCGCCCGGTTCGCGGCGGATCAAGGTGCGGTTGATGGCATTCAAGTAGGCCCGCGCGCTGGCCTCGATCACATCGGTGCTCGCGCCTTTCCCGGTGATGAGGCGGCCGTCGCCGAAATCGACCTTCAGGGTCACGTCGCCGAGCGCATCGTGCCCTTGAGTGACTGCCTGCACATTGTATTCTACCAGGTTGCCGGAACGGCCGGCGACCATGTCGATCGCGCGCATGCTGGCATCGACGGCCCCGTTGCCGTCTGCGTTGCCGACGCTGGCCTCACCCTCACGGACCAGAGTCACCCGGGCGCGTGGATTCATGCCGGTGGCCAGGCTGACATCGAGAGACAGCAACTGCCAGCCCTCGGTCTGCGGCATCATCGAGTCGTCAACAATGGCGGAGAGGTCATCGTCATAGACGAACTTTTTCTTGTCGCCGATGTCCTTGAACCGAGTGAAGACGGCCGCGATCTCGGCATCGTTGAGTTTGTAGCCGAGGTATTCCAACCGAGCGGCCATGGCGTGACGTCCGCTGTGTTTTGTCAGGGGCAATTCGGTGCCTCCCCAGCCGATCTCCACCGGGTCCATAATCTCGTAGGTCTCGCGCTTCTTGAGGATGCCGTCCTGGTGGATGCCCGCCCCGTGGGCGAAGGCGTTTTCGCCGACAATAGCCTTGCTGCGTTGCACGTGCATCCCGCTCATCCGGCTGACGATGCGCGAGGTCTTCAGGATTTCCCGCGTGTTCACATCGGTATACAGGGGGCCGAAGACGTCCGCGCGTGCCTTGATGGCCATGATGATCTCCTCGAGGGCGACGTTACCGGCGCGCTCACCGATCCCGTTGATCGTCCCCTCCACCTGTCGCGCGCCGTTTTGCACCGCAACAAGGGAGTTCGCCACGGCCAAACCGAGGTCATTGTGGCAATGCACGCTGATGATGGCGTCGTCGATATTGCGCACGTTGTCCTTTAAATATCTGATCAGCGCACCGTATTGCTCCGGCACGGCGAAGCCCACAGTGTCCGGGATGTTGACCGTGGTGGCGCCGGCCGCGATGGCTGTCTCAACCACCCGCGCGAGAAACTCCGGTTCGGTGCGGGAGGCATCTTCCGGGGAAAACTCGACATCCTTGGCGTGGGACTTGGCGAGCCTCACGCCATCGGCGGTGTGGCGAAGGATCTCCTCGTGAGCCATCCTCAGTTTGTGCTCGCGGTGGATTTTCGAGGTGGCGAGAAACACATGAATGCGCCCGCGCTCGCCGGCGGGTTTGACTGCGGCCGCTGCAGCCTCGATATCCTCGGTCACGCAGCGCGCCAGGCCGGCGATGATCGGGCCGCCGACCTCGGTGGCGATGCGTTGAACCGCCGCGAAGTCGCCCTCGCTGATCACGGGGAATCCCGCCTCAATTACGTCCACGTTGAGCCGCGCGAGCTGGCGGGCCACCTCCAGCTTTTCCCGAAGGTTCATCGACGCGCCCGGGCATTGTTCGCCGTCGCGAAGCGTTGTGTCGAAAATAATAACTTTGTCGGACATACGACACAGAAAGTAACGCAAGTCCGGTCTCTTCGCACAGCACAGAGTAAGGGTCGGCGTGCAGAGCGGTTTATCTCCCGGCCGATGCGTTTGTGGGGCGTGGCGGGCTGAGGAAGGGTTTCGCGATGCCGGGCACTCCGGCCCTGTCGCGATGCCCGGTATCAGAGGAGCGAGGCGGATTCTTTGTCCAGATAGAGAACCGCGTTCGGATGAGAGCGCAGGATGGTGGCCGGGCAGGAGGGGGAGACGGGGTCATTCAATGTCGCTCTGACGGCAGCGGCCTTGTGCGCTCCCGGAACCACGCAGATCACCGCTTTTGCGGCCATCAGCGTGGGATAGGTCAGCGTGATAGCCTGCGCGGGCACCGAGCCAAGATCCGGGAAGCATCCGTTGTTGACCTGCTGCTGCCGGCTCCGGTCGTCGAGCTGCACGACTTTGATCGATCGCTGGTCGTCGAATTGGGCGGGGGACGAATCGCTGAAGGTGATGTGGGCGTTTTCTCCGATACCCATGCAGGCGAGATCTATGGGGGCTTCCGAGAGATGGGTGGAGTATCTTCTGCACTCCGCGAAAGGATCCTGATCTTCGCCCCGCAAGCCGTGGAAGGCTGCCGGATGGACCTGCATGAGAACGTGCTCGATCTGATACTTCCGGAAACTGGAAGTGTGGTGCGACTGCATGCCGACAAACTCGTCCATGTGAAAGATGGTGACGCGGCTCCAGTCGATCTCCGGCGCGCAGGTGAGCCCGGCAAGGAATTCGTTCTGTGAAGGCGAGCTGGCCAGAATGATCCGGGCAGATCCTTTGTCGGCAATGGCAGCACGCAAGATCATGGCGGCCTGCGCGGCGGCGGCGGCTCCCATCTTTGCACGGCTGGGTTGAATCTCGATTTTCAACGGATCAGGAATTTTCATTTGACGTCATATTATGTTTTAATGTTGCGCAATCAAACAAAAAGCAACAAATTGATTTTTATGACCCCGGCATTCAAACCCAAGCGCCTTCCCGGGGCGGCGCGTATTCAAGCGATCCGCGACCAGCTCGCCCGCACCTCCTCCCTCTCCATTTCCGAGATCTCCGGGAAGCTCGGGGTGAGCGAGATGACGATCCGCCGCGATTTGGCGACGCTGGAAAAGAGTTCCGATGTCCGGAGGACTCATGGCGGCGCGGTGGTGGCGGAGCGGATGGTTTTCGAGTTCAGCTACGCGGTCCGGCAACGGGAGCGGATCAAGGAAAAGCAGGAGATCGCGGCTGCCGCCCGCAAGCTGGTCCAACCCGGCCAGCGCGTGATTCTGGACACGGGCACGACGACCTTGCAGCTGGCTACTTTGCTCAAGGATTGCGATGGGGTGACGGTCATCACCCCGAGTTTGGCCGTGGCTTCGGAGCTGCAGTTTTGCGAAAATCTGACCGTGATCCTCCTCGGGGGCATGATCCACCGCGGGAGCCCGGACCTGACAGGGCCCGTGACCGAGCACTGCCTGGAGCTGCTTTCCGCCGACTGGGCGTTTCAGGGAGCCGAGGCGATCGGAACGGATGGCAGCATCTACAACGTGGATCTGCAGCTCGCGCAGGTGGACCGCAAGATGAGGACGAAGGCCGCCCGCAGCTGCCTGCTGGCCGACAGCACGAAGCTGGGGCAGACCGCGCTGGTAAAAAACGGCCACCTCAAGGATTTCGACATCTTTATCACTGACCGGGGAATTTCCCGGGAGCATTTGCTCCTCGCCCGCAAAATGGCCGGGAAAGTGATCATCACGCAAACCGACAAACAACAAACCAAACAACCATGAACAAAACCACCGCATTCAGCACCCTCGAGTGGGGGAAAACCGACTTAACCAAATACCCGAAGATGGTGACGGCCGCTCCCGGACCGCAATCCAAGCACTGGCACGAGCGCTGCACCAAATATTTCAAAGGCCTGAGCGGCCAGGTGAAGCTGTTCCCCGTGACGTTCGAGTCCGGCGAGGGATGCGTGTTGCGCGATGTGGACGGCAACGAATACATCGACTTTTCGTCCGGCATCTACGTGACGACCCTCGGGCATTGCCATCCGAAAATCAGCGAGGCAGTCGCGAAGGCGGCCCACAAGCTCATGAACGCCCACGATTTCACCACGCCGGTGAAGACCGAGCTGATGGAGAAGCTGGCCGAGATCCTGCCGGGCGACCTGAACGGTTTCCAGCTTTACGACTCGGGGACGACGGCGGTTGAGGCCGGCATGCGCGTGATGCGCGCGGCGACCGGAAAGAATGAGATGATTTCCTGCTTCAACGACTACCACGGCAAGACCTACGGGGCGGTATCGCTCGGGCAAATCCGCTCGCACGTTTACGGCCGTGTTCGTGCCCCCGGAGCCCACATGGTTCCGCGCCCGGATGCCTATCGCCCGATGTGGACGAAGCCCGATGGCACGATCGACACGGATGCCTACCTCACGTTTTACGAGGCCTACCTCGACAAGGCGACTGTCGGTGACGTGGCCGGGTTCGTGCTGGAGCCGATCCAGGGATGGGGCGGGTCGGTGATGCCGCCGGACGACTTCTTTCCGAAGCTGCGGAAGTTCTGCGACCAGCGCGGGCTCCTGCTCATGATCGACGAGGTGCTTACGAGCTGGGGTCGCACCGGCAAGTATCTTTGCATGGAGCATTGGGACGTGGTGCCCGATATCGTCACCATCGGCAAAGGGTTCGGCAACGGATTCCCGGTCACGTGTGTGGCGGTGCGGGAACAGTTCAAGGAAAGTTTCGAGGCGATTTCAGCATCGAGCAGCTACGGGGGCAACCCGATGGCCTGCGCGGCCGCCCTTGTTTCAACGCAAGTGATCCAGGAGGAAAACCTCAACGACTGGGCGGTGCATCTGGGCAACGTGGCTCTCAAGAGGATGAACGAGATGAAGGACCGGCATCCGATTGTCGGCGACGTGAGGGCGAAGGGGTGCCTCATGGGCATCGAGCTCGTCAAGGACCGCGCCACGAAGGAGCCGTTCGACAAGGCGGGCGCGGAAGTCTATCAAAAAGCGTTCGCAAAAGGTCTGGCATGGATTCCCGCCGGTCACATCCTGCGCATGAGCCCGCCGATTGTCATGGATGAGAAGACTCTCCTCAAGGGCCTCGACATCATCGAGGAAGCCATCGGCGAGGTCGAAAAAGCACACGGCTACGCCTGAGCTCCACCACACCATGAGCACCACAAACATATCCCCGGCGCCAGTGACCCCGGATGCCTCGCAGGCGCTCGATACGGCGCGGCATCATCTCGCGGCGGCTGCCGACCGGCTCGGCTTGCCCGATGCCATCCGCCGGCGTCTCATGCTCCCGAAGGAGCAGATCACGCTGCAGCTTCATCCGGTGCTGCCGTGCGGGAAATCGCTCGAATGCACTGCGTATATTATCCGTCACAGCGACGTGCTCGGACCGGCCAAGGGAGGCATCCGCATGAGCACGCGTGTGTCAGCCGATTCCATTGCGGGGCTGGCGATGGAGATGACATGGAAGACCGCGCTCATTGGCGTGCCGTTCGGCGGGGGCAAAAGCGGGATCGCCTGCGACCCGGCATCGCTGACGCCGGATGAGAAGGAGCTGCTCATCCGCGCATTCGCCCGGTCGGCCCACCGCCACATCGGCCCGGAGGTTTATGTGCCCGCGCCCGACATGGGAACGGGGGAGGAGGAGATGGGATATATCCGGGATTGCGTCTCGCACTCGGAGGGGGTTTCGATCACTCGCGGGTGCTTTGTGACAGGCAAGCCGGTCATTCTTGGCGGCATCCACGGCCGCCGCGAAGCCACGGGCAAGGGAGTCGTCCACACCCTCGCGGCAGCCTGCCGCCACCTCGGGATGGAAATTTCCGGGCTCCGGGTTGCCGTGCAGGGGTTCGGTAACGTGGGGGCGGTGGCCGCGCAGGAACTTTACGCCCGTGGCGCGCGCATCGTCGCCGTGGCGGATCTTACTGGTGGATTGTATGCGGAGGGGGGCATGGACATCCCCGCGCTCCAGGCTCATGTGCGTGCGACTGGGGGATTGAGCGGCTTTTCCGGAGCCATCGCTATCAACCCCGACGCCGTA
>Ga0247840_10007950_pt1 | contig 14473 bp, 12 predicted proteins | sample LaCruzMarch2015__FD_192404 | JGI IMG/M metagenome (GOLD analysis project Ga0247840, IMG submission 192404) | Freshwater microbial communities from meromictic Lake La Cruz, Castile-La Mancha, Spain - LaCruzMarch2015_17m | ecosystem: Environmental > Aquatic > Freshwater > Lake | place: Spain...
TGTGACCAAAAGTAAGCAAAAGTCTTTAAGGCGGATAATCTTCGCTTACAATTTATCATGCTTTATCTCTCGTTTTACGGCGAAGTATCCCCTTAAAAATCCAATTGAAACACATCGAAAAAGTTTTTTATTATTATGTAAAATCAAGTTTTGCAATAATATATTTAGATTTTTTTGTTATATAAAATTAAATATATTCAAAAGTAACATTATTTGTTATTTCTAATGTTTCAAAAACTTTTCTTACAGCATATCATAAATCTTTATCTAAAAAAACTTTTCATGAATATTCTTTATATAATCTTCAAATAGTCTCATCTGCAAATGACGGATTCATAATTATTTGTCATATAAGTGTAAACTTAACTATTTCATCATCATTTAAAATATCAAAAACATCTCTTTTTATTACATAATATGCATTTTCTCATTCTTCTCTTCACATGAGAAATTTTCATAGTTTTCACATATTATATGTGATAATTTTATTCATATAATTATTTTTAATAAAATAAATTGAAGTTAATAGATACTCAAGTCATATCTAATTTATTTTGTAATACTTGTAATTTTCAAAAACTCTCAACTTTAGTTAAAGTATCATTACTTCTAATAAATAATTCTCAATTAAATCAATTAAATATATTTTTTTGTAAATAAACTAGTCAATTTCATCATTTATTTTGATATCTTCAAGTTATTCAAGGTTTTAATGCTATTTCAATATACTCTTTTTCTTCTATTAATCAAGGATAATTAACTTTTAATGTACCTCTAAATCATATTCAAAGATCAGTTATAGAAAAAGATAGTTTTCTTTTGTTTGGATAATTTTGAGCTAAAAATAAACAAATTGGTCAAAATTCTAGTTCCCATCTTCATAAATTATGAAAAAAAGAATTATCTATAATTTCTCATAATGATGATAAAACTAAATAAGAACTATCTTCATTCAATCATATAAGTGAAAGCATTTTAAGAATTTTTTCATTTATAGAATAAAATTCATTTTTATTTGAAAATACTTTTATTTCTTGAAGTAAATTATTGTTTCAGGTATAATTATTTTCTACTAGATTGCTATTTATTTGAAATATTTTTTCTAAGTTTGATTTGAAATTTATCCTTTCTAAATATTTAACTACTTCACAATTTCATAATATATTAATAGAATTTATCTCTGTTGATTGATATTTGTTTATTATATATGACATTAATTCTAATATTTCTGATATATCAAAAAATCATACATTATTACATATATCTAGATTTAATATATTATTTTCAAAATGTATTAATTTATCAAACAAACTATATATTTTCATACTATACTACTATTATTCAATTATTATTTCATGAATTATAACATATATAATTTTAATTGCAAATTATTATATACTTTTTATATACTATATAATCTATTTTATTTTTCATGTCGTATTTTTTCATTACTTTTGTGACCAAAAGTAAGCAAAAGTCTTTAAGGCGGATAATCTTCGCTTACAATTTATCATGCTTTATCTCTCGTTTTACGGCGAAGTATCCCCTTAAAAATCCAATTGAAACACATCGAAAAAGTTTTATTAATTGACATTTAAATATTATGTATATATTATGTATATATAAATAATTATTATAATATGTATAAGTCAAAATTAAATAAGATACTAAATCTAATTGAAAGTTTTAAAAATGAATTAAATATACCTATAATTTCTGATTTTTTAGATTGGTTTTTTGAAAAATTAGATATACATTTTAACAAAATATCTCCAGATCTAAAATTAAACAAATGAGATATATATTTTGTAAATTTATGAAAAAATATTTGATGAGAATTAAATAAAATTAGACCATGTATTATTTATAGTTGATTTATTTATAATAATTGAAATACATCTTTAATTATACCTTTGAAATCATATAAATGAAAAATAAATAATAACTTTAATACTTTTATTAACCATTCTTCCATAAATCATTTAAAACTGGATTCTATTTCTGATTTATGTTGATTAAAACAAATTTCTAAAAAAAGAATTAAATGATTTATATGAAGATTAGAATCAGATCAAATTAATAAAATAGATAAAAAATTATGCAAAATACTAGATATAAAAAAATAATAGCATTTTAAGAAATACTATTATTTTTTTAGTGCGTTTCCTATTATTTAAATAATAGGAATCTAATGGAGTCTCATTTGACTCTAGTAAATGTATTATATCAAATAATACTGAAAATACAAAACTTTTTAACAACATAAAATAAAAAATCTTCCAAATGCTGAAAAACTTCTTCATTTTCTAATTTTATTTTATCTATATTATAATCTTTTTTTAATAGCACTAATTCCATATTATAGTGTAAATCTTTACATATAACTAAATACTAGATAAGGATTTAATTAAAAAAATGAATATATAAAAAAATAAATCCAGTTTTGAAATATTCAATTTTTGTTTATAATAAGCAAGTATTTTAAGAACTTATATTATTATGCAAATAAATGAGACAAAAATTACGAAATCTAAAAAATTGAATGAAAAATAATAAAACTATTGTTTGAAATATATTTTCGCTCTGAACACTACAAATATTCAATTATATAATCCCCCTTATCACTCTCCCTTATGTATTAAGGATTTTATGACCTGAAAAATATTGAACTATTGCTTTTATGTGAGCCTTTGTATGATATTTCTTGATAATTGTGAATTATTGATTCAATCTAACAGCAACCAAAGATATATCTATAAATAGAGATGATAATGTAAAAATATCTGAAATATTTTGGAATGTAATCTTTATAAAAACTATTCTAGCATTACTGTCATTTATAGTTGCATTAGTAATAGTTTTTAGTTTTGAGAAATTTTAAAATGAAATATGAATTGAGATGATTTATCAGAGTTTAATACTAATAGTTTTATTTATGATTGAACCACAACATATATAACAGCAAATGAATGAGATATTTTGAAATGAAATAAAAATTGAACTAATATATCTAGTAATAATGCAATTACAATTAGTTTCAATAATAGTTGAGTTATCACCTATATGTCAGCAAAGAACTGAGAAACTCTAAAATGAAAAGTAAATTGAATTGATATTTGAATTTATAATGCTAATTCAATTAAATTTAATAATGATTGAATTATTACATATATGTCAGCAAATAAATGAGATATTCTAAAATGAGAAGTAAATTGAGTTGTCTTAACAGATAAACATGTTGATAAAATTAGTTTCAATACTGATGAGACTTGAAAAATTGAGGAATAATATATATCTATTTAATTAAAACTTAAATCACATTTTTATTCTTTCAAGCCAATGAATTTCAGGTAAAGGTAATCAATGTTTCATCAAAAAATCGTATTCCATTTTCACTATTCTATATATATTTCACTTCTCATCCTTTATTACTTTTTTCATTATTTCTGGATCTATGAGCCAATTTCAATTTTCATCAAATCCTTGAAATTTATTTAAATCTTTTGAATTTAAAACTTCTGCATTTTCTGGAATATCAACTTTTATAGCTTCATCTCTCCATAAATATCCATCTTTTTCAACTTCTTCTTTCGTAAAACTATCATCTATCAAATATGCAGCTGTATCATTGAAATAAAATGGATTTAAACTTCATGGAAAAAAATCTCATAAAATTCCATCATCATTCATTTGGGAAAATATTTTATCAGTAAGTGAATGCCATTCTTCTTTGGAATACTGCTTGTTTAAAATACAAAATGATTTATTTTTTAGTCAAACACAAGCGAGACAAAAAGAGCAATTTTCTAAAAAATATGAATAATATATACTTGTACTGCCAGAAAGTCCCATACTACAATACACATTACTAGATCCTCATCCTGCTCATTGCATAGCATAAAAATCATCTCAACCACCAGCTCCAGATGGGAATGCATCATATAAATTTGAATTTCATTTTGGTGATCAAGCAAAAAATACATGCCTTCCATTCTTAATATTCATAGAGCAAGCAGAGTTCTCAACATCTTCACAATTTGTCAAAAATACTCATGCGACATTGGTACTACCATAGTTTTTTCCCCTATTATTTACTTTGAAGAAGAAATCCATAAATATATTTTTTTGTACAAGAATCTTACTTTTCTGAACAAGATATTCTTCTTTTGTAAATTCTTGATTATTGATAAAATATGATTTGTTTTCTAAATTATCACAGAAGATGCATTCTTGACATCATATGAGATTACTGCTAAACCAGATATTATTAGAAGCAATAATATATTTTGAATAAAATATTTTATAACTTTCTTGAATCCCCTTGGAAAAGTAAATAATAGAATTATTTCCTATTACATAGATACTATTATATACATCTTTGCAATTTTCTCTTACAAATGCTGAGTAAAAGATATTTTCACAATTCAATATTACAATATTTGAAAGGTATACTCTATTGCTTGATAATACACTATCAGCATATTCTGAGCTTTCAACTATTCAGTAATGTAACATCGAAGGTAATTTGATATTTAAAAATAAAGATTTTACATTATCAAAAAAATCTATTGAATCATCATATTCGAGTCCAGAGGCAAGTACTTTACTATTTTCATCATCAAATACCTTTACATCACAAATTTTTGATCTATCTGTATGTGGATATCTAGAAATAACCCCTTCATTACGATAAAACACCATTCAAAGCCAACTAGGGATTTCTTTTATAAAATCTCTAAAATTAGTTTTCTTCCTCTTTTCTTTGATTATATTTTCCCATTTCTCAAGATTTGACATAATTTATATAAATAAAAAAATATTATTACTAAAACTTAAATCACATTTTTATTCTATCTAACCAATGAACTTCTGGTAAAGGTAATCAGTGTTTCATTAAAAAATCGTATTCCATTTTCACTATTCTATATATATTTCACTTCTCATCCTTTATTACTTTTTTCATTATTTCTGGATCTATGAGCCAGTTTCAGTTTTCATCAAATCATTGAAAATCTGACAAAAATCCCCCAAAATCAGTTTCACTGGTTTTGACCCCCTTATCAAGGGGGATGTCTGATAAGACAGGGGGATTTGTTCTTATAATCTCTGCATTTTCCGGTATATCAACTTTTATAGCTTCCTCTCTCCATAAATATCAATCTTTTTCAACTTCTTCTTTCGTAAAACTATCATCTATCAAATATGCAGCAGTATCATTGAAATAAAATGGGTTAAATGTTCATGGTAAAAAGTCTCATAATATTCAATCAACTTCCATTTGAGAAAATATTTTATCTGCTAATATTTCCCACTCTTCTTTTGAATACTGTTTATTCAAAATACAATAACTTTTGTTTTTCAATCAAACACATCAAAGGCAATAACTACATCTTTCCATGATAGCACAATAATACAAATTTGAACCTCAAGTTAGTTGATATGAATTGTATATGTTATCACAATATCATGTACCAAATACACCATATACATCAGTTTCTGGTGGAGTATTTAAAAAACAATCATATATATTTTCACCTGCTCATTTTCATCAAATAAACATAACATTTTTTGCATTTTTTATCTGATAATTATTTGCTCAATTCACTACATTCTCACATTGTATATTAAAAATACCATTTGTATCATTACTTGAAAAATTATTTCATTTATCATCGATTTTATTAAACCGATCAAAAAAATCCTTCTTATTTTTGAGTATTTTCTCTTTTTCTATTTTATAGTCTTCTTTTGTGAATTGAATATTTTTTATACAATACGATTTATTATCTAAATTACCACAAAATATACAATCATTACATCAAACCATATTTGAACAAAACCATAAATTTGAACAATTAATTATATGTTTTGAGTAAAAAATATTATATGATTTAATAATTCATTTACTAGTAAATATATTTTCACAAGTATCCCGAACAACAACACTATTCAATACATTTATAGAGTTTTCCTTTACACTAAAACTATAAAGCACATTTTCACATCATATAATAATTACAAAACTTAAATAACAATTTTTACAATTTAAAGTTTGATCAGTATAATCTGCATTTTCACATTCTCAATGAATTACAGTTGGAGCCAGTTTCATAGAATCAAATAAAATTTGAAAATTTGAAAAGAAATTTAAAGAAAAATCATATTCTAATCAATATTTTGAAATAGAGTCTCTAGTTTCATCAAATTCCCTGTGAGAAACTATTTTTCAAAGTCTATGAATATTTGGTGGATAAATAGAAACAAAACCTGAATTATTATACATGTTCATGGTCCTAAAAGAAACTATTTCTTTTAAATAATCTCTAAAACTAGTTTGTTTTCTTTTTTCTTTTATTATATCTTGAAAATATTTTAGCTTTTCCATATGGTTTTAATTTAATTATTATATTCAAAAATTTAATTTTATTCTATCCTTCCAATGAATTCGTGGTAATGGTAATTCATATTTTATTAAAAAATCATATTCCATTTTAACTATTCTATAATAATTTCGCTTCTCATCTTTAATTACTTTTTTCATTATTTCTGGATTTATAAACCAGTTTCAGTTTTCATCAAATCACTGATACTTACTAAGCTCTTCTATTTCTATTATTTTAAATCATTCTGGAATATCAACTTTTACTTCTTGATCTCTCCACATAAATCATTCTTTTTCAACTTCTTCTTTAGTAAATTTTCATAATATTCAAGCAATTGTATCATTGAAATAAAATGGATTTAATTTTCAAGGAAAAAATTTTCATAATATTCCAACCTGTTCCATTTGTGAAAATATTTTATCTGCTAATATTCCCCATTCTTCTTTTGAATATTGTTTATTAAATATACAATAAGCCATATTTTTTAATCAAACACATCAAAGACAATAAGAACAATTTTCCAGAAAATAAGAATAGTAAATGTTCATGGAATATCATATTCATGAACTACAATAAATATTATCAGAACCTCATGTACTTTGAACTGCATAATTGTCATATCTACCTGATCCCCCTGCTATAAAAACATCATAAAAATTTTCATTTACAGATTTTGCTCATATAAACATGATATTTTTCGCATTTATTGTATTAAATACATAATGTCCATCTATTATATTATTTGATTGAATAACATAATTTCATCTTATATTTTTACTTCAATAATTATTTCCTTTTGTCTCTAGATTTGAGAGATATTTATCATAATTATTCTTATCTTTTAATATTTTTTGTTTTTCCATAAAATATTCTTCTTCTAAAAATATTTTATTATTTATTCAATATTTTTGATTTTCCAAATTTGAACAAAAAATACACTCACTACATCAAATTAGATTTGAAGAAAACCAAATATTTGAGGAATTATTCACATATGATGAGTAAAAGACTTTATAAGAATTTATGATTCATCTAGAAAAATAAATATTTTCACTATTACTTGAAACATATAAACTATTTATTACATTTACACATTCTCACCTAACCATGAAACTATATAAAACATTTTGACTATACAAGACAACACTATTGCTTAAATAAGCATTTTTTGAATCTACTGCTACATCTGTATAATCACTATTTTCATTTTCTTGATAGTGAAACACATTTGGTAATTTAGTATTTTGAAATAAGATCCTAAAATTTTCAAAAAAATCTATAGAAAAATCATAATCAATACCAAACTTTATCAATTCATCTCTGTTTTCATTAAATTCTTTATTACTACATATCTGTATTCTATTTGTGTTAGGAAATCTAGAAATTAAATTTTTATTTCTATTCAAAACAAAAGGATGCCAACTAACTATTTCTTTCAAAAAATTACGAAAACTAGTTTGTTTTCTTTTTTCTTTTATTATATCTTGAAAATATTTTAGCTTTTCCATATGGTTTTAATTTAATTATTATATTCAAAAATTTAATTTTATTCTATCCTTCCAATGAATTCGTGGTAATGGTAATTCATATTTTATTAAAAAATCATATTCCATTTTAACTATTCTATAAATATTTCATTTTTCATCCTTTATTACTAATTTCATAATTTCTGGAACAATATACCAATTTCAATCTTTATCAAATCATTCATATCTATACAATTCTTTTGTTTCAACTATTTTGGATCATTCTGGAATATCTACTTTTACATCTTGATCTCTCCACATAAATCATTCTTTTTCTACCTCATCTTTACTGAAATCACCCAACAATCAAGCCATGGTATCATTGAAATAAAAAGGATTTATTTTTCAAGGAAAAAAATTTCATAAAATTCAGTCGTTCCTCATTTGTAAGAATATTTTATCTGCTAATATTTCGAAATCTTCTTTTGAATACTGTTTATTTAATATACAATAACTTTTATTTTTTAATCAAATGCATCAAAAACAAAAAGAACAATGTGTTACAAAATATGAATAATATATATTTGAACTAAATGTCGCATTCATACACAAGTATAAATTATTTCAATTAGCTCACATAATTCAATATAAATCTGATGAAGTTGGAGATCAGGCAGTTATAACATCAAACATATTTTCGTTTCAACTAATTCATCAAACAAATAACAAATTATTACCATTCTTTACATTATATCAATAATATCACTTTTTAACATCTATTGAATTATAAAAACCACTTCAGTTAACATTTGTTGAATTATAATTTTTTCAAATTTTTTCTACTTTACTATAATATTCAAAATACTTATTTTTATCTTTTAAAATTTCTTTCTTCTTATGCAAATATTGAACCTTTTCATATTTTTTATTTTCTATATAGTAACTACAATTATCCAAATTATTACAAAATATACATTCACTACATCATGTTAGATTTGAACTGAACCAAATATTATTTGAATTATATATAAATCTAGAGTAAAAAATTTTATAACTTTCATTTACTCAACTACTAAAATATACAATACTTGAATTTAAATATACTGAAATTGAATTAAAAATATCATTGCAATTATCTTTTACTGAAAATGAATAATATATATTTTCACAATTATTGATCACCGTAAAACTCAAATAAACATTTTTCGAATTTACAACCATGTCTGAATAAAAACATTTTTCAGCCAATCAATAATTTATAAAATCAAAAATATCTATTGATTTAAATAAATCTGAGTAGTTTTCAAAAAAGTTTTTATCAAAATCATAATCAATTCAATTGTTTATTAAATCATCTCTATTCTTTTCAAAATCTTTGTTACTAACTACTGATTTTATCCTATTTGTTTTTGGAAACTTTGATATAATTCAATTATTTTTATGTATTACTAGCGTTGACCAACTACATATTTCTCTCAAAAAATCACGAAAATTAGTTTGTTTTCTTTTTTCTTTTATTATATTTTCCCATTGTTTTAAATTACTCATATATGAAACATTAAATATTAATTTACAAATTTATTTATTACAAATATTTAATTAATTCACTTAGCTTATTTAATGCTTCTATCGGTGTCAAATTATTCAAATCAATATTTTTTAATTCTTCTTCTACTTTACTTTTTACTTTTACTTCTCTTTCTATTATTTTTATTTCTGTTTCAACAAGTCATAATGGTAACTGAGTTCATGAAACTTTATTATGTTCTAATTCTAACATTCTAAGCATTTTCTTTGCTTCTTTTATTGTTTCATCTCAAATACCAGCTATCCTTGCAACTTCTAATCAATATGATTTCTTTATTCAACCTGGAATAATTTTTCTTAAAAATATCAAATTATCTTCATTTTCTCATACTGCAACGGAAAAATTTTCTACTCAATTTAATTTTTTCGATTCATCTATTAATTCATGATAATGTGTTGCAAAAAGAGTTTTTGCTTTTATTTTATCGTGATTTTCTCTCAGAATAGCCCAAGCTAAACTCATTCAATCATAAGTAGAAGTTCATCTACCAACCTCATCTATTATTACAAAACTATTTTTTGTAGAATTATTGAGAATGTTTGCTATTTCTTGCATTTCTACCATAAAAGTAGATTGTCACAAAAACAAATTATCATTTGCTCAAATCCTTGAAAATATCTTATCCGTAAGTGGAATAACGGCTTTTCTAGCTGGTACAAAACTACCAATATGAGCAAGTAATAAAATTAAAGCATTTTGTCTCAAAAAAGTTGATTTTCATCACATATTTGGTCCTGTAATTATATGTACATATTTTTTTTGGGTAATTGTTAAATCATTACTTATAAAATCTTTTTCTGATAATTCTATAACGGGATGTCTTCATCAAATCACTTGAAAATCATATCATTTATTAACTTCTGGTTTAGAATAATTATTAAAATAAGCCAATTCTGATAAACCTGATAAAAAATCAATATATGCTGTTTTTTCTCATATACTTTTTATTTTTTCAAAACTAGCTAGGATTTTTTCTCTTATTTCGAGAAATATTTCATATTCTCTTTGTGCTTTATTTCACTCTGCCTCCAATATTTCTTGTTCGAATTTTTTTAATTCTATTGTTATATATCTAGAAGCATTTACTAATGTTTGTTTATGAATAAATATTTCTGGAACATTTTTTGACTGACTTTTTGGTAACTCTATAAAATAACCCGAAGCTCAAGTATATTTAATTTTCAAATTATTTAATGAATATTTTTGTGCTAATTCTGATTGATAATTTGTTAACCAATCTTTCGAATTAAAAACTAATCATCTATAATAATCGACTTTTTCATCAAAATTATCAGCAATAATTTCGCCTCACATAATATTCATCTCAGCATCAATTTTTACTGATTTATCTATTAAATCTATTATTTGTTTTATATTTTCCATGAATAATTTGGTTAAATTTAATTAACCCATCCTTGAATTCCTTCCCTTATGTCTAAGGAGAAGGAGGCTACAACTTTTAATGAGCCCCTTTCCCTTAAATTTAAGGGAAAGGATTCAGGTTAGGGTTATTAAAAGTTAGTCAATCTGTATACTATGGCTATTTTAGCCATTACATATATTTTGTAAAGAAATATTGAAATTTATTATTATTTAGATATTCTAAATATAATATAACCCACCTTTGTCCACAGGATAACCTAAAGACCTAATTTTCTCCCTAATCCCTCACCCTAACCCTCTCACCAGGGGCGAGGGAATAGACCAGGAGAAAGGCTACAATATATATTTTATTTAATTTTGAGTTATCCCTCCCTAATTTTAGGGAGGTTAGGTGGGTTATTTTTAGAGTATATGAAATGGGAGGGATTAGTTTATTAGAAATAATTATTCAAATAAAAAATGATAAAAATTAATAAAAGTGATTCAATAATTGATATAATAATTAAAATAAATAATTGTAAGCAAAAAGAAATTGTTCTTGATTTTCCTTTTTGACACCCTATTTTACACAATTATACTTCTTTAAAAATATTAAAAAATAAAGCTTGAAATAAAGATTTAGTATTAATAACTAATGATAAAACAGCCAGAAATATATGAAGAAAACTGTGAATAAAATATCCACAATTATGAGATACTGATTTACTTGAATATAACTATACTTTTCTAGAATATACTAAATATATTTTAAAACGTTATGTATGAGAGATAAAGCAATTATTTTCAAACAAAACTCCTGATTTCATTTTCGAATACCAAAAAAAATACTCTTCAAATAATTCAAAAATATGATTCTTCCTTTTATGGTTAATGGTATCTGTGTTTGTTCTTATTTTTATATTCTATTTTGCAGTGAATAAAACATATATAGAAATAACACCTCAAGTAACTATTAAAACTAAATCTGAAAATTTCATATTTAGAGAAGCAAATGAAGATGAAATATCAAATAATAATATAATAAAATTAACAAAAATATCAAAACTAGTATATATAACTACTTCATTTTGAACAAGTTGAGTTAGCGAAGAATGATTTAAAAAAAGTAAATGAAAAGTAACCTTTTATAACGAATTATATGAACCAGTTGAGTTACTAAAAAATACAAGACTTCAAACAAAAGACTGAATAATTTTTGTTGCGGAGAGTCCAATAAGCATAGAAAAAGCAACAATATCAGGTACTTGATGAATTATTCCTTGAAAAGTAGAAATAGATATATCATCTACTATTCATGATTCAAAATGAAAAATTATATGATCTAAATCAAATATATGAAAGTGAGTCTTATTGACTTTACCTTGATTAAAAACAGATCAGGATAAAATATATGCCATAACTAGTAAAGAAGTTACTTGATGAAATGATAGTTATATAAGATTATTGACAAAAGAAGACATAGATAATGCAAAAAATATATTGGAATGAAAGTTAAAACAACAAGCATTAAATGAATTAAAAAAACAAATACAAGATGATAATATAAATAATAATATCACTTATGAAATATTATGAGTTGATTGAATTCTTAACTATTCTGATTTCCAAATTATATGAGAAGATAAATTAAAAGTATGAGATAAAATTAATAATTTTGAATTATCTGGAACAGTTAAGATAACAAGCTATATTTATAATACTGAAAAAGTATTAAACCAAATGTCAAATACAGTTAAAGAAGGGATGTTAAAAGATTCAGAAAAACTTTTGCTTATAAATAATAAATCACTAAGAATGTCAATAACTCTTAGTGAACAAAAACGTCCTTTTGAAATAAAAGCAACAGCTCAAGTAGAGGCATTTTTTTCACATAATTTCTTGAATGAAAAAAATAACTATATAGAAAAACTTAAATCAAATGTTTTAGGAATGAATAAAGAAGAAGCATCAAAAGTACTTCTAAATAATCCAAATATAAGTGCAGTAAAAATAGAAATAAGGCCTTTTTTTATAAATAATATTTCAAAAATAATGGATAATATTGATGTTAAGGTTGTTGAGAAGTAAGAATCCCTATCTTGAATTCTTTCCCTTTAGTCAAAGAGAAAGAGGCTACAAAAAACCTCTCACTTGAATACTCTCCCCTTATCAGGGGAAAGAGGCTCAAAAGTAACCCATCCTTGAATTCCTTCCCTTATGTCTAAGGGAAGGAGGCTACAATTAAATTAATAATATTCTTATTAAACAAAGACTTAAAAATTGGAGATTTTAAAAATAAAATCTCCAATTTTTTTCTTTTGCTTTTGATATACCTATTCTGCAGGAAGTATAAATTTTTTGAGCTTTATAACCTACATCTTCAAGATAAATTTCTGAATTTTCATCAAAAATATTTAATCAATTATGCATTTTATCTATTCCTAAAGCGATACATACTTTTGCTGGTCCATTTGATAATTGTGAAATTTTTTTATCTTTCCATTTTCTATTATTTATCATCAAATCACTTCATTTCATAGGTATTACTGATCTAATCAGTATCGCACTTCAGTATCACTCTTTTTCGGAAACAATGTTCATACAATGATACATTCAATAAGTAAAATACACATAAATATGTCAAAATTCTCTGAACATCACCTCATTTCTAAGAGTTTTTTTTCACATATAACTATGACTTGCTTCATCATCTTCTATATATGCTTCTGTTTCATTAATCATAGCTTTTATTATTCAATCTTTTGTATTTACAATAATAACCTTTCAAAGCAAATCTTGAGCCAGGGTTACTGTATCTTTGTTTTCGAAGAATGATTTTGTTAGTTTCATGGGATAAAATTGATATATAAATTTATTTTTATATTTTAATTATTTTTGATAAAAAATAAAATCGTTAAATTTTAATAAATAAAAAAACTTCCCTTAAATATAAAGGAAGTAGGCTATAAATTCAATAACATCTAACTTGTCCACAGGATACCTCACTTCGGGCATAATTTTTCTCCACTTTGTCAGGGGAAAGAGGTTACAATATATTTTAGTTAAAATTTTTCACAAAAATAGGAGATTAATTTTTATTATAACCAAATTTTCTAGTTAATAATAATTCTTTCCATCTAGATTCTCTTTCAATAATAATATTATCATCTGTCGTTGATTTATAAATATCTAATATAGAATATCTGAAATTTTTCTTGATATAATCAAAATTTAATTCTTTTAATCATTCATTACCTCAATTACCATTTTTAATATAAACTTTCCAACGACCTAATATCATGTCATTTCAATAAGCAGAACCAACATAAAATTTACCAGTTTTTGTATCAGTTATTAAATATACTCCTTTTTGATTTTCTAAAGCTGTTTTCCAATCTTTCTTATTAACTATTCTTTTTAAATCTTCCCAAGATAAATCAACATTTTCATAACCTGGAAAATTATCATCATTAAAAGTTTCTGGTAAAATTTCATCAATTTCTAATTCATTTATAAATATATCTCAATTATTAGCAATTGCTTTTCTAATGTAACTACTCAGCAACGAAATTTTAGCTTGACAGAAAAGTGCAAGAAATAAAAACAATACTTTAAATAAGGTAAACAAGATGATGTATAAAATTTTAAAATAAATTAAGAAAAAAATATAAAAG
>Ga0247840_10007954_pt1 | contig 14470 bp, 12 predicted proteins | sample LaCruzMarch2015__FD_192404 | JGI IMG/M metagenome (GOLD analysis project Ga0247840, IMG submission 192404) | Freshwater microbial communities from meromictic Lake La Cruz, Castile-La Mancha, Spain - LaCruzMarch2015_17m | ecosystem: Environmental > Aquatic > Freshwater > Lake | place: Spain...
CATCCGCCGGGCGGCGCGATGTTTATCCTGGGCACGTGGGTGTTCACGGCGCTGAACGCGGCGAGCCCGGGCGGGCAGGGCGACCGGCGGGCGTTTCACCTCATCCCCCTGAACGTCGCGGCTCTGGCGGCGACGAGCCTCGTGCTGATCGCGGCCCGGCCGATGCTGTCGAGCTACGCGGTCATGAACACGCTGATCTTCGTCTGGCTTTTTGTGTGGGGCTACCTGTCGTTCAAGACCCGCGGCATGACGATCCCGATGCAGCTCGGCATGCTCGTGATCGTCGGCATCCTCGGGCTCAACGGACAGCAACCGATCAGCTTCCAGGCGATCGTGGAATTTTTCTTCGGGCTCGTCCTCGCGCTGAATCTTTCCGCGCTATTCCAGCGGCTGCTCTGGCCGTCGCTCCCGCAGTGGGAGATCCGCGACCGCTTCCTCGAGGCGGCCGGCATCTGCCGCAGGATGCTGGCGCGGGAGAAGCTTCCGCTCTGGGTGAAAACCCGGCTCGCCCTGATCCCCGGCGAGGTGGATGTCAGGCTGGAACACCTCGAACCGCCGATCTGCCCGCAGGGCGAACCCGACAAACTCAAGGCGCTGATGCTTTCCATCGCGGGCCTCGGCGGCAACTTCGCCATCACGCTCGACCGGCTGCCGCATGATGTCCCGCCGGACGCCGCCGAAGCCGGTAGGATAAGGATCCAGCGCCTGGAGGCGCTCTTCGAGGCGCGGCTCGCCGCCGTGCAAAACGCATTCGAAAAGGGCGGGGCCGTGACATTCGACGAGACCGAAATTCGCGAGGCGGTCGAAGCCTGGCGGGCGTGGGCGCTGGAGATCCGGAAGTCGCTGCTCGAAGTCAACCACCATCCGCTCGCGCTCGCCCGGATCACCGGATTCGCCGAGCGATACCAATTGATGGGAGAGGACATCCTCAGGATCGGCCAACAGTTTTCCCAACTCCGCCTCCCGCTCTACATGGGCGACTATTCGCTGTAGGGTGCGGGCCTCGTGTGGGCCTCGAGCGCTTCGCGGGTGATGACATGGCGGGCGCCGCAGCGCGGGCAGTGGATCCGGATCGTTTCCTCGCCTTCGAAGAGCTCGTCTCCCTGCTTCCGGAAAACCGGCCCGAGAAAATCGAGCATGCGGTCATGGGTGCATCCGCACTCGAACCGGTAGAGGCGCTTCTCGAGGAGCGCAAGTTCGACATCCGAGTCCAGCGATTCGATCGCGGCGGCATCGAGCGATTTCAGCCATTCGAGGTCGCAGTCCGGCTGGGCGGCAACCATCACGAGGTCCTCGTCGCCGTGCCAGAAAAACCGCGCGGGACGCTGTTCGCTGTTCGCATAGAACTGTTCGGCGGCCTTGAGAAAATCGCTCCCTTCAAACTCCGTGACGCTCCGGCGGGGCGGGCGTCCGTCCTCGATCACGTCAGCATAAAAAAGCCCCTTTTCGATCTCGCGGATGTTATCGGTGAACACATTGGCCACGACCGTGCCCGTGGCGTTGTCTCCCGCAGCGAAGATGTTCATACGCGGCTCGCGGATATGGACCGTCCACGCGCAGGTTTCCTTCCACGGCCGCCCCGCGCAGTGGAGTGTCACGGCAGCGAGCGCGTCGCGGCCGCTGTTGTCGCATTCGGGCGGAAGCTGGATCCCGCAATCCATGCGGTGGAGATACCAGGCCGCGAAAAGTTCGGAGAACGAGCCCCTCGCCACGAGGGCGTTGCGGTGCCTGGCAAAATACGTGCGGACCTCGATGTCGGCGTTGCTCATACCAGCGCGACCTTTCCGCGCAGGGCCGATGGTTTTTCCGCGAACAGCCGGCTTCCCATGGCCAGCGCGCGCCGGGCGACGAGCTTCTTTTTCGAGACGGCCGCGCGCTCGGCATTCGACCCGGCGAGGTGGGCGGCCAGCCGCTCCGTGAGGATCGCCAGGTCGTGGTGGGAGCCGAGAGCGGAGGCGAGCCGGTCGGCCTTCGGGACAATCTTGTCGAGCGGGAGACCGATCGTCGCGGACTGGTAGAGGAGCTCCTTTACGCGCTTGCGCCATTCGTGAAAAACGGTGTCATCCGCGACGTCCTTGCGGCAGGCGCGCATCGCCCGGCGGGAGTTGCGGTAGCTGCCAAGCCAGGCCTCGAAAATATCGCTGCACGCGAGCTTCTCGAGTTGGAATCGGTCCGCCTGCGAAGCCAGCGCAGAGCAGGTTTCGCGGGCGGGCGCGGCATCCGGCACGCGTCCCGCGTTCGGGCAATTGAGGCCCAGGGCTGCGGAGGCCGCCAGGGCCTCGGGCTTCTCGAGCAGATCCAGCAGCAGTTCCGTCTGGACATCATCGTCGCGCACGGATCCGAACTGGTCCTTGAGCGTCCGGGCCAGCTTGTCGGACTTTGCGAATTCCGCGCGCTCGAGCGCGGGCTCGGCCAGAAGCAAAACCGCGCGGAATTTTTTCATCCGGACCCGGATATCATGCACGCGGTCCTCCGCGCGCTCGGGGAGGGCTTCGATGTCCCTGGCCACGCCCGCCACGAGGCGGCGCAGAATCCCCTGCACCTCCCTGCCCGGGCTTTTGGCGGCGAGAAGGGACGGATTCATGCCCCCACTGATTAGCAGGCGGCAAAACCGGGCGTCCATTTCCGTTTTGGATTTCTTTCGAGGTATGGTCGTGCAAGGTTCGCCCATGCCCGAACGAGATATCCTGCACCCCGCCGATCGGCTGGTTGCCGCCATGGAGCGGATTTACAGCTACCGGATGACCACCACCTCCGGCGGCAACCTATCCATCCGCGACGAGGACGGCACGGTCTGGATCACGCCCGCCCGCGTGGACAAGGGCGCGCTGCGGCGCGAGGACATCGTCGCGGTGCGCGCCGATGGGACCGTTGTGGGAAGGCACAAGCCCTCGTCCGAACTGCCGTTCCATCTCGGGATTTACCGGGTCCGTCCGGACCTGCGCGGGATCGTGCATGCCCATCCGGTCGCGCTCGTGGCATTCAGCATTTGCGGCAAGGCTCCGGACACGCGGCTGTTTCCCAAGTCGCACGCGATCTGCGGCGGGGTCGGGTTTGCAGGCTACGCGCTTCCGGGGAGCAGGCTGCTGGGCGAGCGGATCGCGGAAGTCTTTGCCGCTGGCCCTTCGTGCGTGATGCTCGAGAACCACGGCGTGGTCGTGGGCGGGGAGGATTTTCAGGAGGCGTTCACGCGGTTTGAGACATTGGAATTTACCGCGAAGACATTGATCAAAGCGGGCGCTCTCGGCGGGGCAAAGGTCCTCGACGAAAAGCGCATCGCCCTCGCGGAAGCGCGCTGCGTGCCGGACAAATCCTTCCATCCCGGCGCCGCCTCCTGCCGCGAGCGTGCCCTGCGGCGGGAGCTGTGCGATTTTGTAAGGAGAGGATACAAGCAGCAGCTGCTGATCAGCAGCGAGGGGACGTTCTCTGCGCGCCTCAATGAGCGGGAGTTTCTGATCACCCCCGCCGGAGCCGACCGCGCGAACCTCCAGCCCGACGACCTCGTGCTCGCCGGGCCGGACGGAACGGAAGCCGGAAAAACCGCCAGCCGGGCGCTGCCGTTGCACGAGGCGCTGTATCGCCGGCATCCGTCCGTCGAGGCGGTCGTCATGGCCACGCCGGTGAACGCCACGGCATTTGCCGTCTCGGACGAAATCCTCGACACGCGGACGATCCCCGAGAGCTACATCTTCCTGCGCGATGTCGCGACGATCCCGTTCGAGAGCGTCTATGGCGATCCGGCGAAGTTTGCTGATCTGGCGCGCCCGGACTTTCCTGTTAGCCTGCTGGAAAATGACGGCGTGATGGTGCTGGGGAAATCGCTTCTCGACGCTTTCGACCGGCTGGAAGTGCTGGAATCCACCGCCGAGGCCGTCATCAACAGCCGCCCGCTCGGCGCGGTGCGTCCGATGGGCGAAGAGGTGATCGACGAGCTCGTCCGGGAATTTCTGGCGTTGTAGCGGCGGTCTGTGACCGTCGGATCAATCGACCCCGCTCAGTCCTTCCACTTCTGCTTTTGTCCCACCGAGGAAGGGTTGGCGTATTCGCCGATTTGTTTTCCGGTGGAGTCAAACGCCTTCATCCAGACGCCGACGACTTTGTCCTGAGCCCTCGCGGAGGCTCCGTTTTTGTAATACCATCCGGGATCCAGAGAAGCTTTTGCGAGCTTGATCGGGTCGGTCTCGAATTCGACCGCCTTGTTGCCCAGGAGGATCGGGAAGGTATGGGATCCCGCGCTCAGCTTGGTGTCCGGTTCCCCTTTGCTGCCCAGATCCATGACCTGGTAAAAAATGTTGTATTTCACGGTCACATTCTCGACATTCTTGAAAAATGTGCTGGTGACCTTCACCGAGTAGGCGATGTCCTTCGACTCGACGTTGACGTGGCTCTTGTTGTTGCTTTTGGCGGAATCGAGTTTCACCCGCGTGGGAAGCATCTGGATTTCATCCATCGCCAGCGAGGCTGCGGGGATCAGAGCCAGAACGATCGACGCCGACAAAACGAAGAACTTTTTCATAGTGAGGAACTCATAACCCCAGCCCTGCCGGTTTGTCGAGCGCTACGGGGCTCATCTCTGATGGCACAAAATCGAAGTGTCAAAATCGAAGTTGAAGCGTCCGCTGGGAATCCCTAGCATCGTTTCCGACAACTCCGTGAAGCGGCGTCCTCGGGCGAATGCGCCCTGCGTTCGCGCTTTAAATTTTATATCCCGAATTTTTCCATGCTGATCGCCCTTCTGCCCGAAACCATCCTGGTCGCCGCCGCCCTGGTGGTTCTCGGCCTCGGGGTTTCGGTGCCGAAATCGCGGGCGCTGATCACGGCGGCCACCCTGCTCGGCGGATTTGCCGCGGCTGCGGCCATCTTCCTGCTCCCGTCCGACGGGAATTTCCTGCACGGCATGGTTGTCCTCGAACCTCTGGCCCGGATGTTCAAGCTCGTGATCCTCGGGCTCGGCCTGACGGCCGTTGTGTTCGCCTCCGACTCGTTTCCGGAAACCCACTTCGCGGAATCCCTCGCGCTGGTCCTGTTCAGCACGGTCGGCATGATGCTGCTGGCCGGAACCGAGGACCTGCTGATGATTTTTATCGCGCTCGAACTGACGAGCATCCCGCTCTACATCCTCGCCGCGTTCGACAAGCAAAGCCGTTCGTCCGCCGAGGCCGGGCTGAAATATTTTCTCATCGGCAGCGTCTCCGCCGCGTTCCTCCTCTACGGGCTGAGCCTGATCTACGGGGTCACCGGGAGCACGAACCTCCAGGCGATCGCCCGGTTCTCCGGCGCGCCGGATCCGCTCCTGATCGCCGGAATCGTCCTGACCCTTGCCGGGTTCGCGTTCAAAGTCGCCGCCGTCCCGTTCCAGCTCTGGGCACCGGACGTTTACGAGGGCGCACCCACGGCCGCCGCCGCGCTCATCGCGTCGGGGTCGAAAGTTGCCGGCATCTTTATCCTGGCCAGGATCCTCACCGCCGGGCTCGGCAGCTGGGCGGGATCGGCCGGATGGGGGCAATTCCTGCCCGGCTGGGCGCCGGTGCTCGCGCTGATGGCCGCCGCCTCGGTCGTGCTCGGCAATATCGCGGCGCTCGTGCAGTCAAACGTGAAGCGCCTTCTCGCCTACTCGGCCATCGCCCACGGCGGCTACCTCCTCATCGGGCTGTCTTCCGCCAGCCGGGGCAGCCTGACAGCCGTCCTTTTTTATGTGGTCATCTACGCGCTGACCACCGCGGGCGCGTTCGGGGCCGTGGCCATCGTGGAAAAGCAGCGCGGAGGATCCCGCCTCGACGACTTCGACGGGCTGGCCAAATCCTCGCCCGTGCTCGCGCTCTGCCTGCTCGTGTTTTTTATCTCGCTCGCGGGCATTCCGCCGCTCGCTGGGTTCTTCGGGAAGTTCTACCTCTTCACCGCCGCGCTCGGAAACCCGTCCCTCCTCTGGCTCGTAATCCTGGCGGTCGCGATGAACGCCGTTTCGCTCTACTACTACCTCATCGTCCTCAAACACGCCTTCGTTTTTCCCGCGCCGGAGGGGATCCGTCCCGCGAACGCCCCCGCCTCGGGATTCCTCGTTGCCGCCCTCGCCCTCGCCGTTCTCGCCCTCGGCCTCGCTCCAGACATCCTGCTCACGCCGCTCGCCAACACGATAGCGTCTCCGGCGCGACCGGGCGCGACAGCGAGCACAGGCGTCCCGCCTGTGAGTGGCGCAAGGCATTTTTTATGCGGACGCCAGCCTCCAAACGGGCGGGACGCCCGTTCTCCCTTGGCAGCACCTCGACACCCGAACGATTTTGATGCGTTTGCCTGCCGGAAACCTGCCGCTGAAACCCCATGAATTCCGACTACCTTCTTCTGACGATCTTCCTCGCGATCGCGATCGTATTCCCGCTGATCCCGCTCGCCATGGCGTGGGCGTGGGCGAGGCTTTTCTCGCCCGCCAAGCCCGGGAAAGACAAGCAGAGCAGCTACGAATGCGGTATTGAGTCGACTGGTCCCGCACACGTCCAGTTCCAGTCCCACTACTACCTCTACGCGCTCATCTTTCTGGTTTTCGACGTGGAGACGGTTTTTCTGATGCCGTTCGCCGCCGCGTTTTTGAAGCTTCCTGTCTCCGCCTTCCTCGCCCTCATGGTCTTCCTCCTGCTCCTCGTCGAGGGCCTTGTCTGGGCCTGGGCCAAAGGCATTCTGGCCTGGAAATAAAACCTCAGATATCCTGACGCGCAAGGAAAGCGTGTGAGACGCGAAAGCCAAGGGAGCATGGGCGTCCCGCCCGTGTGGGCGTTGATTTTCGTTTCGCTTGGGGTCATCTGTTTTCCTCCTCACCCTATTTTTCTGGATAACTTCAGGATGTCTAAACCTACTCGAGCTCGAAGTTGATGTTGACGGTGTAGGAGCCGCCGGAGGACAGCGCAGAGGGCGGCGGGTCGATCTGCGGGACGCGCTTCGCGGCCCGGAGAACCGACTCGTCCATGATCGGGTTGCCGCTCGATTTCACAATCTCGGCGCTCGAAATTCCCCCGTCCTTTTCAATCCGGATTTTTACCGTGCAGACAAATGATTTCGACTGGTCGAAGATCGATGTCGGCTGGTCCCACTGGCTGTAGAACCGGTCGTGGATGAGTTCATGATACCAGCCGAACCGGGAGGATTCGCCGCCGGAACCCGACTTCGAGGCCTTGCCGGAACCCTGGGACGCGCTGCCGGACCCATCGCTTCCGGGCTTCGATGCGCCGGTTCCCGGCGAGGCACCCGGCGAGGCTGAGGCTTTGGGTGAACCGCCCGGCGAGGCCTTGGGAGATGATTTTGGGGATGCTCCCGGCGAGGCCGAAGGCGAGGGCTTAGGGCTCGGCTTGGGTGTCTCTTTCGGGCTCGGCTTGGGAGAAGGTTTTGGCGTGAGCTTGGGGGTCGGCTTGGGCGTGGGTTTCGGTGTTGGTTTCGGGGTGGGCGAAGGCGTCGGCTTTGGCGTGGGAGTGGGAGTGGGAGTGGGAGTGGGAGTTGGCTTCGGGGTCGGCGTGGGAGTCGGGCTGGGCGTCGCAACCGGAAGCTCCGATTCGGTTGGCGTGGCTTCGGGCGTGGGCACCGGCGTCGGTTCAGGGGTCATTTCCGGCGTCGGTTCGGGCGTGGGCACCGGGGTGGGCTCGGGAGTCATTTCCGGGGTGGGCTCTGGCTCGCCCCCGGAATCAGCCGGCGCGGAGAATGCTCCAGGGTTCATCCAGACGACCTCTCCCGAAGGCTTTTTGATCTCCCGCGTGGCAAAATAAAAGAACGCGGCCAGCACGGCCACGTGGGCCATGGCGACAAGGATCAGATTCCGCCGGAACCTTGGGTCCGCCATGTCAGGGGCTGGTTGGGGCCAGCTGTTCCGGGTGGGTCATGACGCCGACTTTCGTGATGCCGGTTCGCTGGAGGATGTCCATCACGGACACAAATTTTTGCACCGCCAGGTCGCGGTCCGGGCGGACGACGACCGCCGTCAACGGGTTTTCCGTGTGAAGCGTGGCGAGCCGGGATTCGAGGTCCGCGGCGGTGACGACCTCGTTGTTCAGCTTCATGACATCGTTTTTATCCATCGAAATCGTGTAAACATCGGCCGGGTTCACGCTGGTCTTTGCGGTGGAGCTCGACGGCACGACGAGGTCGATGCTGTTCTCGATGAGCGGGGTCGTGATCATGAAAATGATCAGGAGCACGAACGCCAGATCGAGGAGCGGCGTGACGTTGATTTCGCTGAGCGTTTGCAGGCTCTGCCGTGAGGAATACCGTCGCATGGTCAGACGGCCAGTGAGGACCGGCGCGCCTCGCGCGTCCCGTGCTCGACGTAGCGGTGCTCGATTTCGGAGGACAGCTCGGCCGCGTAGTTGTCGGCCTGCACGATCATCGAGCGCACGCTCGTCACCAAAAAATTGTATCCGAACATCGCGGGGATCGCCACGAGCAGGCCGGTCACCGTCGTGATGAGCGCGCCGGAGACGCCGGGAGCCATGGCCGCGAGGTTGGCGGTGCCCGCCGAGGCGATTCCCGAAAACGCGTCCATGACGCCCCACACGGTCCCGAGGAGGCCGAGGAACGGGCCTCCGCTCACAGCCGTTGAGAGGATGATCATCTGGGATTCGAGCTTGAGGGCAGACTCGCCGACCGCCCGCTCCATCGCCGCTTGCACCGCCCGCATCTGGGCCGGGCTGATTTTTTCGGCCGACTCGAGGCGCGCGCGGAACGTCTCGTCCACCTCGGTCGAGCCGAGCATCTGAAAGCACAGCTCGGCGGTGCCCGCCGCGTAAATGGCGTAGAGCGGGGAGCCGTCGAAACGGAGGCCCTGCTCGTAGATCCGGAGCGGGGTCCGGTCCTGGTGGAAGAGCGCTGCAAACCGCGCGCTCTGGCGCTTGGCAAAATGCAGGTAGCGCATTTTTGTGACCATCACCGACCAGCTGAAAATCGAGGCGAGGAAGAGGGTGAGAAGCACGAGCTTCCCCTCGACCGTGCTCTCCACAAATGCGTAGACAAGTCCAGTGGCGATCATGCCCGTTCCATCGGCTCCCGTCCGGTTCCGGTATTCATGCGATGCAGCCTACCCGACACCGGATGACCGAAAAATGCAAAACTTTTTGCCACAGCGGGTAATCGGCGCTAATGAGGGGCCGCATGCACCGCACGATCCTCTGCCTCCTTCTGTCCGCCGCCCTCCCGCTTCACGCCCAGCAGGGGCCGCCGCGGGACAACCCCTACGACGTGATCGGAAAAATCTTCCAGCCGTTCTGGAGCGTCCTTCTCGCCGACACCAAAAGCCCCAACCACGCCGCCTCGCTGACGATCGGGATGAGCGAGGTTTCGGGCCGTCTTCCGGAGAACATTAAGGGAGCCGCGCTCAAGGGCTCGGTCCAATTTCCCGACAAGGTGAAGCTCGAAGCCCCGGTGCTCGGCGAACAGTTCACCATCTGCAGGAACGGAAACGAAGTCTGGGCGACCCCGGGCAGCAAGGTCGAATTCCTCATCGCGCAGTTCAAGGTGAAGCCGAAAAAAAACCAGCAGAAGCTCACGACCCCGATCTTCCTTCCCGTCTCCGCGCAGCAGGCGGTCTTTCTTCCCGCGCTCTTCTCCATGAAGCGCGCGGATGTCGCCGAGATGGAATCCCTCAACGGCGAGGACTGCCGGGTTCTCACCGCAGGCCTGATGCCCGAGCTGGCCAAGGCGACCAAAGCGGAGGATTTTCAGGGGAGACTTTGGGTCGCGGCCGGCTACCTGCCGCGCCGCATCGAGGTGAAGCGCGCGGATTTCACGGCAGTCGTGGACATCCGCGACCTTGCGTTCGCGCCCTCGCTGCCCGCCTCCACCTGGCAGCCGCCGGCGGGGGTGACGGACATCTACCGCACCACGCCCGAAATGCTCGAGGCCCTGCTCTACATCGTCATGAATTCCTTGAAAGCTTCCGAGGGCGACGCCCCGTGGCTCCACGCGAAATAATCCGCCGCCTCGATGAAGACCGTTCTTGAGACGATTCTGGAAGACGTGCGCGAGGCGGTCGCTGCGGACAAGCTCAATCGCCCGCCCGCCGATGTCCGCCGGATGGCTGCCGATGCGCCGCCGGCGCGGGATTTTCATGGTGCCCTCGCCGCGTCGTTCGGGCTGATCGCGGAAATCAAGGAACGCTCGCCGAGCGTCGGTCCGATGCGCGCGGAAAATGTCCGGGAGGCGGCGTTAGCGTATGCGGAGTCCCCCGTCGTGAGAGCGGTTTCCGTCCTCACCAACCGGCGGCATTTCGGGATGAACATCGAACGGCTCGCAGCGCTCCGGAAGGAAGTCCCCCATCCGGTGCTGCGGAAGGATTTTATTGTCGAGGAATATCAGATCCGCGAGGCGAGGGCGTTCGGTGCGGACGCGATTTTGCTCATGGCCAATGTCCTCGACGCCGCGCGGATGTCCGGATTTTTTGATCTGGCGTGCGAGCTGGGGATGGAGGTCCTCTTCGAGATCCACACCCCCGAAGAAATCCGGATGCTGCCTGCGGGGGCGCGCATCGTCGGGATCAACAGCCGGAAATTCCAATCCTCCACGGGGTTCGCCGGGACCGGCGGATCCTCCGCGAAAGATTTCAGCCTCGACCCCGGAGTCTTCGGCCTCGTGGACGAACTGCCCGACGCGGCCCTGAAGGTTGCCGAGAGCGGGATCAGTCCCTCGACGCTCGATGGCGTGCGGGAAAAATTCCAGGCTGCGCTCGTCGGGACCTCCCTCCTCCGGGATCCCCGCGGCATCCGGGCGTGCCTGCGCGAGTTTGAGGAAGCGGCGGGACGGTAGAATATCTCACACTCCGGTTGGGGAGGATGCAGGATGTAGCGTCTGTGACCGCCGGTCGCTTGGCGGGCAAGCGGGGATCGACGCTCATAGAGCGCCGCTACAACGCACCCGTGAGGGTAACGGAATTCCTCAACACCTCGCTCCCGGCGAGCACGGGCGGGTGAGGGTGCTGTCGGGGTCGTAGTTGAGATACGGGCGCAGCCATTTTTCGATTTCTCCGAACGGCATCCCCTTGCGGGCGGCGTAGGATTCGACCTGGTCGCGCTCGATTTTTCCGACCGCGAAATACTTCGATTGCGGGTGGCCGAAATAGAGCCCGCTCACGCTGCTGGCCGGGAACATGGCGAGGCTTTCGGTGAGCGTGATGCCGGTGTGGCGCTCGGCGTCGAGGAGCTTCCAGAGCGCCCATTTTTCGGTGTGGTCCGGCTGCGCGGGATAGCCGGGGGCGGGGCGGATGCCACGGTATTTTTCTCGGACCATTTCCTCGGGGGTCAGGCTTTCATTTGCTCCGAACCCCCAGAGGTCGCGCGCCTTTTTGTGGAGGCATTCGGCGTAGGCCTCGGCGAACCGGTCGCCGAGCGCCTTGGTCATGATAGAGAGGTAGTCGTCGTGCTTCTTCTCGTAGCCGTCCGCGACATCGTGGACCTCGCGCCCGGCTGTGACGGCGAACGCCCCGATAAAATCCTGCGCGCCGGCGGATTCCGGCGCGACGAAGTCGGCGAGCGAAAGGTTCGGCTGCCCGGCCGGTTTCTTCTGTTGCTGGCGGAGACAATGGAGAACGTCCAGCGGTTCGCCGGAGCCGTTGAAAAGTTGAATGTCCTCGCCGGTGCTGGCGGCGCGCCAGAACCCCATGACTCCGCGCGGGCGGAAGAGTTGCTTGGAGACGATTTCGTCGAGGAGGTGCCTCGCGTCGTCGTAAAGCTTGCGCGCCTCGGTTCCGATCTCGGGATCATCGAGGAGACCCGGAAACCGACCGCGCAGCTCCCACGCGTGGAAGAATGGCGACCAGTCGAAATACGGGACGAGTTCATCAAGCGACACATCGGACGGAAACACGCCGAGTTTCGACGGCGTCGCGATCTCCGACCAGTCGGCCTGGAGCTTGTTTTTTGAGGCCTCGGCGAGCGTCAGCTGCGGGCGGCCGGCCTGCTTGCCGGCGTGTTCCTGGCGCAGTTTTTCGTAATCCGCAGCGAGCTTGTTCAGAAACTCCGGCTTCTGTTCCGGGCTGAGCAGCGCGCTGACGACATTCACCGAGCGCGAGGCGTCGAGCACATGGACGACGCCGGGCGCGTAATGATGGGTCACCTTCACAGCGGTGTGGGCGCGGCTGGTGGTCGCGCCGCCGATCATGAGCGGGATCGTAAATCCCTCACGCTGCATTTCCTTCGCGGCGTGGATCATCTCGTCCAGCGACGGCGTGATCAGGCCGGAGAGGCCGATGATGTCGCAGCATTTCTCGCGCGCGGTTGAGAGGATTTTTTCGCACGGCACCATCACGCCGAGGTCGATGACCTCGTAGTTGTTGCAGGCGAGGACGACGCCGACGATGTTCTTGCCGATGTCGTGGACGTCGCCCTTGACCGTGGCCATGAGGATGCGGCCCTGCGCGCGGGCATCCGGGTTCGCGGCGCGCTCGGCCTCCATGTGCGGGGTGAGCCAGGCGACGGATTTTTTCATCACGCGCGCGCTCTTCACGACCTGCGGCAGAAACATTTTCCCCGCGCCGAAGAGGTCTCCGACGACCTTCATGCCGTCCATGAGCGGGCCCTCGATCACGAGCAGGCCGCGCCGGTATTTGGCGAATGCCTCCTCCGTGTCGGCATCCACAAAATCCACGATCCCCTTGATCAGCGCGTGCTTGAGCCGCTCCTCGACCGTGCCCTCGCGCCAGGTGAGATCGGCGGTCGGGGCGGTGCCTCCGATGGATCGGATTTTGATCGTGTCCGCGAAAGTGACGAGGCGCTCGGTGGCATCCTCGCGGCGGTTGAGAATGACGTCCTCGATCAGGCCGCGCAGGTCGGCGGGGATTTGCTCGTAAACCCCGAGCATGCCCGCGTTGACGATCCCCATGTCGAGCCCGGCCTGGATCGCATGGAAAAGAAACGCCGAGTGCATCGCCTCGCGCACGGGGTTGTTGCCGCGGAACGAGAACGAGACGTTGCTGATGCCGCCGCTCACGCGGGCGTGAGGGAGGTTGGCCTTGATCCAGCGCGTGGCCTCGATGAAATCCTTGGCGTAGTTCGCGTGTTCCTCGATGCCGGTCGCGACGGTGAGGACGTTCGGATCGAAGATGATGTCCTCGGGCGGGAATCCGACCTCATCCACGAGGATCCGGTAAGCGCGCCCGCAGATCGCGATCCGCCGCTCGTAGTTGTCTGCCTGGCCGGCTTCGTCAAATGCCATGACGACCGCCGCGGCCCCGTATCGGCGGACGAGTGCGGCGTGGCGCTTGAATTCCGCCTCGCCGGACTTGAGCGAAATCGAATTCACGATCCCCTTGCCCTGGAGGCAGCGCAGTCCGGCTTCGATGACTTCCCATTTCGACGAATCGATCATCACCGGCACGCGCGAGATATCCGGCTCGCTCGCGATGAGGTTCAGAAACTTCGTCATGGCGGCCGCACCGTCGAGCATGCCCTCGTCCATGTTGATGTCGATGACCTGCGCGCCGGCCTCGACCTGCTGGCGGGCGACCGTGAGCGCCTCGTCGAAGTTTCCCGCGAGGATCAGCTTCGAAAACTTCGGTGAGCCGGTGACGTTCGTGCGTTCGCCGACATTGATGAACGGGATCTCCGGGCGCGCGGTGAACGGTTCGAGCCCGCTGAGCCGCAGGGTGGTCGCGCGCTCGGGGATCGCCCTTGGTGGCAGGCCCTTCACGGCCTCCGCCATCGCGCGGATATGGTCCGGCGTTGTTCCGCAGCAGCCGCCCACGATGTTCAGCCAGCCCTGCTCCGCCCAGTCGCGAAGCTGCGGGGCGAGGCTGTCCGGGGTCTCGGGAAATCCGGTCGCAGAGAGCGGGTCGGGGAGTCCGGCGTTCGGATAGGTGCTCACATAAAATGGTGCGATCTGCGAAAGCTCCTCGATATGCGGGCGCATTTCCTTCGGCCCGAGCGCGCAGTTCAGACCGATCGAAAGGAGCGGGAAATGGGAGACCGAATTGAGAAACGCCTCGACCGTCTGACCTGTGAGCGTGCGTCCGCTGAGGTCGGTGATCGTGCCGGAGACCATCACCGGAAGCCGCGGATGGGTGAGAAAAAATTCCGAGATCGCAAAGAGCGCGGCCTTGGCATTGAGCGTGTCGAAAATTGTTTCGACGAGGAGGATGTCCACGCCTCCCGCAACGAGGTTTTCCACCTGTTCCAGATACGCGGCGGCGACCAGCTCGAAGGTGACATCGCGTTTGCCCGGATCGTTCACGTCGCGCGAGATCGAAAGCGTGCGGTTGAGCGGCCCGATTGCGCCGGCCACAAAAACATGCCGGTCGCTGCAGGCGTCCGCCGCCTCGCGCGCCAGCTTCGCCGCCTCGCGGTTCAGCTCGGGGACAAATTTCTCAAGCCCGTAATCCGCCTGCGCGATGACCGTGCTGCTGAACGTGTTCGTCTCGATGATGTCCGAGCCCGCGGCGATGTATTTGGCGTGGATCTCGCGGACCACATCCGGCCGAGTGAGCACGAGGAGGTCGTTGTTGCCCTTC
>Ga0247840_10007955_pt1 | contig 14468 bp, 4 predicted proteins | sample LaCruzMarch2015__FD_192404 | JGI IMG/M metagenome (GOLD analysis project Ga0247840, IMG submission 192404) | Freshwater microbial communities from meromictic Lake La Cruz, Castile-La Mancha, Spain - LaCruzMarch2015_17m | ecosystem: Environmental > Aquatic > Freshwater > Lake | place: Spain...
CATATCCCGGTCACTATCCTTGTATTAATCCAGAGCCCTTTTTTATTACCCTTCGCATAAAAACTGACCGTGTATTTCTTGCCCTCCACCACCGGGATCGCAAAAGTGCTCAGATAACCCGTGTCGTCTTTCTTAAACGCGTTGATCATCAGGCTGCCATGGCCGAATTTGGCGACATTCTCGTCCACGGAAAAAACAGGTTTGCCCCGGTTCTTGAAACGCCCCCAGGTTCCATAGAGATCATAATATCTGAGCCCGGATTCAAAGGATGAATTCTGCGCCAGATTCCGGCACTTGCCGTAATCGGGCACATGCAACCGGTCGGATTTCCAGAAATTGACACCGGCGAATGTGTCGGACAATTTAAGCGATTCAGCGGAGGTGTTGCGGATGTCCAGGCGAAAACCGACGGCGCCGTCACCTCGCGGGGAAACGCGCATATGGGCACTGTATTTCCACATGTTCCCTTTGTCTTTTTCCAACCGGTCCTCCTTGATATACAGATAGGTTTTGGACGGGAAGACGATGCGGAACCCTTTTCCCGGCTGGTCGGGGGCAAAGACGATGGACTCGGCTTCCCCCCTGAAAATCTCCCGGCTGCCATAAGGATCGTCCTCCTTTGAAAAGCTGTAAGGCTTGCCGTCAACCGTGAACTTCATTCCCTCCACCAGCGCAAAAGGTGTAAAGGAGAAGAACAATCCCTGGTCGGTGACTTTGGCTCCCACCGGCAGCTGATAGCTGTATTTCAGGTCAATCAGCCCGTCTTCCAACACTTTCATCTCCTCCAGGAATTCGCCGTCCAATTCGGAGGACGACGCGGCGTGGAATTTTTTCTTGATCGTGATGGTTTTGGCGGCCTGGTCACAAGTTGACTTCGTCTCCTCATCATTAAAAGGATGTCCGGAACCATGCGCGGTTGCGCCCCAATATGAAATATGCGTGATGGGCCGCGGCTGGCCGCCCATCGTCAATTGCAAACCGGCCTCCCCGGCCTTGGCGAGCAACATGTTGTCGCCGCAGTGAATTCCGTATTGCTTGGCCCGGGTAGCATGGCAATTCCCGGTATTCATGAAGTCGGTTTCCTTTACTTCCGGGACGGAGCAAAATAGGTCTTTTACCTTGAATGGGGCGGGCGGCGCGGTCAGCGTTTGCCCCTTATCCGTGCCTGATTTCATATCCACACATCCGGTTATTAAGGCCATTACCGCCATGGATACCAAAGCGCTCGGAATGATACGTTTCATAATTTTCTAATTTTCCTTGTTCTTATGAGTTGATGCGAAAGTCTTTTGGTTAACTTATGGAAAATGTAACGAGCGGTCAATTTAAAGTCAATTTTTATGTTTCAAGCGGTCGCATTTCAAACTCAATTATTGCCGGTGGTTGCTCCCGCCCTTTGGAGAAATACTGCCGGGAATTGACGTCGCCCATTATCACGGGCCGGAAATCGTCGACCAGAAGATGCTCAGGATTGGCAACCTTCCCGGCGACTTGAAGCAGTGAACATGGAACGGCGGTGTATCCGGGGCCGATTATCCGCGCATAGTGAAGTAATATCTGGCCAAGGCCGGTCAGTTCCAATTTGATATATTTCGCCCGGCGGCTGAGAGGAAAGACTTTAACATAACGGCCGAAAGGCCCGCATTGCGGCCAACTGCCGAGCTTCCGGTACTTTTTACCGTCGGGGGAGGTAAAAATGCTCAGGTACTGCCACGAACAATCGTTGTTGACCAGGGTCAACTCCAGAACGGTCGGCAAAAGCTGAACCGCTTTCTTGCCATCATTCACCGCCCGGCGCAACGCCGGAATAAAGCCGGAAACATCCTTGAACAGCCGCGTCAGCGCGGTCGCCGCCGGGTTCTCCTGCAAGCGCGGGCGGTAACGGCCCCACACCCGTCCCTCCAGCTTGAGCTGTCCGGGAATAAGGCCGCGCCATGATTCCATCCGGCGGAGCAGGTCCAGAATGGCGGATTTGTCAAACCGCCGCCCCGGCAGAAACATTCTCGCTGTCTCGTTCAGCAGGCCGTGAAGTTCAGCCGTAATGGCGCCGCGCCTGAGAAGCAGGCTTACAGCTTCCAGGTACATATTTCCAGGCGGGGTGATTGGCTTCAGTTTCGCCGCCAGCCCGGCCGCTTCCTTGAATCTTCCGGCAAGATATTGTTTCGGGAACGGGTTCTGGTAGTCTATCGTCGCGCTGACACCGGTGGGGAATCCGCACGCCGTGTCGGGAAGAATATCGGCGATCATTGGAAGAAGTTTCGGATCGCCGGAAAAATGTTTCCGGGCGAATTGATGCAGGAACGCGCGCGGTTCCGGCGGAGCTTCCCTCCGGCAACAGGCCGCCCCGTAGGCCAGGGACGGATAGCAGCTTGCGAACGGCATAAAAGACATTTCCCACACCGTGTTCAGCAAACCCTCCGGCGGCCGCCGCTCCGCGTATTCAATCAAGGTTTTGACGTTTTCGGCATTGGCAAAATAGTCGCGATTCGCTCTCGGACAGATGAAGTATTTTAACCCCCGCCGCTCGTACGCCGACAAAGAATCGGTTTTGACCCAGTTGTAAATGGAAATGCCCGGATACCGCTCCACCGGCTTATAATGCCAGTCGCAGATGATTATATCCTGATCCAGGAAGTCAAGGGCGCCGGCGTAGTAGAACAGCATGTCATGCCAAATCATCGTGGTCTTGCCGTGTTTTTTGACAATGGCGTTGACCCGGTTAAAATGTTCCGCCAGCATCCGTCCGCGCCCGACAGCCTTTGCCCTTGCCCGGCACTCCGGACAGGTGGCGAAACTCCAGCTTTCATCGCCGCCGATATGGAGGCAGGGAGCGGCGCTTATCGCCGCCCATTCTCCCAGGAGGTCCTCCATCACCCGGTAGCTTTCCGGCATGGAAGTGCAGAATTGCCGCGCTCCGCATTTCATGACGGCCTGCTCAGGCGTTTTGACTTCCTGCAAGTGAGCCATGGATTCATTGTCCAGGATGTAATTGGCATGTCCCAGCATCGGAATAATCGGCGTCAACTCCATTCCATGGGTTGCCGCATACTTTGCCAGCTTGACATAATCCCGTTGTTTCAGCGCCCACGGTCCGGAGCATTCCGGGTGCGACTTGTACTCCAGGGAACCTTCCCCATACAGGTAGACGGCGTTATAGCCGAGCGATGCGCCGTAGGTGATGATTTTTCGCAGCGTCGCCGGAGTCTCCATCTGGCGGCCGATGTCCACTTGAAAGGCAATTTGATTATATCGGAATTTTTGCGTACCATGCCTGGTCATTTTACATTTCTCCTGTATTCTTACATTTTAAGATAATCAAGCCGGATGAGTTTGTCTATTGATTTTTTAACCGATACACGTGCCGTTCAAGTCCCTGGAAAGAATCCCGCAAAAGGCCATTTTCAATTTTCACTTTTCTTTCTTCAAACAATACATCTGCCGCATCCGCCCGGCACGTGTCCGGCAATTTGATTTCCACGGTCTGCGCGTCCTCGCTTTTATTTACCGTGATAATCATCGCTTCATCGTCATATTTACGCCATGAGGCGCAAACCGCGTTATCCTCCGGCCGGACCGTCAGGTGCTGTCTGGCCGGCGCCGCCAAGGCATTGGAAATCTGATCCAGCTCATTAGCACATTCACCCCACATCGCATAAAGATCGGGAGACATCGGTATTATCCCAAAATATAAAAACTGACTGCACCCATATATGGCCGTCATATACGTCATGCTTTTCAATTCGCGCGGTGTGGGGTCCCGCGTTTTGCCCTCGCACCCCCCATACGATTGAATCCAATAACGCAGCGGCCGACCCGCGAGCAGAGGTTCCATTTCCGACGCGCTGATCGCCACCGCCTGGGCTAAACCTTCCGGAATAGGATAATGGTCGTTGGAAGGAATATCCATCACCGTATTCCACCAGCGAAGCCCGCGCGAAGCATCATTAACGTTTAAGGTCACCGGATGGTATGGATCCAGTTCGCGCAACAGACAATAGACGGCTTCCACTTGCGGAACATTGTCATCGGCGGGTTCGTCCATCAAATCCCAATTTAATAGAGCGGGATGCGACGAATACTTTTTGACCATCGCCGTGATAGAATCCAGCAACTCAAGATAGGACTTCCCCCCCTGCATGAGACGGGGAGCTCTTCCCCGCTTATACAGATAATCTCCAAGGTAAATAGTCATTTTCATTCCATGGGCCTCGGCCGCATCCAACCAAAGGCCTACTTCATCCAATCCTCTACCCGCATGCCAGAAGTACAGCATATTTGCACCATGCTTTTTATAATCTTTTAAGTAAAGGTCAACTGCATCCTTTGAACAACCGATGCTCGGAGCTCCTGTGCCAAAACCAATAAACGGCCGGTTATTAACCATAAGAACCCGATGCCAGCGGTCTATCCTGATCACCGTCCCTCTTGCGGGCGGCGGCAAACGCCGGAACAGAATAACCCGTTCAGCAACTATCTCATTTCCCCGCATCAGCCGCACCTCCAGTCGATTGCTACCCAAAGGAATCTTTTTCATGGGAATCGTCAGACGTAATTCCGATCCCTTGATGGGCATCCTGGTCTTATTATATTCTTTATGAAATAAATCCCGCACCACGTACTCCATCTCCAGATTGGGAATCTGGGCCGCCCGGGCAAGGTCAAACCAGCAATTCATCTCCTTCTCTCCGGAAAGATACAGTTCATATTCCGGCCCCGGCCCGTCAATAAGATCAGCCACATTCAATGATTCCTCCCCGGATAGGAATAGCCGCTTGCCTTCCAAGTCAAACGCTTCCACCTTAAATCGCAGTGTTTTATCTTTTGAAGCATATTTCACCGGAAAGGCATAAACGACCGGCTTTGATCCCGTCAGTTCTTTTTCCTCGCCCTGATAAACTTTCCCTTCCTGACTGTCGCCGACATAAACGGTTATTTTTGAGCGCGTCTTGACGGGCTGGGCGCCGTAATTAATCAACGGATAGCTGATAACCAATTTTCCCGATTTTTCATCCAGGCTGAAACTCCAGGCGCCGGCTTTGCCAATCCGCACCAGTTTGGGGCAAATCCCCTGCACCTGCGGGAAAGTCTCCGGGGCATGATAACGTCCATACCAAGGGACAAATTCTTTGGCATGACTGCGCGAACGGCAGATATTTATTCCCCAAGTCTCCGGAAAGTTTCGCATTGTCCCCAACGTTGAATAGGGTATCGCTATTTCCGCAATCCAGCGGTCAGATTCTTTCCGGGCAACTCCTTCCCATCCCGCGTTCCAATCCCATTGACGACCTCCTAAAAATGTCATTCTTTCCTCAGCCTTCGTTCCGAGCGCATTCATCATAAAATGCTGGTATCCCGCCCAATTATAATCTGAGTAATGATAATTCTGGGTGTCAATGAACAGCTCAACGCTGTCATCCGCGTAAACAGAATCATCATGATTGGTGTATTTAGCCAATATCTTCGCCATCTCCGGTTCATGGCAGATAACGGCAAAATACACATTGGCGTCATCATGGGAAATTATGGCTTCCGTCCGCGCCTTTGCGCCATCCTTGGGACTGGGGAATGAAATCAGCGTCTGATTGCTCCAGCAGGCATCATCCAGAATACCGTCAATTCTCGGGGGAATATTTGCCCGGCCGATTTTATAAACCGGAACATTGGTCCCCTTGCCCTTGAGCCGCACTTCCATGTTTTCATCGACAGGAGACACGGGGGAATATTCCGTCGGCGCCATCCCCTCTTCAAGCTGCAACGCATCCCAGCAGACCTTCCCACCGCTTAAATTTTGTCCGACAATAAAGACAGCCGTCTTGTTGGTGGCGGAAATGGTCACCGAAATCCTCTGCCAATTCGTCCCGACAACAAAAGAATCTTTTATCCCCCAGCCTGCGTTGCGCTGCCCAAACATAATTTTTGAGTCAGGTTTTTCCGCCTTTACGTAGGCCGATAAAACATGCGGTTTATCTATCTTAATTGAAGTATATACTTGAAAAAACAATCCCGAAGACGTTTGAAAACTGACTTTTCCGTGATAAGCGTTATTGGAAGTGACCCCGAAATCAACCAGGGTATAGGTCGGCAGCTTTTCGCGCACGGCACCGAAATATTCCCATCCATATCCGTCCGGAATGCCCGGATTGGTACAGTTTTCAAAACTGCTGTTAAAGATCAAATTGGTTGCCTGCAAAGGCCCGCTGATCTTAAGAAAAAACAGCGCCAGAATTACCGCATGAAACAGTTTATTAGACATTATCTTTCCTCCAGATCAAGACGGTTATCTTATTGCTGAGTTGATTACACAAGTCTTTTGTTTAACTTTTAGGAAGTTTACCGAACTGTCAATTTTAAGTCAATTTTTATGTTTCAAAAGCTTAGAGTCGGGTGCATTCGTTGCAGAAAAGCAGATCGAAATTTCTTGCTTCAAGCATTTTCAAGCCTTCGTCAATAACCCGGCGGATCGGCATGATATAAGTTTTCGCCAAGTCGATGTCACCGGCAATGATGATTCCCATATTGGCGAAGGCATGCTCAAAATACGTAAGCTTGAATGTCACGCGGAAGTTTTTTGCCTGTGGCAAACATTGCCGCGCCGCTCAACGGTTATTTGGAACATTGTTCCCGGCGGAATATTTTTCCCCGCCGGACTCAAGTTTTATTCCGTCAGCAGCATCACGGGATAGAGATGCGGGTTCCTCCATCCGCCGGTGCCGGGAGCAGAGGTCGTTGACAGCGCGCCCTTGACGCACTTGCCGTCATGGTCGTTGAGATATATTGCGAACCCTGACACGCTGCCGCTCTTCAGCTCAACCGGCGCTATTAGGCGCTTCGGCATCACGACTTCATAGGCATAACCCTTCTCCGTCTTTTTGAATGAGCCTTTTATTTCCGGCTCAACCGTGCTCGGCTGCACCGCAAACAGTCCGCCGATAAGCTGCTGCTCGGGGCAAGTGCGCCTGTAGGCTATTATTGTACCGTCCGGCTCGGATGTTGAGTCTTTCATCATGTTCGGATAAAAGTCGTAGTTATAGTCGTTACCGTCATAGCCCTTGGTCTCTTTGCTTCGGGCGTCGCACAGGGTGTCTATGTAGATTTGCAGAGAGTCATTGTCATAACGGGCTCCAACATCCTTTTTATTGGAGTTGTGATAAAACACGTCATCGGTGATATTCACCCTGAGATAGAGGTTCTCGGCATTCCACGCCATCTGGTATTCAGCCCCAAAATCGCCGGGATAGCCGGCTTGCTCTGTCATCGGCGCGCTTGTTGTGCCGCCGCCTGTAAGCTTATGAATGGTGCGGTTTGTCAGCTTTATCGCCGGAATCTTTTCCCAGTCAGGATTATTCCCGCTGACTTTTTTGACAACGAAAGCTGTGAAAGTAAGATCGGTTTTGAAGGGTTTGAATCCCGCCTCCGTCAGCTCAAGCGGCAGTTTGATTTCGCCTATGCTGTCAGCGGGTATTTTGACGCTCAGCGGCACAACAATCTTCTGGGAACCTTTGCCTTTTAGCGCCAAGTCTTTCTCGATTGTCTTTTCGCCGATATTCAGCGCGACTTTGCCGTTGAAATCCCTTGTGACGAGGTTGACAACGCTTACTTCCAGTTCGGAGGCGCCGACCGGCTTGGCGGAAATTTGAAGCGATGGTTTGGAAGCGTTCAGCACCCGGGCGTTTTGGATAGATGCGCAAAGCTTGTCCAGCTCACCGGCCCCGCCTTTGATGAAGAGCGGGAATGGAGTGACCGGGATTTCGCAGTTACCGTCCTTGTCCATGCTGACTGAGCGCTGGTTTTCCATTAAGTCAATAAACTCGGCATTGACACCCTTGAAATTGAAGGCGGCCTTGGGCGAAGGCTCAAAACCCCGGTCAACATTGGGATTATGCGACCAGAGCGCCGCGACCGGGCGCTTGTTCTCATCCTCAAAGACATAGCAGCGCATTTCCGGCGCAAAACGGATGTCTTTTTTGAAAACGGCGTTTCCAAGGAGATTTCCCAGCGTGTTTGGGATTTTCTGGACAGCCATGGGAGCAAAATATGCGTCCATGCACCCGATTGAATCATTGTCTATGAACATTTTTATCCGGTCTTGATATTTCAGCGCGACCAACCAGCTGCGGGCGTTATACGCGGCTGAAATTCGCTCGCCCCAGCCCATGTGGTAAGAGGGGCATCCGGCGCGGTAATGGTCGGTGGAGCATCCCTGATGCGGATTCAGTCCCCAGGCCGGGATATTATAGCGCGGGTAGTAAATTCCTTCGTCCCAATAAGCCGGAATATTTTGGTACCCGTATTTGTCCAGCATGGCAAAAAATGCGGCGGCGTCATCATCAAGGTCCGGGTTTTCTGGTGTCGTGCGGTACGGATGAATTGTCACGCCGTCAAATTTAAAGGCCGGGTCAAGCTCTTTCACCGCCTCCAGATATTTGTCAACATACATTGTCCCGCCCCGCGGTTCCATGTTGCATGATCCGCCCAGAAAAAACTTTTTGTTGGGGTCAAAGCGTTTGACCGCCTTGTAACAGGCCATATGTGTCCTGGCAAAGTCTTTGATATTACTGGAGACAAGTTTTGCGCCCTCCATTTCGGACATCAAACACCATCGGTCAATCCACGGGTAAGCCTTGACCATTTCATAGGCGGCGTCCTCTATCCGTTTCTCAGCCCCCTCGGGCAGTTTTTCAATTTCTCGGAAAGACTTAATGCCTTCAACCGTGAGGATATTTCCTCCCCACAGGAAATATTCGAGCACAACTGTTATCCCGTATTGGGCTTCCAGCGCGGAAAACTCCTTGGCTTTCCCGGCTGACCTTGCTGATCCGACGCCGATATCACGCGCGCGTTTCAGGAAATCCTCAGTCCTTGCTTGGGGCCCAATCCCGGTCCCGCAGATATTTTTGTTCTTGTGCGTGTTGTTGAGAAAACTCATGCGGGCAATCCGGAAATAGTCACTGTCCTTGTAACCGTCTTGCAGGGTAAAATCAGCCTGCAGGACATAAACACCCGTTCCGAGCGCCTTGTCCAGCGGAAGGCTGACGATCGCGACGCCTTTTTCATCCGTTTTGAAAGTAATTGTCTGCTTCCAGGCAATGTTATAAAAGAAATCTTCCAAAGCGCACTCCACGCTGCCCGCGGTGTTCGGCGGGGCGGTGATTTTGATTCGGGCGTTAATTGCCTTGTCATTGATGCTCAGGAAATTATCGGGGCTGGACGTGAGAAGCTCCGCATAAAGCGGTTTTTCAACATAATCAGTCGCGGTTTCGCCCTCCTCAACTTGAAGGCCGTCCACCCAGATATTTCCCTCGCCGTGCGGGCTCATCAGGAAAGTCAGGACATTATTTGGGGCGGTGACTGTATAACTGAACCGTTTCCATTCATCGCTGACCGAGAAGGTCGGCGCTTTTGGGAATTGCATCCAAACTCCCGAGATGCAATTTTGGGTGATATGGAGCCCGCTTTTTTTATCGCCTTTCGCGTAAAAACTGACTGTATATTTATTTTCAGGAATTGAGGGTATGGCAAAAGTTTGAAGATCATTTCCCCACGTCCTCAGGTCCTTAACAGCACTTATCTTCAGGCTGCAGTTGCCAAATTTTGAAATCGTGTTGTCAATGGAATACAGTTGGCGATTTTTTTCTTTGAAATTCCCATAAAAAGTATAATAGCGTAAGCCTGACTCAAAAGACGGGTTAGGCGCAAGGTTCCGGCATTTCCTGTAATCCGGGATATGAAGCCGGTCATTTTGCCAGAAATTGACTCCGCCAAAACTGTCTGATGTTTTAAGCGACTTCCCGGAAGTGTTGCGCTGGAAATTAACCGCGCCGTCATTAAACGGGGCCGGCGGCGCCTGAAGCGGCTCCGCTCCGGCAACAATTCCCGCGCAAAAAATTGAAGACAACAAAAAAAGCGTCCGTTGACTTAGTGCCTGATACATTTTAATCCTCCCTTGAAAATAGCCGACGTAAAGTCGGCTCTACATTGATGCGATTGCATTGTAGAGCCGGTTTTATACCGGCTATGGGTTAATTTTCAATCCATTAAATCCCGTCCCGCTACGGGGCGGGTAAACTTGCTCCTCCTATGATGATTGTGTTATTTTACTCATTGTCAGTTTGCCGGGCAGGTCAGCGGCGTGACGCTCCACTGCGTGTCAAGCTCGCTGTCGCTCATGCCGGATTTCGCATCCGTCTGCCCGGGTTGAAATCTTTTTGAATGTTTTTTTGACGCGCAGGTTGAGGGGATTCCGTTTAAAAGCGGAATATCAGGCGCTGCGCTTTCGATTGTCATGGACTGAGTTCCCATGTTTGTTGTCGAGGCGGTAACCTTGATTCTGCCGGCTTTGACCGAGGCCTTCACAAAGGCGGCCGCAGCACCGAACTGTGCCTGGAAAGGATTTGACAAAATCTTGTCATCGCTGATTAATTCGCCCTCGCCCTCAACATGAAAATACACCTGATTTTTCGCCATAACCCTGCGATTGCCGTAAACGTCAATAAAATATGCCCTGACAATTATAAAATCACCGCCGTCAGCGGTCAACCGCGCTCCGGAATAATCGGTCTCCAGCTCTATTCCTCCGACTCGCGTGGCCGGCTGGATGACATGCCGCGCCACGACTTTCCCGCCGATTATGCCCTCGGCCATGACTTTGCCGTCATCCGGAAGTTTTTCAGACGGCGAGGCCCATTGCTTGGTGTCTTTTACCCAATTGAACACGCCTTTAAAGACAACCGGCGGATGCTTCATGGCCCCCTCCGGGATGCGCTCCAAAACCTCGCCGCCCGGCAGCGTCAGCCTGACTTTTTCGCAGTTGCTGTAGACGGTGATGTCCTCCGGTGAGAACGGCGTCAGATAATTGGCGATATGCACCATTGGCCCGGCCTTTACGCCGGGTATTTTCAAATGCGGGTCATTCTGGCTTTTAAAGAGATAAAATGACGTTTTTGGCAGGCGGTAAGGATCCATTATGCCCTGACGCGCGGTTTCATTTGAACAGCCCCGGTAATGGTCAAAAGCCAGCCACAGGCAGATGCCGGTGTCCTTGGATGATGAGTAAATGCCGTTCATCCAGTCTGAATACCACTGCGCTTGAATAAGCATCGGGATTTCGCCATCCGCGCGGCTGATCCTGCCCCTTGCGTTTTCGCCGGTGAAATTGTCCACATGCTCGCCTGACTCCCTTTCGAAAATCGGCTTGCCGGCGGTCTCCTTGAGCCGTCGGTAGACAACGTCCGTCGGGAACACGCCGGCTTTTTCGCGCGGATATTTGGACATGGGGACAAAGGCGCCGTTTTTGTAATATCCGCCGTGGAAAGTCACCGGCTGGTCTTCGGATGTGAAGCATCCCGGATACGGATACTCCTCATGCGCGGCTTTGTGCGCGGCGGTGATATAGTCCGCCGTGTAGAAAGTCTCGTTAATACCGATTTCCCACAGGAAACACGAGGGGCGGTTGCGGTTTATGCGGATCATCTCCCTGACCATCTGAACGGCTTTTTCAGGGAACCCGTAATCCGGGGTATAGAACCACCACCCCGGAACTGATGTCACGGCAAAAATGCCAAGCTCATCACAGGCGTCCATGAAAGACGGGTCCTGCGGATAATGCGAGCGAAAGCACACAAATGACGCCTCGCGCATTCGGGAGGCGTCGCGATAATGCTCCGAATTCGGCAACGCGCATCCAACATAGGCATGGTCCTGATGGCGGTTGGCCCCGAAAAGAAATGTCTCCTGGTCATTGAGAAAAAATTTGCCGCCGCGCATCTCAATTTTCCTGATTCCGGCGCGGGTGACAAGCCCGTCTGAGGCCTTGCCGTCCCCAAGTATCAGGGTTTCTATTGAATACTGGCTAGGGTGATCGGGATGCCAGAGCTCCGGCTTTTCAACGCGGAATTTTTGTTCAAAAGTCTCGTCTTTGCCGGCTTCAAGCTCGGCGTCAAGCGTTAAAGCCGCAATACGTTTGCCGGCCGGGCCTTTCAAGACGGTTTCAAGGCGGAAAGAACGCATTATTTTGCTTTCATTGATAATGTTTGTCCTGACAATAAAATCAGCGGATTCTTTGCTGACATTTTCCGAATGGACAAAAACACCGCCGTCCGCGGGCCTGTTCAGCATGATCGGATCGGAGACATGCAGGCTGTCCGTCGCAATCATCCATACATCGCGGTAAATTGAGCTGAAATAGCAATAGTCCATTTTTCGCTCCGGCCGACCGGGAGGGAACGTCACATCATCCGAGTTGTCAGACCTGACCGCCATGACATTAGCGCCTTTGAAGAAAGCATCAGCGCTCAGGTCAATAACAAAAGGCAAATAGCCGCCCTCATGTCTGGCGCACTCCTTGCCGTTTATCCAGACGGAGCATTTTTGCATGACGCCCTCAAAATAGAGAAAGATTTTGCGGCCCTTCATGGCGGCGGGCAGTTTGAAATGTTTGCGATACCAGACAGGCCCGCGATACCAGAAGCTGCTGGTGGCGTTTTCCGGCAGAAGCTCGGGAGAATGAGGCACGCTGATGTTTTCCCATTCCGAGTCGTCAAAATCAATTTTCCAGGCGCCCGGCGCGTCTTTTTTCAAGAAACGCCATCCGGGGTTGAAGTTATAAACTTTTCTTCCGCTGTTTTTAAGAGTGTAAAATCCGGCGGTTGAATATTTTCCGTTAAACTCTGATATTATATCGCTCATTTCAGCTCCTTCTTAGAACATGGTTTTCGGCGGAATATTTTTTCCCGCCGGATCCAAGTTTTATTCCGTCAGCAACATGACCGGATAGAGATGCGGGTTCCGCCATCCGCCTGTGCCGGGCTCAGAGGTTGTCGAAAGCCCGGATTTGATGTATTTGCCGTCATGGTCGTTGAGATATATCGCAAACCCTGACACGCTGCCGCTCTTCAATTCAACCGGCGCTATTAGGCGCTTCGGCATCACGACTTCATAGGCATAACCCTTGTCCGTCTTTTTGAACGAGCCTTTTATCTCCGGCTCTACCGTGTTCGGCTGGACCGCGAAGAGGCCGCCGATAAGCTGCTGTTCGGGGCAATTGCGCCTGTAAGCTATTATGGTACCGTCAGGCTCGGATGTTGAGTCTTTCATCATGTTCGGATAAAAGTCGTAGTTGTAATCGTTGCCGTCATAGCCCTTGATCTCCTTGCTCCTGGCGTCGCAGAGGGTGTCTATGTAGATTTGTAGGGAATCGTTGTCGTGTCTGCTGCCAACATCTTTTTTGTTGGCATTGTGAAATAACACATCATCGGTGATGTTCACCCTGAGATAGAGGTTCTCGGCATTCCACGCCATCTGGTATTCGGCCCCAAAATCGCCGGGGTAGCCGGCTTTCTCTGTAATCGGCGCGCTTGTTGTGCCGCCAACTACGGTCTTATAAATATTACGGTTTGTCATCTTTATGGACGGGATTTTCTCCCAATCCGGGACAGCGCCGCCCAGTTTCTTGACCGTGAACGCGGTGAAAGTGAGGTCTGTCTTGACGGGTTTGAATCCCGCCTCCGCCAACTCAAGCGGTAGTTTAATTTCGGCTATGCTGTCAGCGGGTATTTTGGCGCTCAGCGGCACAACAATCTTCTGCGAGCCTTTGCTTTTTAGCGCCAAGTCTTTCTCAATTGTTTTTCCGCCGATATTCAGCAAAACTTTGCCGTTGAAATCCCTTGTGACGAGGTTGACAACGCTTACTTCCAGTTCGGAGGCGCCGACCGGCTTGGCGGAAATTTGAAGCGGCAGCTTGGAAGCGTTAAGCGCCCGGGCATTTTGGATTGACGCGCAGAGCTTGTCCACTTCCCCCGCCCCGCCCCGGATAAAGAGCGGGAATGGAGTGACCGGGATTTCGCAGTTGCCGTCCTTGTCCATGCCGACTGAGCGCCGGTTTTCCATCAAGTCTATAAACTCCGTGCTTATGCCCTTGAAGTTAAAGGCGGCCTTGGGCGAGGGCTCAAAGCCCCGGTCAACATTGGGATTATGTGACCAGAGCGCCGCGACCGGGTGCTTGTTCTCATCCTCAAAGACATAGCAGCGCATCTCGGGAGCGAAACGAATGTCTTTTTTGAAGACAGCGTTGCCAAGGATATTGCCGAGCGTGTTTGGAATTTTCTGGACAGCCATGGGAGCAAGATAAGCGTCCATGCACCCGATTGAGTCATTGTCAATGAACATTTTTACCCGGTCTTGATATTTCAGCGCAACGAGCCAGCTGCGGGCGTTATACGCGGCTGAAATACGCTCCCCCCAACCCATGTGATAACTTGGACAGCCGGCATTATAGTGGTCGGATGAACAGCCTCTATGTGGGTCAAGCCCCCAAGCCGGGATATTATAGCGCGGATAATAAATTCCCTCATCCCAATAGGCCGGAATATTTTGATACCCGTATTTGTCCAGCATGGCGAAAAATGCGGCGGCGTCATCGTCAAGGTCCGGAACTTCCGGCGTAGTGCGGTACGGGTGAATTGTCACCCCGT
>Ga0247840_10007957_pt1 | contig 14465 bp, 15 predicted proteins | sample LaCruzMarch2015__FD_192404 | JGI IMG/M metagenome (GOLD analysis project Ga0247840, IMG submission 192404) | Freshwater microbial communities from meromictic Lake La Cruz, Castile-La Mancha, Spain - LaCruzMarch2015_17m | ecosystem: Environmental > Aquatic > Freshwater > Lake | place: Spain...
CTTTTATCGCAACAATACTTTTAAATGCTGAATTTCAATCAAATATAGATATTTTTAAATTTTTGTCATGTACTTAGACAAATAACAATAAAAAAGAGAATGAAAAAAGCAATTATTACAACCGTAAAAGGAGTTATGACAGTGGAGTTTTACGAAAAAGATGCTCCATTAGCAGTAAACAATTTTATCACATTAGCCGAAAAGGGCTTTTACAATGGGTTAACTTTTCACCGTGTGATACCCGATTTTATGATTCAAGGTGGCTGCCCTAATGGAACTGGTACTGGTGGACCGGGATATACTATTAAATGTGAATTGGATGGCGAAAATCAATACCATGACCGTGGCGTACTTTCAATGGCGCATGCCGGACGAAACACGGGTGGTTCGCAGTTTTTTATCTGTCACAGTCGCCGCAATACTGCCCATCTCGACCGCAATCATACTTGTTTTGGCAAAGTGGTAGAAGGACTTGACGTTATTGACGATATTCGGGCAGGCGATAAAATTGAAAAAATTGAGATTGTTGAAGCGTAAATTTTCAATTATAAATTATTAATTATCAATTACAAAACGAGATTTTTTATGAAAAAACTAATTTTAGCAGTTTTAGTGCTTACAGCTACAGCATCGATGGCACAAACCAATCTTCAGGTTATGTACGATTTTGGAAATAGTCGTAAAAACGTGACTTCGACACTTGAAATGTTTAAGCCCGATAAATGGGGCGATACCTTCTTTTTTGTAGATATGGAATTTAATGGAGGTGCTCAAAAGCAACCTTCGTTGGCTTATATGGAAATTGCTCGATGTCTTAAATTTTGGGATGGTCCAATTAGTGCTCAGGTAGAGTATAATGGTGGATTACTGTTGTCGGGTGCTGTTGGTTTTCCAATTAATAATGCCTATTTAGCGGGTGTTGATTATGCATGGCACGATAAAGATTTTACTAAGTTTTTGAATTTTAAAGTATTATACAAAAGCATTCAGGGAAAAAATCCAAATTCTTTTCAGTTAACAGGTGTATGGAATTTGAATTATTTGAATAAAAAACTTACCTTTTCGGGTTTTGCCGATTTTTGGTTTGAAAAAACGCATTGGGGGACAAATACCACAAATACTGTATTTATTAGTGAGCCACAGTTATGGTATAACTTTAGTAAGCACTTTTCTTTGGGTGGTGAAGTTGAAGTTGCTACAAATTTTGCTCCAGTTGAGGGTTTTAATGTTTGTCCTACTCTTGGTGCAAAATGGAATTTTTAAAATTATAGCTAGATTATTAAGGGCATTTATTATACAGAGATATATTTTAAATTGTAAATTCAACACTACAAACGTATGCGTCAAATAATTATTGCTGATAATCAAAATATTACATCTTTTGGTATTCGTTTTCTGCTTTTGCAGGCGGATATTGAAAATGAAGTATTTGAGGCAACCAACAAACGAAATTTACTCGAATTGTTACAAGCAAATAGCGATGCGTTGGTAGTGTTGGATTATACACTTTTCGATTTCGAAACGGTTAACGAACTTATAGTGCTTAATACGCGTTTCGAAAAAGCGGATTGGCTTTTGTTTTCAGAGGAGCTGAATGATGATTTTTTGGTAAATTTACTCTACAATACCAATTCGTTTGGTGTAGTACTTAAAAATAATTCGACCGACGAAATTCAAACCGCCATACGCGAAGCTTTGAAAGGTCGCAGGTATATTTGCAATTATGTAAGTAATATTTTGCTCGATATTTCGAAACGAAATGGAGAAAATAAGCGTAACGAAAACAAGCTTACTATTACAGAACAGGAAATTCTGCGCGAAATTGCGCTGGGTAAAACAACAAAGGAGATTGCGAATCAGCGTTTTGTAAGTTCGCATACCATTATGACGCATCGAAAAAATATTTTTCGGAAACTGAATGTCAATAACATTCATGAGGCCACAAAATACGCTATGCGTGCCGGCATTGTTGATATGGCTGAATACTATATTTAGTTTATATTTAATAGTATATAGTTTATAGTTTTGAATTCATAATTCAAAATTGGTAATTGAATAATTGGTAATTGAAAAAATGAATATTGCTTCGTTATTGTCGGGTGGTGTGGATAGTTCGGTGGTGGTGCATCTGCTGAAAGAGGCGGGTTATACCCCAACACTATTTTACATAAAAATTGGTATGGACGACGATGAGTTATTGCATTGCACTTCGGAAGAAGATATTGAAATGGCAACACTTATTGCGCATCGCTATGGCTGCAAGCTCGAAGTAATTGATTTACACAAAGATTATTGGGATAATGTGGTGGATTATACCATCCGAAAAGTGCGTCAGGGACTTACACCTAATCCCGATGTAATGTGCAACAAACTCATAAAATTTGGTGTGTTTGAGCAGCGGGTTGGGAAGGAGTTTGATAAAACGGCCACCGGACATTACGCTACCACATTCGAACACGATGGCAAAACTTATCTGGGAACTGCCAATGACCCTGTAAAAGACCAGACCGACTTTTTGGCACAAATAAATCACTTACAGGTTTCGAAATTAATGTTCCCAATCGGGCATTTAATGAAAAGCGAAGTGCGCGACATAGCTATTAAAGCAAATCTGCCAAGCTCTAAACGGCCTGATAGTCAGGGTATTTGTTTTTTGGGAAAAGTAAACTACAATGATTTTATTCGCAGGTATTTAGGCGAAAAAGAAGGACCTATTGTTGAACTCGAAACCGGAAAGATACTCGGGCGCCACAAAGGCTATTGGTTTCATACCGTTGGACAACGCAAAGGCTTGGGTCTTTCGGGTGGCCCATGGTATGTGATTCGCAAAGATGTAGATGCTAATATTGTGTGGGCTTCGAAAGGTTTTGATACCGAAACACAATACGGTAGAGAATTTTTGATGCACGATTTTCATTTTATTACCCTAAATCCGTGGGAAAATACCGAACACGACATTACTTTCAAAATTCGCCATACACCTGAATTCTCGAAAGGGAAAATTATAAAAACGCCAGATGGGTATCGCATATTCTCCAACGATAAACTACAGGGCATTGCTCCCGGACAGTTTGGTGTGGTGTACGATGCTGATGCTAAATACTGTATTGGTAGTGGGGAAATTCGTTGATAGTTAAATCTATTCATCCTTCGCTTGTATGTATAGACTACTTGCAGCTGACAGTTTTTTTGCAAAAATAATGGTTTATGAAAAATGAGCATACTAAGGTGTGAAAAGTTTTCAACACGAAGCAAAAACGGATTTTATAACGGAATAATCTCCCTATTCACATCTTTTATTTAAAAAATATTTCTACATTTGCATTCAGATATTTACAATTGAGCCTTAGGCTTTTTTCGGTATCTTTTTTTCGTCAATTGTAGCCACACACTTGCATTACATAGTATCAAAAACGTTAGCTTTTATTTGAAAAACCAAAATTCGAGATACCTTTATGACTGAAAATTTACAACTCCAACCTACTGATATTCAAAATAAAATTTATGCTATTCGTGGCTTACAAGTGATGATTGATAGAGATTTAGCTGTAATTTATGGTGTTAAGCCTACTCGGTTACGTGAACAGGTTAAAAGAAATAGTAAAAGATTCCCTTCTGATTTTATGTTTCAACTCAACGAAAATGAGGTTGATTTTATGGTGTCGCAAAATGCGATACCTTCCCGAAAGCATTTAGGTGGTTCATTACCCTGGGTATTTACAGAACAAGGGGTTGCGAATTTGTCGAGCGTGTTAAATAGTGAACAAGCAATTGATGCAAATATTGCAATTATGCGGGCGTTTGTTGAAATGCGAAGATTTATTCTGAATAATGCACAATTATTTCAACGAATAGAAACGGTGGAAATCAAACAGATAGAAACAGACAAACGCATTGACCAGATTCTGAATGCGCTCGATAGTGGAACAGCTAAACCTAAACAAGGAATTTTTTACAACGGTCAAGTTTTCGATGCCTACCTATTTGTTTCCGATTTGATAAAATCGGCCACACACTCACTGATACTTATTGATAATTATGTAGATGAATCGGTTTTAGCCCTACTCACAAAGCGAAACTCGAATGTAAAAGCAACCATATACACTCAAAAAATTAACAGAAAATTGCAATTAGATATCGACAAACACAATGCACAATACGAAGCCATTGAAATGAAGGAATTCAATCAATCGCACGACAGGTTTCTAATTATCGATAATACCGACATTTATCACTTTGGAGCTTCACTCAAAGACCTTGGTAAGCGGTGGTTTGCTTTCTCTAAATTCGAAAAAGAAGCTATTGAAATGTTGGGAAGACTTTAATTGAATTATTGCCGAAATATTTCCCTATTCACAACTTTTATTTAAAAAATATTTCTACATTTGCATGCAGATACTCACTATTGAGCCTTAGGCTTTTTTCGTCAATTGTAGCGACAAATAATTTTACATCCACGAAAATCACTCGCTTTAAAACATAAAAACCAATATCACTTGAATGATTTATGACTGAAGATTTACAAATCGAACCTTCCGATATCCAAAATAAAATCTATATATTCAGAAGTCAACGTGTAATGCTCGACGCAGATTTGACTGAGCTATACGGAGTTGAAAATAAACGTCTTAAAGAGGCAGTTCGTCGCAATATTGAACGATTCGAAGGTGAAGATTTTATGTTTCAGCTTTCGGCTAATGAAATTACCGAACTTTCAAGGACGCAATTTGCGACCTTGAACAAAACAAGAGGTTTATTATCCTTCACTGAAATCTGGACAATTTCAACCTACATATTAGTAAGTCACCTTATAAATTATCTTCAAAATCGCTAAATCTAAAAATGGAAAATATATCCGAAATTGAAATTTACAATGAATTAGACAGCCGTAAACAGCGAGTAATAGCCGACAAACGTTTTACTGCAGGTGCCGTTTTTATTTCAAAGTATGAATACAAAATATGGCTGAAATATGGTGGAGACAAATCAAGATATTGTTGTCATGAAGCTGGATTCTTTGGTCATGACACAGTTAGAGATCGTAATACTATTGGTGTTTATACACCACGAAAAGGGTATTATTTAGTTATGGATGTTCTACATTATTCTATATCTGCACGTTCTGGCTTAAGTTTCGATGGTTTGACTTGTTCAAAATATGCAAACGAAATACCTTTTGAAAATATAAATTATTATGATGACAGAAAAATTAAAATGCCATTATATGCAAAATACGATAGTTTAACTGATTCTGACTTTTTAGACGAAATTGTATTGATTGATGCTAGGCCGTTTTACAATAACAGCTCTATTGGTCCAAAATGCGCAATATCCGCAGGTATGATTATTCATGTTTACGAAGAAACAACGGTTGAGAATGAGTCTTATGTTGTAAAATGGGAATTAATTGATAAATACGGCATAAAGTAATAAATGCAGAAAAACTCAATATGCATTACCTTTAAAACAGCCATTTCTAGCTTTTAAGAAATAATATTGTACCATATATCCAATATTAAAAATCTTATATACTTGCCAGAATTAAATATGTAAAAAAATCCAAAATGCATTATCTTTGTGCTAATAAATTTAGTAATAATGAAACCAACATTCAACAATTAACCCAATGAAAATCAACCATCTATTTGTTTGCGTACTTTTCATTTCCGCTTGTCAGCCAAGCACAAAAAAGAATTCGGATATTAGCAATTCCAAAAACTCCGAAAGCAACTCAAACTTCATAATATCGGATAAAAACTTCAATTTAAAAGACACTACTGTGTTATTTCTTTGGAGGGAAAATATTAAAGATAGTTCGGGGCATGCTTACAGCACATTGGTAGTTAATGAAGCCTATTGTAAAACCATACCAGAACCTATAAAAGCAGCCATTGCATTTACGGCTACATTTATTGGTAACGAGTGCTGGTGGGAAAACGATGCTCCTAACGAAGATAGAACAAATCTAAAATGTAAAATTCTTAGTGTTTTAGATTTGGGTTGTCAGGGTTCGGATACACATTTGAAATTTCTAAACAGTTGGTTTGCAAGCGATAAAGAATGTCTCGAAAAATTAAATAGCATCCCTACCACACCCTATACTGCCACAATACAAGATACATTTGATGAAATAAATGTTACGGTAAAGGGTAATATCATAAATGTTTCGTTTAAAGCACGAGGCATGAATATTAGAGAAGTCAGAGAATGGGAATGGAAGCAAACTGATAGTTATGCATTTAGTAATAATTCATTACGAGTATTAAAATCCAACAAAACTAATCTTCGTTAAATGTAGGATTAGTTTACTGACTGTTCAATCGGCTGAATTTCTTAGTTGAAGTTCAGCTGATTAATTACAACAAAAAAACAATAAGTTTGGTATCAATTTCGTGTTGAGTTTGTATCTTTGCATTATCAAATTAGTAAAATTTACAGCAATATGACAGTAACAGCCCAAATAGATATTAGCACTCCTACCGGCAGAAAGATTGTTAGACAATTGGAGAGTCACAGTCGAGTAGTGAAAATATCTTATAATAATGAATTACCAACAGGTGCAATTCCGTTAGATGATGCAGTAGAAGTTATTTGGAATCAGCTTGAAACAAAAATTGGCTACGATATTCGCACCATCAAAAAATGAAGAAATTTAGAGTTGCAGTATCGCTAAATGCACAAAATGACCTCGATGAATTGACGAATTTTATAGCTTTTGAGTTAAAATCACCACTAACGGCATTGCGATACACGAATGGTATAATTGCCGAAATGAAAAAATTAAGCTTTCACGCTAGTTCAATTTCAATTTCTACGCATAAGTTTATTTTACAATATGGAAAATATGCTCGTCATGTAACTTACAAAAAACATGCTATTATTTATACAATTCAGGGCGATAATGTTGTAATTGAGGGAGTTATTGCAAGCTCATTGATTTCTAAATAAGAGCTTTAAGCCTTCCTTAGAAACTTAATGCCAATACAACTACAAAAAACCGAACTTCTCCTTTTAAATCAAGGCAAGTTCGGTTTTTTTGTTTGTAGAAAGGGGCGTTTGAAAGATAACAAAAACACAATATGCGCGTTTAATACGTGAAGAAATAAGTAATCGCTAAAGGGGTTGAAACAGTTTGGAACAAAAATTGTATCTTTGTGCTACCGAAAATAAAACGCTTATGAATTTTGCAACATTATTTAAAAACTGTCCGCATTGTGGCTCCGATAATTTTGTAGTAAACAACGAAAAATCGAAGAAATGCAAGGCGTGTGGATTTGCATTTTATATGAACGCTTCGGCTGCTGTAGCTGCTTTTATTACCAACGACGAAGGTAAATTATTGGTCTGCAAACGCGCAAAAGAACCAGCAAAAGGTACTTACGACCTTCCGGGTGGGTTTGTCGACAATGACGAAACGGCAGAAGAAGCTGTAACACGCGAACTAAAAGAAGAACTCGATGCCGAAACAATCAGCGTAAAATATGTGTTTTCGCTCCCGAACAAATATTTATACAGTGGACTAACTATTCCAACCTTGGATTTGTTTTTCGAATGTAAACTGAAAAATTACGATCAGTTGAAGGCTGCCGACGATGTAGCCGGTTTTGAGTTTATTGCTAAAAACGAACTAAATCCGGAAGAATTTGGTTTACTATCAATAAAAAAAGCAATTGAGAAGTTTATAGTGAATAGTATATAGTTTACAGTGAATAGTTTATAGAAAATTTAAATTAACAATACAAGACTGTACTAATTTAGTTCCCCTTTAGGGGTTAGGGGCTTTTAGTTTATAGAAAATAATATAAAATCAATTTATCTCTTATCAATTTTAGAATGAGAAAATTAATAGTCTTAAGTTTATTATGTTGCTTAATGGCAGCGACTTTACCTGCACAGGAAACGCTAATTTATACCAACGACGATGTGCAATTTAATCAGGGCAAAGAACTTTTTAATCAGCGTAAATATGCTGCATCCTATCGAAACTTTGAATCGTTTCTGAAAAAAACGCCGCAAGTGAATGCCGGTCAGGTGCAGGAAGCTGAATATTACATGGCTGCCAATGCATTTTATCTGAAACAGAAAGATGCTGCAGAACAAATGCGCCTGTATTTGACACGCCATCCTTATACACCTTTTTCGGATATGGCTAATTTTATGCTTGGGCTTATGGATTTTCAGGCAAAAAAATATGCCAATGCGTTGAAGTATTTTAATATGGTTAACGACAAGCGATTAGGTAAGTACGAACGTGTGGAATACCTGTTTAGCAAAGGATTTGCAAACCTACAGGTTAAAAACTACAAAGCTGCACTCGTTATTTTCAAGGAATTGAAAGCAATGGATACGCGCTATAATTTATCTGCTACTTACTATTATGCATACACCGAATATACACTCGGAAATTATGCAGTGGCATTGCCCGAATTTTTGAAACTGGAGGATAACCCTAAATACAAAAATATTGTACCGTATTATATTATACAGATTTATTACGCTCAAAAAGACTTTGACAAGCTTAACGAACGTGCCAATTTGTTGCTGAAAAATAATCCGAGTAACCCCAACAATGCTGAAATTTACCGCATTATGGGCGAAATTGCTTACAGCAAAAAAGATTATGCTAAAACTATTTCGTACCTCAAACAATACGAAAAACTATCGACACAGGATCTACGCAACGATTTGTATATTCTCGGACTTTCGCTTTACAATACCAAAGATTATAAAGGAGCCATAACTTACCTATCGAAAGCTACTACCGATAAGGACGAAATGACCGAAAATGCGTATTTGCATATTGGTAATGCGAACATAAAAACAGGCAATAAAGTAAACGCACGATTGGCTTTCGAAGCGGCCTTACGAACTAAGTTTAACCCAACAGTGCGCGAGGAAGCGATGTTTAATTATGCACTCACCACTTACGAAACCACAACGGCTTTTGGTGAGTCAATCACAGCTTTCGAACAATTTTTGAGTGAATTTCCTAATTCAAAATATACCGACAAAGCTCAAAATTACTTAGCTACCGTTTATTTTACATCCAAAAATTATGAAACGGCATATCAATCAATTTTGAAAATAAAAAATCCAAATGCTAAAATTTTAGAGGCTAAACAATATATTTTGTACCAAATTGGCACCGAAGCATTTACACAGCAAAATAACGAAAAAGCCATTGATAATTTCACACTTTCGCTACAAAGTTCTTCGACTGGTAAGTATTCGGCCGAAAGTTTATATTGGCGCTCCGAAGCTTATTTCCGCAACGGTCAGCCCGACAAAAGTATAGCTGACCTTAACGCATTTTTTGCCAACAACAATTCGCGCTCAAGTGTAAATCTGAAAAATGCCAATTATAGCATGGGATATGCGCATTTTTCGCGCAAAAATTACAGCGAAGCGCTAAACTGGTTTTTGAAATACGTGGATATGGAAAAAAATACGGTTGCCACAACATATACCGATGCTATTAACCGTATTGGCGACTGCTACTTCAATGCCCGTAACTTTAGCAAAGCCGAAACCTATTATTCGAAAGCAGCAACTCTTAGTCCGAACACAGGCGATTATGCGCTATTTCAGAGTGCTTATGTAGCCGGATTACAAAAAAACTATACCGCTAAAATCACCCGACTCGAAAGTTTATTAAAAACTTATCCGAAATCGGAATACGCCGACGAATCGCTTTACGAAATTGGTCGTTCGTACCTAATGCTCGAAAATGATGCAAAAGCCATTGCCGCTTTCAAACAATTAACTGCCAATTATCCGGCTTCGGCTTCGGCTCGCAAAGGCGCACTCGAGATTGGAATGATTTATTTCAATGCCAATAATTTCGACGAAGCCATTACTGCATATAAACGTGTTATAACGCTATACCCAAGCTCCGAAGAAGCTCAAACAGCACTCGAAAGCCTTGAGGCCGTGTATATCGAGAAAAACGATGTAGCATCATATTTAGCTTATACAAAAACACTTGGGTTAAAAATATCGAATAGCACAGCCTCACGCGAGGATTCCATTTCGTATATTGCTGCCGAAAAACAATATATGAATGCTAACTATCCACAGGCAATTAGTGGTTTTAATTCCTATTTGAAAAGTTATTGTGCTGGTGGTCGCTATTGCACCAATGCACAATATTACCTTGCCGACAGTTATTACCGCACGGGTGATAAAGAAAAAGCATTGGCGGCATATCAGGCCCTGGCAGTTATTCCGGGTAATCAATACATTCAGGAGGCTTATACGCGTTGCGCTGAAATTACCTACGATAAAAAAGATTATGCTGCTTCGCTGCAATATTTCAAACAATTGCAATTGGTAGCACAAACCACCGAAAAACGCAATGTTGCCCGCTTAGGAATACTTCGTTGCAGTTATTACCTGAACGACCACACCACAACCGTAACAATTGCAGGCGAAATAATTGCCGATGCCAAATCGGATGCCGATGTAAAAGCCGAAGCACGTTACAACAGAGCCAAGGCGTATGTTGCTCAGAATCAGATTACAGCTGCCATTGCCGATTTAAAATTATTAGCAAACGACACACGTACTTCAAATGGTGCAGAATCGAAATACTTGTTGGCAAATATTTATTTCGAACAAAACAATTTGAAAGAAGCCGAAACTGAAATTATGGATTTTGCAAAGAAAAACACACCGCATCAATTTTGGTTAGCGCGTAGTTTTGTATTGCTCTCGGATATTTATATCAAGCAAAATAATGATTTTCAGGCAAAACAATATTTATTAAGTTTGCAAAAAAACTATACTACAGCCGACGAAATTCAGGGAATGATAACCGAACGGTTGAATGGTATTATTGCACGCGAAAATCAAAATACTACGAATAATTGATAATATAGCCCCAAGCCCCTTCCCGATAGCTATCGTGGAGGGGATGTGAATTAGTACCGAATGGTATATTTTCTTAAAGCCCCTTTAGGGGTTTGGGGCAAAATAATTTCTAATTTCTAATTTCAATAGTCCGTTAGAAAAAATATAATAATTAAGCGGCTTTAGTGCCGAAATACAGTAGTTCTTTGACATGGTGGTGACTTTTTAGGGCTTTTGGTTTTATACCGAAAGCCTCAATAAATCTATTTAATAGAAATGCATTGTGATACAGCAGTTTATAATCAGCTATTGAGAACGGTTTACCTGCTTTGTTTTTATCATTAATGTGCATAATTTTTACGATATTAATCGTAGTAAGCGATGCATTGAAGTGAAAATCGAGTTTATCTAAATCTCTGGCTTGGCAATGATTTAATCCAGTAGCCTGTTTGGCATCTCTGAAATTGAATTCCATTTGAAATCGGCAGTGATAATACTCTAAAACTTCAAGTGCATTCATTTTGGTGTCGGTGGAGAATATCAAACGTTGAATTGTTTTTCCGTTTGCGTCGGTTTTTCGTTCTACAACGAGCAAAATGTCTGTTTTCAATGATTTGGAGTTTACAACAGCATAAAACGCTTGAGTATCGTCATTGATTTGAATTTGAGTAAATATATCCATGTCCAGATTATCCAAGTCGATTTTACCTGCAAATTGAGACGGTCTTCCTGAGCCGGAGTATTCACCCGTAAATTTATAACGTAGGTTTGCATCGTCTCTGAGTTTGGATATAACATGAAAACCCTCATTCATAAGTGGTTGAACAAATGTTATTTTTGAAAAGAATGCATCGGCAACAACGATTTCGGATAATTTTTGTAACTCTTCTTTTCGGTTAATGATTGAGAGAGCGTACCAATCGGATAACGACATGGAAGCAATCTTTAATGTTTTTGCAGGCACTGTTTGCACAGCCTCTAAATGAAAGCTTTGGTTTAAGTCAATATCAATTAAAGCGATTTGAGCAATCTCAAGACCTCTTTTGGTACATTGGTCTGAACCAGACCAAAAAGAGCCCATATAAGGTGTCTTTTTGCCCGATTTTTCGATATGACTCGGGTCAAATGAAATGGCTGTTCGAGAACCAACAACTGGCGTTATAAGAGAAGCATTGTAGTTCATAAAATCAAATTTTTGTTTGAATTGATTCCGAAATCGCTGTTCGCAGTATTTACTGTATCGACTCATTTGTGTAAAATTAATACGACCTGGAATTACCAAGTACAACATAAAGATTTCTATTAAAAAGTCACGTCGCCATTTATTGAGTGATAAACCATTAAAAGCACTGCTGACAACTGAAATAAAAGTGTTAACTTCTGTGAAAATCATACTTTATAAATTAGTGGAATAATCTATAAAGGTACTGATTTTCAGGGAGTTAGCCAAATTTTAAAACAAGATAATTGATTGATTTTCAATTATTTAACTATAAATATAACACACTATTGTAAATTTAAAAAAAGAATAAAATGAGTAATTATAACGAAATTTCCACATTCGACGAACTAATAGAATTGGAACATGGCAAAATAGGAACTGAGAACCGTAACATTTATGAACTAAACGCACAAATGTTTATAGTTAGTGAAATGTTAAAGGAGGCTCGTAAATCAGCTAATTTATCACAAGAGCAACTTGCAACTATGTCGGGCACTAAAAAGAGTTATATTTCTAAGATTGAAAATGCAAAGGGTAATATTCAATTATCAACATTGATACGCATTTTTGAAAAAGGTTTAAATAGAAAAGTAGGACTTACATTTATGTGAGATTTGCTTTTCATTTGACAACCCACAACTTAGGCGCCCTTCCCAATTATCTGTACGAAGCTTACAAACATACGTTTACAGACCAAGATTAATGGTTAATGGTTAATTATTAATGATTAATGGTTAATTGGTTACGAATTTGCTGCTGATAGGGATAACTCTGCTGTGCCGGTGCACTTCCGCAATATCAAACACATTAAAAATCCGATACTTAAACTGCGGTCCCGTACGGACGGGATGTCCACTTCGTTACCATATGCAGGTGGTGGAGGTTGTTTTCCCTGGGAAAACATTCATGATAGATAAGTACAATAAATTAATGGTTCGCTCGGCTTTGCCGCTTGGCTCTGCCAAGAATGATAAATTATTAATTATTAATGGGAAGATAGGGATAAGCTGGAGGTTTTTGTATTGTTATAGGTGGTGGACGGGTTTAAAGGGTTTTTGGTATGTGGTGAGGGGGAATACGGAGAAGAGGAAAGAGAAATAGTGTTTAATGGTAAATGGTAAGCGGGTTAAAAAGTTTATAAATGCCTGTCCGTCCACTGACGGATTACAAGGTTATAAAGTAAGAATGAATACAGGAGAAATTTGAGAATTTAACAATTAATGGTAAGTGGTTCGCTCGGCTATGCCGCTTGGCGCAGCCAAGAATGATAAATGATAAATCTACTTTATGAACTTTATAAACCTTACAAACATTATAAACAAAATTAGTATATTTGTGGCGTGAAAAATAACCAAATATTATAGGCTCATGAAAAAAATTAATCAGATAGAACAAGATTTTATTATCGATAGGTTGACAAACTCTATTTTGAATAGAATATCGGGGGATAGTTTTCGAACAGAGGTAATTTTATTGGGTAAAACTGATTTAAAAAATATTAGTACAAAAAATGATTGGAATTTTGATTGGAAGAGTGAAGTTAATGATATAAGAAAAGAAGTTTATAAATTAACAATCTCAAATAATCAGTCAATAATTCAAGGGTTATTAAGCATAAGTATTGAAAATGACCACGTTTATATAAATTTGTTAGAAAATGCACCATTCAATATTGGGAAAAACAAGCTTTATGAAGGTGTGGCAGGTAACTACCTAACCAACTGATTATGGGATACATTAAGGAACCTGATGGCGTTGATTTTGTTATACAAAGTTCGCCACTAACTGATCTTGAAAGAAAAGAAATAAGTGAATTTATCAAAAATAGAAAGTTGATAAATAATCTGTCCACAAAAAGATCAATACATTCGAGAAAATCGAAGGTTAAAGCTTGATCAAAAATAAACAACACTATTATTACTACAATTGTTAAAATTGCATAAGTGTAAATGTGTTGTATTTGTTATTATTGTGCCTGCGTATTTTAATGCTCCTTTACCCGATTATCTGTACGAAGCTTACAAATCCGTCGGTGGACGGACAGGCGCGTTTACTGTCGAGGATCGGGATTTGTTTTATAAACACTTAACGGGTTATGATTTCGCAGCCGAAAGGAATAATTCCGCTGTTCCGGTACACTTCCGCAATATCAAACACATCAAAAATCCACTATTAATGCCCCCCATCCCGATAGCTATCGGGACCCGAAGGGGGAGCAAGAATGGTGGAGGTTGTTTTTCCGGGGAAGGAGTTTATGATTCAAAAATATGGGCTAAAGTCGAAGGTCAAAGGTCAAAAGACAGAAGACACAACTTGTCCCGATGTATCGGGATCATCATAAGGTAGCGAAGCGGACATCCCGATGTATCGGGATCATCATAAGGTAGCGAAGCGG
>Ga0247840_10007958_pt1 | contig 14462 bp, 5 predicted proteins | sample LaCruzMarch2015__FD_192404 | JGI IMG/M metagenome (GOLD analysis project Ga0247840, IMG submission 192404) | Freshwater microbial communities from meromictic Lake La Cruz, Castile-La Mancha, Spain - LaCruzMarch2015_17m | ecosystem: Environmental > Aquatic > Freshwater > Lake | place: Spain...
AGAAATCACATTCAAATTTCTAACAAAATTACAAGAAACTGAAATAGAAAAAATCACTGATAGTTGGGGTAAAGAAGGTGTACCACCGAAAAAAACAAAAGAGCTCGAAATGATGATTAAATCTGTTCAGGGAATAAGAGATCCAATGCAAATTCATTCTTTCATAGTCGATAAGATGCCTATCAAGGATTCACAGGATTTCAGAAAATTCGTTAATGATAATAAACCAGGATTAGATTTAATCCAAAAAGTAACCGCCCCATCCGGAGAAGAAATCGTAGCGCAAGTCGGTTTTGGGGTCGAATTTTTTCGTCCTTTCTACGGATTATAAAAAAGCTCAATTAGACGAAATTTTATTCTTAATTAATAGGGGATTTACGTATTCCGATATTCGTTCTATGCCAATATCCATTCGAAGATATTTTATTCAATATATAATGGAGAGAGAAAATACTAAATAATCTATTTATATAGAAATATGATTAACAATGGCACTCAGTAATCTTGAAAAAGAGGCATTAAAGGGAATAGTAGAATTCGAAAAGGCGTACCTTAATGAGGTGTTCGGTAAAACACAATTAAATGCGACAACTAATGAGCGTAGCGCCGCAACAGCATCATATCCAGGATATTTAGCGGCAGCAAAATCTAATAGCGGTAATAGTGGAGCTGGCGGAGGTTTTAGTGGCAGCGGCGGTGGAAATCTTAACCCTGGCACAATTGCTCGAGGTATTTTACAGGCACAACAAAGTTCAACCCTTAGTTCGAATTACGCTGGTGAAGTAACTCATTTAACTGATGTTGCGGATGGTTTTTTGGATAAAACAACAGGTCATTTTAAAGGTGTTGGTGAAATGATAAAGTCCTTTGTTAACAAATCTCTTAGTGAAGTAAATACTATTTTTGCACAACAAGCTGATTTACAAGAATTACTTAATGGTAGATTAGCTATGACTGGAGAATTATCCAGCGAATTCAACAAAAATATAATGTATTCTTTACCATACGCAATGAGGTTAGGGTTAACCTTTGACGATGTTTCAAAAATGGTAGGGAAGATGGTCGAAGATTCGGGTAGATTTAAGTTAATGAGTACCGAAACCATAAATCAAATGTCGTTAATGAGCAGGGTAGCTTTTAATAATGTGGAGGAAGCGGCCAACGCTATAGAACCATTTCAAAAAGTGTCCCGTGGAGCAACAGACGCAATGAAAGTAGTTGAAAAGGCATCATTAGGTTCATTACAATTAGGATTAAACGCTAAGGAAACAACTAAAAAACTTGTAGAGAATGTGGATAAATTAAATTCATATGGGTTTAAGAACGGAATTGATGGATTAACAAAAATGGTTCAAAAAGCTCAGGGGTTAAGAATAGAATTACAAACAACTTTCGATTTAGCTGAAAAAGTAATGGATCCAACAAAAGCACTAGAATTGTCGGCAAATCTACAAGCAATAGGCGGGGCAGTTGGGGCGTTTAATGACCCAATTAGAATGATGTGGATGGCAACAAACAATGTGGAAGGATTACAGGATGCGTTAGCACAGAGCGCCGAAAATTTAGTTACATTTAATAAAGCGTCGGGTACTTTTGAAGTGACTGGGGCTAATTTAAGAAGGGCTAGGGATATGGCGACGGATTTAGGGATGAGTTTTAAAGACCTAACAAACTTAGGAGTCCAAGCGGCACAAAGAACATCAGCCGCAGCGGACTTAATGGGTAAGGGACTTATTTTTAAGAACGAAGGAGATAAGGAATTTTTAACCAACTTAGCACAAATGAAAGATGGTAAAATGACCATTGAACTTCCTGACAATTTAAAACAGCAATTTGGGGCAAATAGTCTTGCTTTGGAAAGTTTAGATCAGAGCCAAACTGAAATGATTATAAAATTCAGAGACGAGTTTAAAGAAATGTCGGCAAAAGATATAGCGGTACAACAAGTAAATTCAGTTAGAAATATAGAAAGAAATATTAACTTTATTACTGCCACAATGAGGGTTGAAGCTCTTAAAAGAGGTACGGATATAGTTAAAATGATTGGATATGACCCAATGAAAGCTATAACAGAAACAAGGGAATTTGCGGACGCAATTGCAAACAAAACTATTGATTTATCTACTGGCCTCGGTAAACAGATGAAGTCAATGTATGACAAGTACATTTCGAAAGACCAAAATCCTGGAACAAATAATTCCTCGCCAACAGCAACAACGCCACGATCAACATCATCGAATCAAAATCTTAATGTAACTATTTCAGCTAACGCTGGGTCTGATGAGATAGCAAGGGTTCTTAGATCCAATCCAGGATTAGCAGAAAAGGTGTGGGGAGCGTATATAAATCCACAAGCAGTTCAAACAGGTGATTAATAATGAACTATGTCTATTTAATAAAAAATTCAGAAGATGACACCTATAAAATTGGTGTGAGTAAAAATCCGAGAAAGAGGTTGAAACAACATCAAACAGGAAATTCATCTGAATTAATATTAATCGATACATACCAAACTGAAAACGCATACAAAATAGAAAAAATTTTACATAGACGATACTCATTTCTACGAAAAGAAGGTGAATGGTTTTCTTTATCATTGATTGAACAATTTAATTTCGTTAATGATTGTAAAAAAACAGAAGAAGGTATTTTAATTTTACGAGAAAATGGTAATGTTTTTGTGTAAAATTCATTACATACCTATTTATCAATAAAAGAGAATAATGCCAACCTATTTAGATTTTAATTCGACAAAGCCATTTAGGGATTTTATGATTGGTAAAACTTTGAATGTTCCTAATGGTCCTCAAACATTTACAAGTCAGAATTATGTTATTCAGGGGACAAGTGATTATGCAAATGCTGACCCTGGCGATGTTACAACAGGGTTAGATCAAGAGTTAACACAACATCAAAACAAAAATATTTTTAAACCTCTACAATTTTGGGTAATTGACTCATTAAGAGACCTTCCAAGACGAGCAAATTTAAATTTATACCCATACTTTGTTTCAGGTGATTATTCGTTGGTTAGTATTATGGCAACAGATAACTACGATACTGAATCGGAGTTAATGAAATTTGCCGCATACAACATTAAAAATAACGAAAATGGCCCTGTCTTTGCCAGAATACAACAAAATTTATATGCCGCAACGGTAGGTAGAGTAAGATTAATAGATGCTCTCGAAGGAAGTACAGCTACCGCCCTGAATATCATAATGGGAAGAGAACCCTTAATAGAATATAACACTAAAATTACTGTAGCATCGACTTTATTGGGTAAAGGTGTCGATTTTTTACAAACAGTTTCCGGAACAGAATGGCCATTTAGTGAAATCCCAGGCGATTATCTAGCCAATCCAAGGCATCCGATTGTTAACAGACCAGAAGCTACCACAGAAGGACAAGCTTTTGTGCAAGATCTTACGGGTGCGTTAGGGTCTTTAATCGGAATTCAAAGAAGACCATTACAAAGCAGAAAACCATCCGATTTATTTATCGAATATACTGGTTCAGGACCAAAACAAGCGTTGTTTACTAGTTTAAGATATTCAAAATATGCTCCGAATTATAGTATAAATGCTAGATCACAAAACACATCTAAAGTGTTCAATTTCATTGATAATGTGGGCGCTAGCGTTAATAAACTTCTTGGGTTAGATGCCCCGGCTGGCGTTGCGTATATTGGTGATGATAGGGGTGAAGATGTTAAATATGCTATGGGTGATTTTAATGATAACCTTGTTAAGAGCCCGTGGTTCGTCAGTTTAATGTTTGACCCCGTACAGGGAAGAATGTTTCAATCAGAAAGAAATGTTACCGAAGGTGGAGAAATTGGCGGTAGATTAGTTTGGCTCAGTAAAAATTCAAAAAACAAACTTGGTATAAATAATCCACAATATTCTGATGAAAGTTCTGACATTGAAAATGGTTTATCTACCAAATTTACATTTAGAGATGGTTCTATTTTAAGAAAAACACAGGACATTTTAAATACAATGCCAACGAATGGTGGTGAATCTCGTTCACACGTTGCCAATGCTATAGACCAAACAAGTAGAGTTTTTAGGGAAGGTGACATTATGATGTCGAGAGGTTCGGCCATTAAGTATATTGACCAATTTACAGGGGAAGAAAGCGGTGCAGAGTATTGTAGAGTATGGACAAAAGATAGGGCGTATAATAATATGTCCGATTTAATGAAGAATACATCACTATTAAGAAATCAAGGTATTCCTGAAGCTAACGGCTCTGTGCTGGATTCTCAATATAATTTAAACATATATCCAAATTCAAACGGAAATAAAGATTTTCAGGGTTCAACGAATATTGTAGAAGGGGCAAACGGATTCTTTGCAAAGAAATATATGTTTTCAATTGAAAACTTAACCTGGAAGACATCAAATATTCCTGGATTTACATATTCAGATTTACCTTATTGTGAAAGAGGACCGAATGGTGGCAGAGTTATGTGGTTTCCTCCATATGATTTGAAGGTAACAGAGCAAAATAGCGCCAGATGGGAAGAAAATGAATTTTTAGGAAGACCTGAGCCAGTTTATACATATAAAAACACAACAAGAAATGGGACGGTTTCCTTTAAAGTTATAGTTGACCACCCAAGTATTTTAAATTTATTAGTTCGCGACCACTTTAAAAATATGTCGGACGAAGAATCAGATAATTATATAAATGCTTTCTTTGCTGGTTGTGAAAATGTGGATTTTTACGATTTAATTAGAAGGTATACCACGCTAACAAAGGACGATGTACAAAGAATACAAGCATATTTGAACGCTGGTAAGGATTCTAATATGATTACAACATATAAATCGGTTCTTGAACCTGTTAAGGATGATAACAAGCCAGGAGATCCGAATCAGGTCGGAGGAGGTACGCCTATTGTTCCTCAAAGTGGATCGGGGAGCCCACTTAAAGTATCGTTATATTTCAAGAACGATTTTCCATATCCTAAAACTGGTCAATATAGTAATGATGATTATACCACACTTTATAATACATATAAGAACAATCAGCCGCAATATATTGATGAGCTAAAAGTCGGGTTAAATAAATTAATGTTATCGTCAAGTTCATTAGAAAAATCAAATGATTCATATTTTCTTTTTGGTGATGGATTTGCCACAAACGCTCAAATTCAACAATGGTCTGGAGGGACATTGACGACTGTTGTTAAGCAATTTACTGAATTAGAAAAAAATTACACAGATTATATCAATAAATTAACGGAAATAAAGCAAAGTCTAGCTGATAAAAAATTAACAAATCTTAAAATAACATTATCATCAACGTGCTCATCCGTTGCTGAGGCTGATTACAATAAAGATTTATCATATAGAAGAAGTCACTCTATTATCAGGGATATACTAACTAAAATTAGTAAAGATGGAACAACACCACCTACCGTAAAATGGAATGGAACATCAATTGATCCAATAACATTTAAAAGTATAGGGTATGAAGATTTACAAGGGTCAATTACTTTTGATAAAATTGAAAATCGTGGAGAAACATCTAGCTCGAGCCCAACGGTTACAACGTCACAAAGAACTACTGATTGTTTTAATAAGGATTTTTTTACATCATCAGAAATTAAAAAAACGGCACCAATTACATTTTATTGTCGAGAAACAACGGTAGATATAACGCCAATATTAATTAGTACGAACGCCCCCGCACAAGGGACACAAACAAACCAAAGTGCGGTCATCCCAAAGACGTTATTAATGCCCGTTAATACAATTCCTCCACCTAATAGGAAACCTCCGTTAGATGAACTAAAAAGGATTGTAATGAAGACATTATCGGAGTGTATGTATTTTAAGAAATTTGAATTAGATTCACCTGTAGCTTTTAACTCGTTGAGGGAAAAGTTGAGATATTTTCACCCAGCCTTCCATTCAATGACACCTGAAGGATTAAACGCAAGACTTACATTCTTACAACAATGTATCAGACCAGGCGACACAATTCCTATAAAGGGAATAAGTGACGCAAATGATTTGAATGCAAGGAACACTACATTTGGGCCTCCACCTATTTGTATTATGAGAATTGGTGATTTTTATCATTCCAAAGTAGCAATCAGGGACATCAATATTACATATGAGGAAAATGTTTGGGACTTAAATCCCGAAGGTATAGGAATTCAACCGATGTTAGCGAATGTTGTATTACAAGTAAGTTTTATTGGTGGTCACGGTCTTGAAAAACCTGTTGAGCAATTACAAAACGCATTATCATTTAATTTCTATGGTAATACAGAAATATATGACCATAGATCAACAGCAACAGAAGATAGAAGCAAGTTCACCAAGAAGTTTTTGGAGGATTTGATGAAGGAAGCGAATAAAGTTCCAACACCAGACCCAAATACTAACACCGCAAATAATTTAACAACAGGGTATTATATAGGTGATAAAAATTCTGACGGAACAACATTGGATTATACCACATATGTTAAGAGCCTTTATACTTATACCGATGGTTATTTTAACACACAGAAAGACGCATTGACATCAATTAGTACGAAATATGGTCCAAAAATAACATCAATATTTTTGTCAAACTCCTATAGAACAATTAAAAACTATACTGTTCAGACTGGTGCGGGCACGGAGACAATCGAGATACTTGGGGAATACACAACACAAAAAGATTTTGGTAGTTTTGTTGAGAACTTTAAAACGATAATGGAAAATAAAATCGATAGTACCAACATAACTTCTTTAATGAAACTGGATAAGGATTTTGGGACAAATTTATCAGAAAAATCCGAAGACTATCTAAAAACATTTGTTACGAATATTGTAATAAAGCTCAGAGACGATTTTATAACAGAAGGTTCAGTAAAACCAGTTCAAGCTGCAAGGGGTAAACTAATCGATACATTGGATAGGTTAAATTTTATGCAACAAAGATTACACGATGGAAAATTAATAGATGATACAACATCATCTGGCGTTAATTTTGATTCATTTACAGTTTTCTATGACAAATATGATAATTGTGTTGAATACATTAAAGATCATTACGATAAATTAACAAAAGACCTTGATATATCATTTATGTTTACAACGAACGCAACAATGTCAGACGCAGTATTTGAAGAATTATTATCGAATTTATTATATATACATAAACAAGGAATTTTAGATATGTATAAATCTGACGCAGCGTTTAATGTTTATGAATCAAAAATAGAAAAAAGACTAAATAAATTCCTTGCTGCGCCGACAGTAATTACTGCAAGTCTTACTAAGCCGCCAACCACAAAGGATTCAAATCCTATATCATTTACTATACAGGATGAATTATATACCTTTACATCAGACGAATTAACGGATTTCAAGAAAATAATGTCAGCAAAAGTACCATTAGGGACAACTTTAAATTTTTATAAAAATGAGTAATAAATATTTTGATAGATATCAATATTTTGAACAGGACGGAACATTTAAAATAGTTCCTGGCATTGAGATACCCATCAAGCCAACCGATGAGTATGAACAATATAAGAAAGGTAAAACTAGACTCGATAAATTATCAGATGATAAGTATGATAGTCCACTTTTTGGATGGTTAATTTTACAAGCAAACCCATTGGCTGGAAGTATTGAATTCGAAATTCCTGATAATTTTATGTTAAGAATACCTTTACCTCTCATCCCAACTTTACAGGACTATAAGAGGGGAGTAGAAATGTATCAATTATACTATGGTAGTTAATAAAAATAATAATAATTCGTTGAACTTTTCTAAAGAAAGAAAGTATTTATATAAGAAAATAATAAATTTCTTATATAAATGATACTAGCAGAAAGGCATATAATAAGTAAGCACAATGAAAATTGGAAACAAATGGATTCACTATGCTTCCTATCTAAAAATTTATATAACTCAAGTTTATATAGGATAAAGAAAATATTAGAAGAAAGTGGTAGATTTGTTAGATTTAATGAGCTACAGAAAATTTTCAAAGAAGAAAATCAAGAAAATTATATCGCATTACCCATTCAATCTTCACAACAATGTATAATGCAAATTGATAAACAAGTCAAATCATATTTTGGTTCGGTTAAACTATGGAAATCTGATAAGAAAAATCTATTAAAAGTGTGCCCTAAGTTACCAAAATATAAAGATAAGAACGGCAGAAATTTAGTTACATTTACTAATCAGCAATGTAAAATAAAAAATGGTTACGTTAATTTTCCTAAGAGAAGTGGTTTATCACCAATTAAAACTAAACAAACAAATATAAATCAAGTAAGAATTATTCCAAAATCGGGTTCTTATATCCTTGAAATTGTTTATGAAAAAGAGGAAAATAATATAACACATAATGAAAATAAATTATCTATTGACATTGGGTTAAATAATTTATTAACTTGTTGTGATAACGTAAATAATAAACCATTCATCATAAATGGAAGGCCAATAAAAGCAATGAATCAATATTATAATAAAAAGAAAGGAGTAAAGCAATCAGACATTAAGAAAAATCATAATAAACAGTGGTCTAATTCATTATCTATATTAACAATGAAACGCAATAATAAAATTCAGGACTACCTTCATAAAACTTCCAGATTTGTAGTTAATTATTGCACAAAAAATAATATCACTAATATCGTTGTTGGGTATAATAAAGGATGGAAACAAGATATTAATATTGGTAAAGTAAACAACCAAAATTTTGTTCAAGTTCCACTCGAAAATTTAATTAATATGTTAGAGTATAAATCTAAATTAAATGGAATTAACATAAAATCAATTAATGAATCATACACCAGTAAATGTTCCGCATTAGACTTAGAGGATATTAAGAAACATAATGAATATGTAGGTAAAAGAATAAAAAGAGGTCTATTTAGAGATAGTAAGGGTGAATTAATTAATGCAGACGTAAATGGAAGTTTAAATATTGGAAGAAAAGAATTCGGTGATGCATTCGTGCCAACCGATAGAGGGTTGGTGTTCAACCCAATAAAGATTAATCTTTATCAAAAAATTTAATAAATTTTAGAACATTATGGCACATAAGACAACATCAAATGATATTTTAGTTAAAGTCGATCATAATAATCTCATTTATATTGATCCTAATACCGTTATTTCTAACGGGGTTATGCAACAAAGACAAATCGAACCAGAAAATTTAGTGATGTACGTTAATTTGGAAGCAGATTTAATTCCAAGAACCGTACTCATTTCAGGAAATGAAAGTAATCAACTAATATCCATCGCTAAAGGAACATTAAATTTCCTACAAAATAAGAATGGTCAAAATTATGATTCTACTTGGACAGACGCATTTACTGATATAACAGAAAAAAAAACGGACGCAAAGTACACTGTTCCTAATGGCGTTGCCGGCCCAAGTATACCAAGCCAGGGAACGGGAGAGTTTCAATCATATGACACTTCAGCACAAACATTTGGTATTGAAAGTGTTAACATTCAAATACTTGGTGTTAATTTAGTACCTAAAATAACGATAAGGTTTATCGATGTCAGGGGAAAGACTCTTTTTGATTCGCCAGTAAATTCTCCATATAAAGCATTCTTTCATTTACCTTGGCCGATTTTTTATTTAACGGTCAAAGGCTATTATGGTAAGGCTATAAAATATCGGCTACATATGGTTGATTTTAAATCATCATATAACGCTTCAAATGGTAACTTTGAAATCGAAACACAATTTGTTGGATCAACTTACGCTTATTTGAACGATATTCCATTAGCTGGGATTTTAAATGCGCCGTATATGTTTGGAATTGAGGGAGACTCTAAAACAAAATGGAATGAAAAAACAGGATATTACGAAAAAACGCTAAAGAAAACGAGTGTTGGATACGTGACATTAAAATCCGTTTATGATGAATATAAATCAAAAGGGTTACTACCAAAGAATTTTCCTGTTAAGACATTAAGAGAAGTTATTGTCATTGCTCGTAGATTAAATAAAATTTTGGAAAAAGAAATTTTTACTGATGTGGTAGACCCAAAAGTTTTAGCTGGAGTTAAACAGTTTGAAGATTTAATTCAAGGTCTATATAAGGCAGTACAGGAATGGAAAAACAAACATATCACTGGGGAAAAATCTCCTGGTAAAACATCAAATGAAAATTTATATAATGTATTACCTAAAGAAAAAGATTCATATGGATGGGTGACAGGCTCAACAACGCAAGGAACATTGGAAGAAATAATTGTTGATTACACTAAACAGTTAGATGCTAATCCAGCATTTGGAAAAGATAGCCAAAAATTACTAAAAAAAAATGGTTTAAAAATTAAACAAGTTTCATATGATAAATTTCAAACCATATCGGAGTTTTATATTTTTAAAGACGGTAAAGTATTGGTTTATTATGATAAACTAGTAAATAGGATTGATGATGTAAGAAGGGATTTTGTAGAACAACGACACGAGCTTGAAAAATCACTTCAAGAAAAAATGAATCAAACCGTTAAAGACCCAAATAAAGGATTTGGTTTTGAACCTACAATACGTAATATAGTTGGGGTTCTTTGTGCAAATGCCGACACGTATGTTAGATTATTAAAAAGTGTACATACAAGGGCGTTTAATGTTGCGGATAAAAGAAAAGAAATTTTACGAGGATTCCCAACAGATTCTATCGGGGACGATAACATTTATCCATGGCCAGAAGTAAAAAAACAATCAGCAGGGGTTAAACAAAATATTTTAGTCTATCCAGGTGATAGTGATATGATTCAAAAATTACAGTCAGATAATCAACAAATATGGCCAGAAGTGGCGTTTGTTGAAGAATATGTGTCTGTTTCAACGTATAAATCAGATCCATTAACTGAAAAAGAAGGAAGCTCAGATATTGTTAGTTATAACTTCGAGTCAAATACAGAGGCATTAAATGCAACAGAATTAAGTACCTTCACGTATCTATCAGATGTTACTCCTTATTATGATAAAGGAATAAGTTCAGTTCTTTATGAAATTTGGGAAAGAGCAAGGTATATTACAGCGTTTGATACATTTAATAATAATTCGGTAAAAGAACAATCGTTATTAGAATTTACTAATTTACAAAATCAAATAGTAGAGGATAACGAGATTATCGTAATTTTAAAACAACAAGCTAAAAACACGGCAGAATTAAAAACATTAATGCAAGGTTATTCACCATTTGAAAGATGGCCATATTACGAAAGTCAACTTCCAACAGTATCATATATTTCGAATATAATATCAAATGATTTTGGCGTTGAAAAATATAATGTAACATCAAAAACTATTGACACTAGCGGTAAATTTCCAAATTTAACCAAAGAGTTGAGCGACTACAAATCAGAGGATTACAGAACAAAAATATATCCATTCAATTCAACAACATATAAAACATATTTACCATCCAAAACATTCGGAAAAAATGAGTTAGATTTACACGGAGCATTGGGATTAAGAACGAATGATGCGTTCATTTCTTCCCCCATTGATTCCAAACAATGGGTAAATTCATTATCAACAAATAATTTATTTTATGGCGATACAACTTGTTTATCAATAAATGGAGTTCAAAGACATATTTTAAATACACCATATTTTCATCGACAACTTATAAGCGATTTTAATACATCAAAGATAAGTGGAAAATATGCATCGTCAGCCTATCTTCTTTTAAACTCATTACCGTTTAAAGATTTGAGTAGTACCATAAACTACAATGGAAATGAAGTCTTAATGTCATCAATATTCAGAGAAATTGGGGCGTCACATTTTATTCCGTATCACTTAATGGTAAACTGGGGGTCAATTTACCATAGGTACAAGACATACATTACCGATGGAGTTGATATTATTTCAGATATAACGACACCAATTAATCCTGATTTATTATTTGATAATTTTTTAGAACGAACATATAATGTTAATGGAACTCTTGTTGATAGAACGACACAAAATAACATTGGTTTATATCCTTTTTATCAATCGGTTTTTCATCAGATAATTCACGACTATACATTTTTCGACCCAACCGCAGCAGACGCGCCAGATAAGTATGCATCAGCATTAACTGATGGTAAAATTATCGATTTAGATAAATCGATATTAAATAATTCAGGTTGGGTGTCGATTACAGATAATTCAAAATTTATAGATACAAGTAAACCAATCACAGGTGGGATAACCGCAGCATACAGCGGATATACACTTTTACCTTCGAATGGAGATTACAGTTACAATGATATGGGGAATTATCTTGTATCCGAGCAAGATAATTTACGAATTTTATGGGACGTTCAAGTTTATGGTAACACAATCGTAAATTTTAGTGGGGAAACATTTCCTACATATGACCAATATTTTAAAAGTACAGGAAATACATACTCAATAAGCGCAAATAACAAAAAGGTAATAGATTTAATAGCAACATTTAAACCCGACATATTAGATATTTTCGAGCAAGCATTTATTGATTTTGCATCTGAAAATTTAAATGACGAAATACCATATTCACCATATAATGTAAAACATTCTAATTTTCAATCTTTTTTAAAAGAATTGGTGTTTGTTAAAAAAGAAAAAACAGACCCATTAACAATTCCAGAATTAATAACTACCATAGTAACCAAACAAAACCAAAATCTCGCAAATATAAGCGCAGATATTTTAAGTAATGATAGTTTAATTAAATTAACATTATCAAACCCAAAGGAAATAGATCCATATAGTCTATACGGAATCACAGGAGTAGATAGTAAGAATTTTGATGTTGGCGAATTTTCAACAGCACAAATAACCCAAGAAAATTTAGATTACATCAAATTATATCTTGGCGAAGATATGGACGGATATTATCTTGAATTCTTTTCGATAAACAATATTGCTCTAAATGAAACCAATATTAAGAGTTTAAGATTTTTAATATACACATACGCCGGGGCAAAAGCCAGCGGAGTAAACTTCACAAATGGAGCCGATTTTGCGTCATATCTGAAAAACAATGTTGTTGATAAATCTTTAGAAAGACAAAACTTTTTCTTAGATACATTAATAGGTCAATTTAGTGGGTTAATACCAATAGAATCTAAAGGGTTAACAATTAATAAAGGGTATAATGATAACCCACTAAAATTGGAAATTTATAATAATCTAAAATCCTTTAACGATAAATGGGTAGCAGGTAATTCATTAGGGCAAAAAACAATTTTTGAGGAAATTTTATTCTTGGATAAGGCGAATAGGGACATTGGCGACCAAGTATTTCTGAGTATGGATAGATTAATGACCATTATGGATCAAGGTAAATTAAAAGGGTCAAATCTTTATTCGGCTCTCGTTCTTTTAATCCAAAACACTGGGTTCGATATGAGAGTATTACCAGCATATGTTAATTTCTATGGTACGAATTTTTCGAATACAAAAGCAATAACCCCATCTAAAAATGTCGCAAAAAATTTATTCGGAACATTCTTGGAGGTCGATTATCAAGATTCAGTCCCAAAGGTAATTTTACAATACACAGGACCAAGTTCAATGCATTTGGAACTTACTGACATAGATAAAGACGCAAAATTCAGAAATGATAGTTTTGATATGAGCGACGTAAATAACAATCCTATTATTGTAGGCCCCGATGTCTTTAGAAATGTCGATTATTCAAAATCGAATAAGGCGGTCGCTTTCGAAATTAGTTTTGGGGACCAAAATCAATCAATATTCAAAGGTTTAGAACTGAACCAGTCAACAATTAAAAATGCGTCACAAACATATGATATTTTAGAACAGCTTGGCAACTCTGAAACGGGGTCAAGCACAGCGCAAATAGACATTGCGTTACACGATATATATAGGACATCATCATACGCCTGCACTGTTACTGCGATGGGAAATGTTATGATACAACCAACGATGTATTTTTATTTAAAAAATGTTCCAATGTTTAGGGGGTCATATTGGATTACTGAAGTTAGTCATATGATTAAAGGGAATAGTATTGAAACGACATTTATGGGTAGAAGATTAGCATTACAATCATTACCAGACCCAAGAGACTCATTCTTGGCCGGGTATAGGGCTTTATTTGATACATTAACACAAACAGCGTTAGCAAAAGTTAATCAAGTAGATTTAACACCTGATTTTTTAACAAAAACCGAGTATTCTTTTGAAGATAAACAGAGCAAGGGAGCATCATATACAATAAATCCTGGACCTATTAAAATTGGTACAACATATAGTGAAACTCTCATAGAACAAGCAGGTATTAAGCCATACGGCATATCATATAATGGTTATTTTTCGATTAATGGTGAAGAAAAGTTTATCCAACTTATAACCAGCCGAACTGGTTATGGATTGTTAGAATGGTTAAGAACCACTGTCATAGAAATGGGCGGTCAAGAATATCCAATTAATGATGGGACAACCGCAATGCATATAATCAGTA
>Ga0247840_10007961_pt1 | contig 14449 bp, 12 predicted proteins | sample LaCruzMarch2015__FD_192404 | JGI IMG/M metagenome (GOLD analysis project Ga0247840, IMG submission 192404) | Freshwater microbial communities from meromictic Lake La Cruz, Castile-La Mancha, Spain - LaCruzMarch2015_17m | ecosystem: Environmental > Aquatic > Freshwater > Lake | place: Spain...
CAGCGAATAGATGTCCGAGCGGATGTCGGCGGTCTCGCCATTGATGACTTCCGGACTGGCATATTGCGGGGTGCCCGTAAACCCGGCGAGGGAGGCTTCTGCGAGTGTCGCACCGGTAAATTCCCCCTCTTCCAGCTTTGCGAGACCGAAGTCGATGAGCTTGACGTGAGGTTCGCCGTCCTGTGCGGCGAGCATGATGTTTGACGGCTTGATGTCCCGGTGGACGAGTCCCGCGCGATGGGCGGCGGCAAGTGCCGCCGTGACCTCAAGTGTGACCCGAAGGGCTCTCGCCGGAGGCAGTGGTCCGCTCCGCTTGATTTCCTCCTCGAGCGTTTCGCCCTCGACGTATTCCATTGCAAAGAAGACATCGCCTCCCTCCTCGCCAAGGAAGAGAACCGTGGCAACATTGGGGTGCCGCAAGGCGGCGGCCGTGCGCGCCTCGCGAAGAAATCTCTGCCGCGCCACCGGATCAGCAAGCAGCTCGGGCGCGATCACCTTGAGCGCAACCGGGCAACGAAGGTTGGTGTCCGTTGCCAGATAGGTCACTCCCATGGCACCCTTGCCGAGCAAGCGGGGGGTGCCATCCGGCCCGTCCGCGACCTCGAAGTGCTGGAACTTCAGGCTCATTGCTGTCTGCCCCGGGGCTGCTCGAGTAGTGCCGCGATGACAAAAAGTCCTGCGGCGATGCAAATGCAGGAATCAGCGACATTAAAAGCAGGCCAGTGGCCGTAAAATGGGAGGATGAAGTCCAGAAAATCCACCACATGTCCGTGAAGCAAGCGGTCGGTCAGGTTTCCAAAAACTCCCGCCAGCAGCAAAGCAGCCCCCCACCGCGAAAGCGGATCCCGGAACGAGCCTTTGCGGATCAAAACGAAGACGACAACAATCGCCGCCGCCGACAGCACCGTGAAAAAAGAATTTGCACCACCGAGCATCCCGAACGCCGCACCCGTGTTGTAAACCCGCACAATGTGGAAGAAGCCGGGAACCACCGGGAAGATCGCATGCTCAGGTACAAAACTCAGGATCGCGGCCTTGGTCGCCTGATCGAGGAGATAAAGCGGAAGCGTGATGAACAGCAGCAGGCGTCTCATTGCCCGGCGGCATTCACGGCATCCGCACAGCGGGAGCAAAGTGAGGGATGCGTCGTGTCTGATCCAACATCCTCCCGATGCCTCCAGCAACGCTCACACCGGGCGTGAGGAGTCTTGCTGATCGTTGCTCCGAGTTCCTCTCCCTGTTCAACCGTGAGGTCGCTCAAAATCAGGATTTCCTCGAGCTCCGCAAGATTTGCAGCTGCAAAATCCATCAGCTTCCCCTTTGGCAGAACGAGCTGAACACGGGCTTCGAGCGTTCCGGAAATAACGCCTTCTTTCTGCGCGGATTCGATTCCCTGGGCAATTTTCGCCCTGGCCGCGAGGGCCGCCTCCATGAGCGAAATCGCATCGGGGTCCTTCTTTGATGGGTCCACGGCCGGGAACAGCTCGAGATGAACGGAACGGCCTGGAGAGAAATGACCCCAGGCCTCCTCTGTCGTGAAGCAGAGGATCGGTGCCACCAACCTGCAAAGCCCGTCAAAAATTTCGCGCATGGTGCCTGCTGTCGCGAGCCGGCGCTGAGAACCGGAAGGGTCGCAATAAAGCCGGTCCTTGGTGATATCCACGTAGAGGCTGCTGAGATCCACCACGCAAAAATCATTAATCACGCGGTAGGCCCGGTGAAATTCCAGTTTTTCGTAGGCTTCGAGGCAGGTTGTCGTGACTTCCTGGAGCCGGGCCAGCGCCCAGCGGTCCACAAGCGGGAGTGGCCCGGAAGCCGCCGGTCCTGCCGCCCTGGTGCCGCCGTTTGCGAGCAGGATCCGCAGGGTATTGCGGATGCGGCGGTAGGCGTCTCCGAGCCGTGTGAAGATCTCTTCGGAAAATGGCACATCATCGGTGTGGTTCACGCTGCTCACCCACAGGCGCACGAGATCGGCGCCGTACTTTTTCACGAAATGCTCGGCCTCGGTCGGCTTGGCGTATCCACCCTGCGCGGACTTCGAAATTTTCTTGCGGGTATCCACGTCCACGACGAACCCGTGAGTGAGCACAGCGCGGTAAGGCGGCACACCATTGAGGGCGATCGAGGTCATGAGGGAACTTTGGAACCAGCCGCGGTGCTGGTCGGTGGCCTCGATGTAGAGGTCGGCTGGGAAAGCCAGTTCCGGACGGGTCCGGAGGACGGCTTCATGGCTGACTCCCGAGTCGATCCAGACATCAAGGGTGTCATTTTTGCGCGTCGTGTCGGAGGGGAGGCCGACGCGGTCTGACCACCAGGCATCGTCCCGCTCGAACCATGAATTCGTCCCGAGCTCCGCAAAAACTTCGGCAACTTTTCCGATGGCCTGTGGGTCAAGGATCGGTTCTCCCTCCGCGGTGTAGAAAACGGGGAGGGGAACCCCCCACGTGCGCTGACGCGAAATGCACCAATCCGGGCGGGAGGCAACTGTGTCGCGGATGCGGGTCATGCCCCAATGGGGAAGCCAGGTCGTCGCGGCGATGCCTTCGAGGGCCTTTTCGCGCAGGGCGTCGATGCGGATAAAAAATTGTTTGATGGCGCGGAAGATCACCGGCGTTTTCGAGCGCCAGCAATGCGGGTAGCTGTGGGAATATTCCCTGCTTGCGAGCAGGGCTCCGCGCTCCCGCAGGATTTCCACGATCCTCGGGTTGGCCTTGAAAACATATTGGCCCACCAGTTCCTCCACCCCGCACTCGTCGGTGAAACACCCCCGGTCGTCCACTGGCGCGAGCAGGCCGAGCCCGCGCTCGATTCCGAGGTGGTAGTCGTCCTCACCGTGACCCGGCGCAACGTGTACACAGCCGGTGCCGGTATCCAGTGTGACGAAGTCCGCGGTGCAGATCGTCGCTTCCCGCGGCAGGAACGGGTGCTTCGCCAAGAGCCCTTCCAGACGGGACCCCGGAAAAGTCTCCAGGATTTTCATGGAAGCGGCACCGGTTTCTGCGCGGACGCTTTCAGCAAGCGCCTCCGCGACGATCAGGCGGCCCACACCCTCGAAGTCCGCCAGCACGTAGGTGTGGCGCGGGTGCACTGCAATTGCGAGGTTTGCGGGCAGGGTCCAGGGAGTCGTCGTCCAGATGGCAATGGCCGCACCCTCGCCAAAAGCATCCCCCGCGAGCACAAAACGCACAGTGGCGGAGGTTGAGACTTTGTCCTGATACTCGACCTCGGCCTCTGCAAGAGCCGTCTGAGCGCCGGTGCTCCAATGAACGGGTTTGAGACTTTGATAAACGAGTCCCGCCTCGACGAACCGGGCAAAGGCGCGGATGATTCCGGCCTCGTAGCCCGGGTCCAGTGTGAGATAGGGATTTTCCCAGTCGCCAAGCACTCCCAGACGCCGGAACTGCCCACGCTGGATATCCACGAACTTGCGGGCATATTCCTCCGAACGCCGGCGCACTTCAGCCGGCTCGAGACCGCGTTGTTCCTGAACCACCTTGAACTCAATCGGCAGCCCGTGACAGTCCCAGCCCGGCACGTAGGGTGCGCGGTAGCCGGCCATCGAGCGGGTCTTCACCACAAAATCCTTCAGGATCTTGTTGAGGGCGGTCCCCATGTGAACGTCGCCATTCGCAAAGGGAGGTCCATCGTGCAGGACGTAGAGCGGAGCGTCAGCCCGGGCCTTTTGGATTTGTTGGTAAAGCCCTTCGCTCTCCCACCTCGCAAGAATCTCGGGCTCACGGGCAGCGAGACCCGCCTTCATCGGAAAGTCGGTTTTTGGCAGGTTCAGGGAATCTTTGTAGGAGCTCATCGAGGCGAGCTGAGCAAACTAACCGCCGACTCCCTCCTTGGTCAAACTCCCAAATCCGGCTCAAATCCGGCGGGGACCGGGACCATGGGTGGTTTGTGGGCAAAGAGACCCACCGAGAAATACGTGGCATCGCTGCCGGATTTGAAAATATTTTGCTTCGCAAAATGTAAGAGGCGTATTTGCAACTGGTTGTGTTGAGCATTTGGTGAGGAGCACTCAAGAAATTGAGAGCGGGTCATTCTTTGGGGTTGCATCTTGGGAGTTCCTCGACGATAAGAAACCCGCTCGAGGATATTCCGGACCCCAAATCCCGGTTCTTCCGTGACCCGAAAGTTTTTGGAGGGAGAGTGGAAGAGCAATGCGGCATCGCATGTGTCGGCCCGGCTCGGGCGCATCACCAATGCGCAGTTTCCAAAGGTCGCAATCGCGGCCGAGGTCACTGCCAGCAACCACAACAAAGCAATGTCATCAGACTATTCACCCAGCTCATCCCGCGGACCGCGGAGGAGCCGAGGCCGCCGTCCCGGTCAAAACCGCGGAGAGCAGCGTTCACGTCCCCAAGCCGCATCGAAACCCAAGGAAAAAACCCTCTGGCAGAAGATCACTTCGTTCTTCGCCGGCGAACCGGAGCCCGCGGCATCCCCGCGAAGCACATCCACAACCAACCAGCCCCCCCGTGAGCGTGAAGAAAGACGCGAGCGAAGCGAAAGCAAGCCGAGGGAAAGCCGTCCGCCCGAACTCATCGAGGTGACATCCCCGCGGCTCTATGTCGGCAACCTCTCGTTTGACGCCACGGAAAGCGACCTTCAGGAACTCTTCAGTGGGGCCGGATCGGTTGTCAGCGCAGAGATTGTGATCAACCGTCACAACCAGCGCTCCAAAGGCTTTGGTTTCGTTCAGATGCAAAGCGTCGATGAAGCAAAGCGTGCCGTTGATGTACTGCATGAAAAAGACTTCATGGGGCGCAAGCTTCTTGTGAGCGGGGCAAAAGCGGTCGAGGAGCGTGGAAGCGACCGTTCGGCCCAACCTGAACAATAGTCCCGTCGTCGTCGCCGGTTCCACCGGTGTTGGCAAATCCGCCTTTGCCGTCGATCTGGCCCTCCGGATCGGCGGTGAGGTGGTTTGCGCCGACGCGTTCCAGGTTTATTCTGGAATGGCGTTGTTGACCGCCCAGCCGGGCGAGGCGTTGACCTCGCGGGTGGTCCACCATCTGTACGGGATCCGGGATCCCTCCCTCTCCTTCGATGCCGCGGCCTATGCGAACCTGGCCAGAGAGCGCATCGACTCCATCTCGGCGAACGGGAAAATCCCTGTCCTGGTCGGCGGCTCGGGCTTGTATTTGAAAGCTCTCACCGGGGGGCTCGATGAATTGCCGCAACCGGACCCCGCTCTCCGGCGGGAGTTGTCGGCATTGCCCTTGACTGAGTGTGTGGAACGCCTCCGAATGGCCGACCCACAAGCTCCCGGCATGATCGACTGCCGCAATCCGCGGCGGGTGGCGCGAGCCCTCGAAATCGTGCTCCAGACCGGGAAACCGCTGGCGCAATCGCGAACTGCGGACAAACCCGCAGGCTTCCCGGGGGTGGTCCTCACCCGCGAGCGCGGGGAACTCGACTCGCGCATTGAACGCAATGTCCGGGCCATGTTCGCGGCGGGGGTTGTCGAAGAAGTCGCGCGTCTCGGGGCGATTGGCCCCACAGCCTCCCGGGCAATTGGTCTTCAGGAGATTCGCGACCACCTTGCCGGGCAACTGCCGCTCGAAGATGCTATCGCGTCGATCGTCCTCGGCACCCGGCGTTACGCCAAAAGGCAGGCGACATGGTTTCGGCATCAAACCAGTCTGCCGGTATTCGGGATCAACGATTCGAGTTCCCCGCCGGATCTCATGAGCCGGGTCATCGGTCTCATCGGGTGCCGCGCATGATGGCACCATCCAATAACAGGCGTTTGCGGTGGAGGCGCATCTCCGATCATCGAAACGAGTGCCGAAAGTCCCCTCCAGCCAATTTAATCCCACATCAAATCGGCACCGTCCCGCACACCCTCATATCTTTTTCAAAATTATCCCTTGATTTGATCTGATCCCTTTGGGCTTCCGCGGGCATCGCGCAAAACGAAATCACCGCGTGTTTGGTTTTCATCGGAGGATGCTTTCTATCAATGCTTCTCACTGGCCCAGAACAACGCGTCGGACGGCTTTGAGATACGCCCCATCCGGGTCCTCCTTGCACGGTACGAGCCAGCCGCCTTCGCCGATCTCGTTCCAAGCGTAAATCAGCGCCAGGCGATCCTTGGTCGTCTGTGCCGGGTTTGCGTCCATCCACTGCGCCATCTTCGTCAACATCCCGCCAAACGCTTCAGGTGTGCCTTTCTCGAAATACCACGAGACCTCCGACCCTTTTGGCCCAAGCCCGCCAAGCCCCTCCCACGGTCGCCGATCCCATCCCTGAGTCGCCACCGGGATGAAGGGTTGTCCAGGTGTGCCTTGCCACGCTTGGACGTTCGCCTCGACCAATTCCTCGTAAGAATGTTTTTCCGAGTTCTTGCCGGTCGATGTCCCCTCCGGTGTCACGTTGTAGTTCGTCCGCAACGAAAACCCGTCCTCGAGTTTGCCGCTGTCGCAACCTGTGACGGCCACGCCGGGGAAGCCCGCCTTGCGCGCAGATTCCTGCAGGTAGGCCAGCCCCTCTTTGTCAGCGCCTCGCGGCGAGAAGATCACCAACAGCGGCTTGCCCTCCACGCGCAGATAACTCGGATGCCTGAACAGTGTCATCCAATAATCTGCCGCTTGTTTCCACGCCTCCAGCCCGACAATCTCGAAACCGCCGTGATTCGCCACCAGCAGGCAGAACTCCATCCGCTTGTTGTTCTTCGCCTGCATGAACAGCCGCATCGGCCCATGCTTCGGGTCGTCCTCGATGGACTTGACGTTGATCGGGCCGTTGTTGTCGTGCCAATACCAACAGAACGAGAAGAACGCCACGCCGTGGTCCGCCGCCAGGTCAATCTGCCGCTCCATCAACTCCTGCGTATCGTCGCGCCAGCCCCAGAGCGGCGTGCGGCTCGCAAACTCCGTGGCCAGCCTCTTGGTGTAATGCGTCGGCATCCCTTTGGCCCACGCGTTTTCCGGTGTGCCATCGTCGAACTCGCACTTGCCCGCCCAACCGGCAAAGTAATACGCGCCGAGTTTCATGCGTGGATTCGCTTCCTGAGCTTTCGCGCCGCCCGCCCAGCCGGCCAGAGTTAGAAGACTCGCCGCTATAATCAACTTCGTTTGCTTCACTTGCTCGCCTTTCCTTGATGTTTGTTAATCGCTTCCAGAATCGCCTCTGCAATGGCTTGCATCCCCTTGTCGCCCGGATGCGCCGCCACGCCCTCATGCCCGAACTTCCGCTCCGAGCCCGCAAAGTTGGATTTGTCCTTCGCAAGCCTTCCAATGTCAACGAAGACTCCTCCGAATTCCTGACACACTTCTCTGAGAACCTGATCTTTGGCTTCGTTCGGCCAGAAGCAGCTTCGCACGACAATCGTGGGTCTCTTGTCGGTCTTCAAGCTTTGCAGCAGTTTCCGCAGAGCGTTTCCAAACTGGAGTTTGGCTGCATCGTCTTTCAGATCCGGGACGTTTTCGCCGATGGCCAAAATCATGATGTCGGCCCCAAATTCGCAAGCATCCATGAACTTCGTCCTGGCATCATACGTGACGTATTGTCGCTCGAATTCAGCGATATTCTTGACCATCACTTCGGGCGCGGCAGGCGTCCTGTTGGAAAGCGAGCGCACAATGATGTGAACGAAGTCTTTCTCCTCTGCGCTGGCCGCCATGCCCCAGTTGCCGGTCCAGCCGATGTCCTGATTCGGCCCGTGCTTGGTGATGCTGTTGCCGAGGAACAAGACCTTGTGAGATCCCCCTGGTGCTTTCATGTTCTGGGCGACCACGCCGGCCAGGCCCGCCGCCAGGAAAACCGCGACGCGGCAAAACCAAGATATGATGCATGGCGCGTCCCGCATCACAAAATGGCGGATCCGGCGGGGGGCGAAAATGCGGGTCTCCATGGTTAAGTATCTCCCACCGGCGAGCTCCAATCGCCGCTACAGGGGAGGGTTAACCCGCTCCACCTGGCCGGATTGGACGGACCTCACCGCGGCGTCCAGGACCTTTTGCGCGGCCAAGCCGTCGGCACCGCTGCCATCGATTTCGTCCGGTTTCGCCCCGGCGTCCAATTGCGCGAGATACGCGTTAATGCGGGCACGGAAGGTGTCGTCGAAATCGCGGTAGCCGCCGAAGACCGGGTTGGTGTGGACGAGTTTCTCGGGGATGCCCGCCGGGTAGAGAGTGGCCTCGCGCCACATGTCGTCGATGACGAAGCGGCCGTTGACGCCGGCAACTTCGCAGCGCTCCATCGGATGGCCTCGCTGAATGTCGTAACTGCCGGTGAGGGTGCCCACGGCACCGTTGGCGAAGCGCATGTTGAACGTGGCGGTGCTCCAGATGGCGCGTCCCGGTGCCTTGGTGGCAAAACAATGGACCTCGGCGATGCCGCCGCCGAAATGGCGCATGATGTCCACGGTGTGGGGATGGAGCGACTTGATCTGGAACCAGGGGGAACTCTCGTTCTTGTTGAGAATCCACATGCTCATGTTGACGAAGAGCAGGTGGCCGACGCGGCCTTCGTCCATCCAACGGCGAGCGGCCCGCGCCGCCGGGGTGAACCGGTGGTTGAGATCGACGGCGAGGCAGCGGTTCACCGCGCGCGCGCGAGCGACCATTTCCTCCGCCCTCGGAATCTCGTTGCAGATCGGTTTCTCGCAAAGCACATGGCAGCCGGCGTCCAGGGCCTGCAGGGTCGGGAGATGGTGATCCGAGCCGTTCTCCACGCCGCTGGTGGCGACGCTTACGAGGTCCGGCTTGACCGTTTTGAGCATCTCGATTGCATCGCGGAAGCCAGGGACGCCGTGGGCGCGCGCGCCCGCGCTGGCGCGGTCCTCGCGCAGGTCACAGACGGCGGCCAGCTCGGCGAGTGCGTCCTCGCGGTACAGGCGGGCGTGGAGGTTGCCGATGGGCCCCATGCCGATGACGGCGGCGCGGATCATGGGGTTTCCTCGCGGGTATAGCCGAGCTGTTTCATGGCGGGCCGGAGGAACGGAAAGTCGTGCTCGCCGGTGTCGAGTTTCCAGCGTTCGACGGCTTCGGGGCGGACGGGAATGCGCGCGAGGGGAAAGCCAAGGAACTGTTCGAGGCGCCCCAGCGTTTCCTCCTGGCGCAGGACAAAGTCCTCGAACCGGACCTCCATCCAATGCGCGGGCCTTGGCGTGGCCTGGACGAGATCAAATTGGTACTTCCAGGAAATGGCGCGCCGGAGGCGGAGGTTCTCGGTGGGTTGGTACGGGATGCCGAAACGCGCAAGGTCGTCGGTGACGTGGCCGGAGAGGATCGAATCGCGCGGGTCGCGAATCCAGAAGATGTAGCGGGCTTCGGGGAACATGCGGGCAATCCAGGGGAAGGCGAGGGTGGTTTCGGGAATTTTCCAGCCTTTGCGCGGGGCGGCGCTTTCCGCAACCGACCGCAGGTAAGACCGGATAAGGTCCGTGAACTCGCCGGGAACCGGCATGTCGTTCAGTCCATCGAAGTGCCAGCGGGGATCGTCGCTGCCGCGGTCGTGGCGGACGTGGCGGGCGATGACGCGGCAAGCGTCGTACATGGACTCCGGGGGGATCAGATCGCCGGATTCGTTGAGGGGTGCGCCCATGAAGACCCCGCTGGCGGAGAGGGTGTGGGATATGGCGCGTGTCCCGGAGTGGCCGCGGCCTATGACGGTGATGAGCATGATTTCTCCCTAGCGAGGCACTGCCTCAGATCAAGCAAGACATGTTTAAAACTCCCGTCCTCGGTTGTTTTCAGCATCAACTCCCAGTGCCTCGCTGAAGACTTTTCGCTGCGAAAAGTCATTTAGATTCCTTGGGGGAGAAAGTGAGGTAGCAGAACAAATGCAAAACTTGATTCAAATGCATCCAATTCGAGAATTCAAGGAATCTAGTGCGTTTCGGGGGAATAACAGGTCAGCGTTTCGCCTTCTTCGCGCCGCGGGCCTGAAGTTTGGCGGCGGCTTTCGGGGAACCGATGTGAAGGCTTTCGTAGGCTTCGGTGCACGAAGTGAACGGGCCGCGGTCTTTCCCGTGCCATTGCAGATTGGTGAACATTGGGTTGGTGCGCCCGGACTCGCGTTCGCGCCTGGCGATGTGGGCGTTCATGCGTTCTTTCAGCATGCGGACGATGCCGGGCTCGCTCTTCGCGAGGTTCTTGATTTCGGCGGGGTCGGACACGAGATTGTAAAGCTCGACCTCCGGTTTGTGATGGAAATCCGGCTCCAGAGCGTGGATGAGTTTCCATTCCTGCGTGCGCCAGCCGTGCTTGCGCATCCATGTGCACTCAGTGATGTAACATTCCGGTTCGGGCGTGCGGGCGCGCCCTTTGAGCAGCGGCACGAGGCTGCGCCCGTCGAACCTGATTTTCGGGCGCAGGCCGATCAGGTCGAGCAGCGTCGGCGTGAGGTCCTGCTGGAGGGTGGGATCGGCGAACCGGACGCCCCCCGGAATCTTGCCCGGCCAGACGAGGACCAGGGGGACATTGAGCGTGCATTCGTAGAGGCCGTGATGGTCGAACCAGCATTCGTGTTCGTCGAGCGTCTCGCCGTGGTCGGAGGTGATGACGACGACCGTGTCCTCTTCGATGCCCAGCGCCGCGACCTCGGCGAGGACGTTGGCGATGCATGCGTCCATGTAGGCGACGGCACCGTCATATTGGGCGTTGATGTACTCGGCATCGGTACACCCCGGCGGGAACCACGTCGCGAAATAGTCCGCAAAAGGCTTGAACGCGAGCGCGGGAGCGAGGGATTTGTGCCGGGGATCGCACTCGTTGCCGCCATAGAACATGCGCTCGAACGGTCCGGGCGGCAGGTAGGGCGAGTGCGGGTCCATGTGGCGCATGAAGAGCAGGAACGGTTTCTTTCCCGAAGCGAGACGGCGCAGCTCGGGGATCGCGACGGCGTTGAGGTTCTCGGCCTTGGGAGTGCGCCCGGCCTCCCACGAACCCCAGCCGGAGAACTCGATGTACTTGCCGTATCCGCGTGCGGAAGGGTTCCCGCCGAAGCCGACGCAAGTCGTTGCGTACCCCGCCGCGCCGAGGATTTCGGGAAGGGTCCGGACATGGCCGCCGAGTCGGCCCTTGTGGCGCAGGGCGACGACATCCGTGCCGAAACAGTCCATGCCTGTGAACATCGACGCATAGCCCGGCGTGGTCGGGATGGACGGGCTGATGTGGTTGAGGAAGGCGGCACCTTTTTCAGCGTAGCGTTCGATGTGCGGCGTGGTGAGCCGCGGATAGCCGTGCAGGCTCATGCGGTCGGAACGGAGGCTGTCGATGCCGAAGAGGATGATGTTTGGTTTCATGACGGTTGCTGTGGGAGGGGTTGTTATGCGGTGGAGGGGGGGAGGGAAATGCGTTTGCCCGTCGCGGCGGACTCTTCGCAGGCGAGGACCATGGCGAGGACGTCGCGGCCCTCGGCGGCGGTGGCGATGGGGGGACGGCAGCCATGAAGGAAATCCGCGAGGGGCGCGGCGAGGCCGCGGATGCGGTCGCCCTGGTTTCGGGCGGAATCCTCGACGATCCATTCCGCATCGCCCTCGACCCGCCATTTGAGCGAGACGCCAAGGCCCGGGCGGCGGGCGCCGGCGGAGGGGCCGTCGCCAAAATTCTGGATCAACACGCCGCGTTCGCCGATGATCTCGGTCGTGTTTTCGCCCGTGGACACCGCGAACGAGCAGGTGACCTCGGCCAGCATGCCTGTGGCGTAGCGGAAAACTGCAACGCCATTGTCGTGGGGGATGCGCGGGTTGACAAAACTCGTGAACTCGGCGGTGGCGGCCACGGGCATGCCGAAGAGCCAGTACAGGAAGTCGGTGGGGTGCGCGGCGTCGTCGGCCCAGATGTTGCGGTTCTGCGCGGGATCGACATGCCAACTTTTGTCGAAATTCTTCATGCGATGTGTCGCGAGGCAGTGGCGCCGGCGCACCATCTGAATCCGGCCGAAGGTCCCCGCCGCGATGAGTTCGCGGATGCGCAGGTTTTCGGGATCGACGCGCATCTGCCAGGCCATGGTAAACGGGGCACCCGTCTCGCGCGCGGCTGCTGCGATGGCGTCGGCTTCGTCGAGCGTGAGGGCGATGGGCTTTTGCAGGATGACCGGTTTTCCGGCCCGCAAGGCGGCGACCGCAAGGCCGGCGTGGCGCGAAGTCTCGGCGGCGATGAGGACCGCCTTGATTTCAGGAACCGCCAGGAGCGCGTCGGGAGATGTGAACGGCCTGAGGTTGAACTTGGCGGCGTTCTCCGCGAGCCGCGCCTCATCGTGGTCCCAGGCGGCGGCGGGTTCGACGCCGAGGCCGGGTTGGTTTCGCCAGACATCCACGTATATGCCACCGTGGCCGTGGGCGAATCCGAAGATGCCGAGCTGCATGGATGCCGAGGTCGAGGGTTGGAAGGATTCAGGCTTTGGCTGATGCGATTCCCTGGAGGCAGGCGCGGATATGGCCGCGGGCCTCGGCGGCGATGATGCAGCAGCGTTCCAAAGCATACTCCTTGGCACCGATGATTTCAAGATCAACCGGGCCGGTGTAACCCGCTTCGGCCAGGACGCGCAGGTAGCCGCGGAGATCGATATCGCCGCGGCCATTGGCCTGGTCCTCGGGTTTGCCGGGGCCCTGCTGGCGTCCCTTGCAATCGCGGATGTGGACGTGCTTGACGCGGTGGACGACCTTGCGCAGGGCGTCCACGGGATTTTCGTTGGCGCGATGGATGTGGCTGGGATCCATATCGAGGCCAAAGGCCGGGGACCGGATCGCGTCGAGGACCTTGAGCGAGGTGGGTGTGTCGAAGATGGCCGCGCCGACATGGGCTTTGACGCAGAGCGTGACGCCGTAATGCTCGGCGCGCAGGACAAGCTTGCCGAGGGAATCAATCCGTTCCTGGAGCGAAGCGGCGTCACCGCTCTTGCCGCCGGGACCGCAGTTGATGATGGGAATACCGGTCTCGGCCGCGGCCTGCATGGCCGATTCCATGACGTCCGCATCCTGGCTGGGCTGTTCCATGGCGAGAAGGACGAGATTGTGTTCGGCGGCAAGTCTTTTGATGGGGGCCACGCATTCCCTCCAGAGTGCCGGCACGAGATGCCGGCTCATGCCGTCGATGGCAGAGAGTTCAATGCCGTCGTAGCCGGCCCAGGCGATGCAGCGGAAGGCGGTTTCGAGGTCGAAGCCGCCGAAGAGAACGGAGTTGGCGCCGATTTTCATGGTCATTGGTCCCTGAGGTCGCGTTTGAGGGGCGGGAGCGGATGGGGCCGGACGAGGGCACCGCCTTGCTCATGGGACTCGATGGCGGCGAAGGTGTATTCGAGCGTGGCGAGGGCATCGCGGCCCGAGGCGCGTAGCCTGTTCTTGGGAACCTGGTTGGCAACGTCCTCCAGGAAGGCGTGGATCCGGACGGGAAAAGTGGCGTTGAAATCCTTCTCGCCGCTGAGCGTCACCTCGGGCGCCGGCTGTTCGCCAAGGTCGAATTTCTCGTCGGGTTTGGGCGCGGGGTAATAGGTGAGCTTTTCGACGCAGTTCTCGATGCAGAGCGTGCCCTTTGTGCCGCCAAGTTCGAAGCTCCACCAGCCGCCCAGGCCCATGGTGGCGTCGCCGCGCTGGCTGAACATGTAGCCCATTGCGCCGTTGGCGAACCGGACATGGATGCTGGCGACCGAAAGCATCAGGTCGGAGGCGGAGCGCCGACAGCCAGGTTTGTCCATGAACGCCTGGACGTGCGTGATGTCTCCGCAGAAATGACGCATCAGGCTGAACGGATGGGCGAGGAACGCCTTGACGTGGGAGTAGGGAAACCCGTCGAAGTTCGCGCCGGCACCGGGTTTGTAGGTGGCCTCGCCGCCGATGAAGCCCATGCGATGGAGGCAATAGATCTGCTCGCCGATACGCCCGTCGTCCATGAGCTTGCGCGCCTGGCGGGCGGGTTCGGTGAAGAAATGGTTGAGATTGCAGCCAAGATACACGTCCTTTTCGGCGGCGAACCGGACCATTTCGCGGGCCTCGGCGATTTCGTTGGAGATGGGTTTCTCGACGAGGACATTCCTGCCGGCGGCGATGGCCTCCATGACGGGCTCGAAATGCCAGCCGCCGTTTTCGAAACCGCCGGTGGTGACATCGACAATGTCGAGATCGGGATGGGCGGCAAGCATCTCCTTGAGGGATGCGTAGGCCTTGCAGTTGTGTTTGACAGCGGTTTCCTCGGCGCGGGCCTTGACGGCGTCGGCGACAGCGATGAGTTTGGCGTGCGGGCTGGAGTCGTGGCAGCGGCAATGATTCTGGCCGATACCTCGGATCCCTACGACGCCGACTTTGAGGGGTTTGTTCATGGGTGGGGTTGTCCAGGATCTTTATGGGTTGGAATGTCTGTCGAACGGAAGCCTGACGCGAAGGAGGCGGCGCCGCCTTGACGTTCCTGCCAAAAACCAGCACGATCCTGCCAGACTCCCCCATGGCGAAGAACCAGGCAAACAGGGCGCGCCGGTTGTCGGCTGCGGCGTATTTCAC